>Ga0137372_10001687_pt1 | contig 21426 bp, 17 predicted proteins | sample SagtaG_6_FD_104911 | JGI IMG/M metagenome (GOLD analysis project Ga0137372, IMG submission 104911) | Vadose zone soil microbial communities from Sagehorn Ranch, Mendocino, California, USA - Sage1_R_60_16 metaG | ecosystem: Environmental > Terrestrial > Soil > Vadose zone | place: USA...
CTAGGTCCATTGCAAATTTTGCGGAGCGAAATAGCGTCGCCTGGGGCCATCGGATTGCGCCGCAAGCCGGTGGGGGGCGTTGAAATAAAACTTCCCTGGTCCCGTCGAGACGCGGCCGCCTGAACGGCGCATCCGTCTCGGTGGGCGGTTGCTGCCTCCCTCCATCTATTGCGCGCGCGATGGCGCAACTTGGTGCGGGGGATAGGGTATGATGAATCGGATCGTGCGGGCGATACTGGCCGCCGCTGTCACAGTCGCAACCCTGGTATTGCTCACACCGACCGCCGACGCGGTGCCTTCCTACACACGCAGGTACGGCCTCGAGTGCTCGTCTTGCCACACCATGTGGGGCTCGCTCAACGCCGCGGGCGTCACCTTCCGGCTCAGCGGCTATCGCGCCATGTTCGGGCGCGACCTCGTCCCGATATCTCCGGATATCGACGTTGGCGCTGGCGTCTTCGCGATTCCAACGACTCTGCCGCTGTCATTCATCACCGGCGCCGGCGGCGATTGGCGCACCGAAAAGCGCGCGCCGTCCGACGGCACGGTATTCCGGCGTACCGCGTCGAGCCTCAATGTGGAGGATGCGAGCATCTTCCTCACTGGACCAATCGGGAAGCATTTCTCGGTCTTCGCCGAGTTTCCCATGTTCGAAAGCAAAGGATGGGAGTTCACGCCGACTGGGCCCTCGGAGGCGAACGACCATACTCAAGTGCGACAGTTTCAATTTGAATCGGAAAGTCCGGCGTTCGAGGTCGCGAAATTTTGGTTCAACAATCTTCTCGGCGAGGCCCTGCTCCCGCGTGATAGTTTCAACGCGCTGGTCGGGATCACGCATCTTCCGCTCGCATATCCGTCCGGCAAGGTGCGCCTATCGGTCAACCAATACCTGGTCTATGAGCGCCGAGCCTTGGATCTGATCAGTCCCCTCATGCCCAGTTCCTTTCTGGTGGGCGACTCGAATGACAAGCTATTCCGATTGAGCGAACCGCAAGCGCTTGCCGAAATCAACGGAATGATCGTCCCCGGTGGGAGCCCCACAGACACTTCAAAGCGGGAGACGTTCTGGCTCGAATACCACCTCGGCATGAGTAACGGATCGGCGGTGCTGGCGGACAACAACAACGCCAAAGACGCTTATGGTCGTCTCGTCGGACGCTATTACGGCCAGTCGCTGGGCGTCTTCGCCTATTTCAGCCCGGATACGTATGACGACACGCTGCGAAGGGGTGCCGCCCTCAATCAATCTTGTCACTCACCCTTGGGGGGCCTCGAGTTCCCGTTCCCACAAAACATAAACTGCCAATTCGACGCTTCTGGGGTAGTTTTGATGGATGTCCCAAATGGGATCATGAATCCCGCGAACCCATACGGCAAGAACAGCGAGGTGAAGCTGGCAGTGGACGGGACCCTGAGCCTGGTGCCTTTCAATGTCCCGTTCGCTCTCGAGAACCAATTCATGTGGAGCCGAGAGAGCAATCCCACGCTGTTCGGCGCGAACTTCACCTGGATCGGCGGGTTCCATCAGCTCAATTGGTACATCGCCAAGGAGGCCGTGGCCTACGCTCGGTTCGACTGGATCCAGGGCAAGGAGTTCAACGACATGCCCTTCGGCGGTATCACCGACACGAAACCACGCGAATGGGACGTCGTCGCCGGTGTTCAGTATCTGGTGTACCAGAACGTGAAGCTGACTGGCGAATTTCGCCACCACGTGTTCGAAGACCAGGCGGTCCATCCCTCGGATCTGCGTCGCGCCCGCCTGACGGACGACGGTGGCACCGTGCGCGTCATGCTGGGCTTCTGAGGGGATTGGTCATGAACACTTCCGACCCGAAGGCGACTCCTATGAGGAAGCTCATCCTTGCCGGCGCTGCTGTGCTTGCACTCGCATCATCGCGAGCGTTCGCCGCTGACGTGCCAGTAAAGGCCGCGCCGGTCGTTGCGCCGGTGCCCGTCTTCAGCTGGACCGGCTGTTACCTCGGAATCGAGGGCGGCGGCGCCTGGGGACATAGCCAGCATATCGGGGCGGCCGACGATGTATTCGAGGACGACAAATTGGTGACCCAATTTTCAGGCGTCCCGATCTCCGATTCGTTCCGTGTGAGCGGCGGGCTCGTCGGCGGCACCCTCGGCTGTAACTTTCAGGTCGGGAAGGTCGTGGTGGGGGCTGAGGGCGACGGCTCGTGGGTGAGCAAGAAGGGCAGCGGCCCAGAGGTTCAAGTTCCGGAGGACGATTCGTCTCCAAGATTCATCGGCACTACCGGGTGGACCGACAGCACCAAGGAACGCTGGCTCGCGACCTTTCGGGGCCGCGCAGGGTGGACCTTCAGCCCGCAGTGGCTCGTATTTGTGACCGGCGGGTTTGCCGTGGCCGGCATGGAAGCAATCGTCAACGAAGTGCCGGAGGGTTTGGCGTTTACCGACAGGAAAACACAGTTTGGCTGGACCGTGGGTGGTGGAATCGAATGGGCGTTCCTGGCCAACTGGTCCTTCAAAGTCGAATACCTGTACGTGAGACTTGAGGACGCCGTATTTTTCCAGAATGCCTGCGGCGGTTCCCAGCTAACCGTACCTTGTACAATGCCGCCGGCGCCTGGCCCGCGATTCGTCCCGCTCGACGATCACATCGTACGCGCAGGCCTCAATTTCCATTTCTGGACGCCCGTACCGGCGGCTCCTGCTGCGCCCGTCGCGGTGAAATACTGACGCCCGGGCTCTTCGTCACCTCCGGCCACGGAATTTCAGTTCAGCTGCAGCGGAGCGGCTACGGGGCGTGTTGCGCCCGGAGCCGGAGTTTGCGATGAAGTTTGAGGACCGGACAGGCTTCCGGTCGCCGTAGCAGTCGGCCACTTGCACGCGATTGCGATCCGCGTCCGCAGATCCGAGACCGCGCCGAGGCCGAACTTGGCATCGTGCGCCGTTCCGTCGTAATCGAATACCCGAATGAGCAGATCGCCGTTGTCGCTCAACGCGTTGATGAAGGCGATCGCCTCCTGCGCGGACACGGCCGCGCTCTTGCCGTCGGTGGCAGCCCAGTAACCTTCCGTCGGCTGACCGCCGTTGATACGGTACAGCACGCGCAGTTTGTCCCAGCCGAGAAAATGCCGCGTCGATACCGCGGCGTCCGCATTGTTGTCTTTGCAGCGCAAGGCTAAGATGGATTTTCCATCAGCGGAATCCATCGTCCCCCAGACTTGCGAAGCTTCGTTCAGCGACGCTTTGTCGGCCTTGATCTGCCAGGTAGGCGCCTTTGCCCCGCCCGAATTGAAGATCCTGCCGATCAGAGAGGTATTCCCCAGATCGCCGATGACCGGCGCGAGTCGCTCCTGGAAACTCGGCGTCGAAGACGCGGCAGGATCCGGCGTCTCGGGCTTGAAGCCCGGGACAGGACTGCCCGGCGCAGCCGATGCTTCGGATTCCGAGCCGGCAGCTGGCCCGACCAATGTTGGTATAGGGTTGGATGTCGCGCCGGGCGTTGGGTTAATCGGCGTCGGCATCCTGTTGGATCTGGCGGCGGAAAAGGCACGGTCGAAACATCGTAACCGCGCCTTGTCGTCCTTAATCAGTTTACAGGATTCGAGGTCGAAACACTGCAGCCGCGCCGTATCGTCCTTGATCAGCTTGCAGGATTCGATGAGGCGGGGATCGGTCTGCGCGCCGGCGGCGGACGCGCCCGTGATCAGAGCTGCCGTGACGAAAAAGAAAATGCGCATCGTTCCCCCGTTTGGCCGACAGGCGAGTAGCCCCTAGACACGCGCTTATCCGACGCATCCACGGCGAATCGATGGCTGGGATACCCGCCGTCTCTGCCGATCATAGCGCACTGCACACGAGCTTCTTTATCCCCCAAACCTCTGCATGAACAGCGGTAGCCCCTGTTGCAAGAATGCACCACGTGGAGCTCTCAAGCCGCTCGGCCAGAAATTCCAGGCCCGCGGCCACAAGCTCAAGTGAGCGACGGCTAGGGCGGCGCGCCGGATACTTTGGGCCGCCGCCGCAGCGATTCGCACCTTGCGGACGTGGGTTGGCGGGGCGGCATTGCGTCCGGCCGTCGAACCTCGCTCGTTGAGCGCTATCGATATTTCTTTCCTGGATCGGGCGGGCTTCTCGCGGGCATTCGCCACGTTGCTTGATGTCGTCGAGCGTGACCCGGCAGGTGCCTTTCTTGTCGTAGCGGGCGAAGAACGGGTTCGGCTTGTGAACTCGGCGCGGCTTAGCCAGCCGTCACAGTTGTCATCGAAAATAAGCGAGATCCGCATCCCTGAACGCAGTGGTGCAATGGACGCGGGCCCCGGGCTAAGGTCCGATCGACGCCTTGTCGGCCTTGATTTGCCAAGCGGGCACTTTCGCGCCCTAGATCGTCGCTGACCGGCGCAAATCGCTCCCTGGAGCTCTAGCTAGTTCGAGCTCGCCGCCTGCATCCGGCAAGTTGTCACACGGCCTGGAATGCCCGCAGCCCCGTCGAGCGACACATTTACAGCCGCCCTCGACCCGCTGCGGAGCGCGAGTGGCGCTGTCGGTAGCGCAACAATCGGCCCGCCGGTCGCAGTGACGCGATTGTCGATGACCGGTCACGGACAGTCAATGGCGCCGTTGCGGAGCTCGATGGAACAGCCAGCCGAATGCACGGTCGGGTCTGAGGTCTGTGGATCCCAGTCCCATTCCCGACCCGCGCGGAAGTGCGAGGGCAATGAGCCCCGGCTGGAAACCGCTGGAACAGCGGGGCCACCCAATACAACTCTCAATAAACAAACCTCTTTATTTCCATTTTCGCGCCGCATCTTTTCCGGTTTGCCGGCGCCAGTCGAAAGCGAATAAGCTTCCGCTCGGGCCATTTCGGGTGGCCCGAGAGGAGGAAAAAATGAAAATGTTACCTCAAGTCTTGTTTTGGGTTGGACTACTTTGCCGTTCGCATGGCTGGTATGGTACTTTGGGCCACAGCTTGAAGTCGTAAGGCCGGTCCTTGCCGGTATTAACGATCCTGCTTTAAGAGCGGCTTTGCAAGAAGCCCACGCAGAACGGTTGGGAATTTGGGTCGGTGTTTGGCCAGTATCACTCCTGGTATTGAGTCAAATCCTGGAAAAGAAAATGCAGGGATAAAAACTTAGCTTGCTCAGCCCACGCCACCAGCTTATTTCGGCTTGTACTCTGCCATCACCAGCGCGCGGTTGCGCAGCAATGCGCGCGTTGGATATTGCTCAACGGCAGCGCGGAACGCCGCTCGCGCGATTATCGGATGGTCAAGGTAGGCAATGCACCCGCGCCCGCCGCGATGACCACTGCAGCACCTTGTACAATGACTACCGCCGCCGCGGGTTTTGGTGGAGTGTCGGTCGGGCTCGAAGGCTTCGGCGCGTTCGAAGGCGCGCTGCCGCATTACAAGGAGAACGAGTTTCCCAACTGGTACGGCACTGAATTGGGGTTACTACAGCGCCTCCGCTCCGCAGCTTGGTAACTCGGTTCTACGCAAGGACGAAGGGCCGCGAGGGATCGACGCTGTTGCGCTGCCGGACTCATCGATCATGGCGGTCGAGCAGTGGCACCACAAAATCGATCTTTTTGGCTTTGAAATGCGCCAAGTCAGTCGAGTTTTCGAGATCTTGAAGGCGTACGTCTGAATTCCGCGAACGATTGCCGATCAGCGAAAAAGGTCCTCGGTAATACGTAGGCCTGAACAGCGTAGCTGGAGCATTCTGTAGCAGCTCACCTCGGTAATTTGGCACGCCGCTTTTTTAAGCGCACACCCGGCCCCCCGCCATTCTCATTGAGAAACTCAACTCCCGCCGCTTCGATTGAATTACACAGCTTTATTATCGTCGCTTTTCGCCCACCCAGGGGGCCTTCCGCAGCTTCCAGACGCGCGATCGTCGGCTCTGAAACTCCAGACTTAGCGGCCAAATCAGCCTGCGACCACCCTAGCAGCGCTCTGGCCGCTTTGATCTGCCGGATCGTGGGGATCTCGGAGGTCAATTTGATAGAATTCCTATTGACAGCTCCGTCGTGGATTTGATAGAATTTCTATCAATGCTCAATGGAGAGCCCTAATCTAATGCCAGTATACACGGAGAGGGAATGTTGCAAACGGCGCCTGTTCGTTGGGGGGTCCGACGCCTGCACAATAATGGGCGAGGACGAAGCCGCCCTAATTAGGCTTTGGCGTGAAAAACGGGGCGAAGTTGAACCACTAGACTTGTCCGGAAATCTTGTTGTTCAGCTCGGGACAGTGACGGAGCAACTCAACCGGCATTGGTTCGAGCGCAACACCGGTCAGACGCTCAAGGATATTCAGCGTCGTATTCGGCATCCTGTTCTGCGCTGGATGGGGGCGACCCTCGACGGGGTCGTTGAGGCCACCGGAGCGGTCTTCGAGGCCAAGTTCATGCTGCCATGGTCTTTCTCGGAATTGAGAGCGGCCGAGAAATACATGGCACAACTGCAACATAACATGTGGATCACAAACGCCAAACTCGGGGTACTTTCGATCGTCACCGGGGGCGGGAAGTGGGTCGAGATCACCGTCCCGGTCGACCCTCTTTACCAGCACCTGCTTCTGACGGCTGAGAAAAAATTCTGGCGATGTGTGGAAAGCGGGGAGCCGCCTCGACTGTTCGGAGTCGAGCCGCCGCGTCCACGCGTGGAGACGATCCGGATCGTCGATATGGCAGGCTCGAACGTCTGGGCCGAATTCGGCACTGTGTATCGAAATACTCGGCAAGCCTACCTCGAACACGAGAGGGCCAAGGCCGAGCTGAAGGCCCTTCTGCCAGAGGATGCCAAGGAGGCGTTCGGGCACGGTGTGTGCGCACGCCGGTCAAGATCGGGGGCCGTGACATTCGAGCTTCTCGAGACGGAGAGCGGCCATGCACCGGTCCAGTGAGTCCATTGCGGCCCTAGCGACGGCTCTCGCCAAAGCTCAGATGGAACTTACCAATCCGGAGAAATCGCTCATCGCGATGATTTGCGCCAACCGGAGCGGGGAGGAGGCCCGTACTTTCCGTTACGCCCCGCTGTCGAGCGGCCTCGACATCGTGCGCAAGACCCTTGGTAAACACGAGATCGCCTTCCTCCAGACCACCGCCATCGACGAGCCAACCCGCTCAGTCGCGCTGACAACGATGCTCACCCACTCCTCGGGTGAGTGGATTGCCTCGGAATGGCCGGTGTGCCCGGTCAGCGACATGGCGGCCCCGCACCGAATGGGCGCTGCCCTGACCTATGCCCGTCGCTACGCCCTTTTCACACTCGTCGGTATAGCCGGCGAGGATGACATCGATGCGCCAGATTTGGACTGCCAGCCCGTTCCGGGAGGCCCTGGCGGCCGAGGCTCGGCCGCGCCTGATCGGGTCTATGCGGGCCAGTCTGGCCCTCTGGCAAGGCGCCGGAATAGCCTCGGGCAAGAACAGACGATTCTGACCCCAGAGGCATCGGCCGAAACTCGCGATCGGCTGCTCCGGGAGCTCATTAGACTGCCGTCGGAAGAAGCGGCAGGGGAGTGGGCCCGCAAGATCCTGCCGATCAAGAATACCCTGACCTCGCGCGACGCTCGGCTCATCGAGACGGCATTCGCGTTTCGCATTTCGGCATTTCAAGAGGGAAGATCGGATACAGAGCAACCGCAGGCGGCGGCCGCGGGCGCCGCTAAGGCTGCTGAGTCGGTTGAAACGGGCTTCCAAGCCCTGGCACCGGACGCACAGGTGCTGTCTTCCGGCGGAATCGACAAAAGCGTCCTCGCCTTTGGGGAAATGCGGCGACTTCGGGATAAAGGTCACCTCAAGTACGTCGCTTCCCGATCTTGCCTGATTTGCGGACGCCAGCCCTCCGAGCCGCACCATCTGCGCTTTGCCCAGAAGCTCGCGTTCGGCCGCAAGGTCAGCGACGAATTCACCGTCCCACTCTGCCGCTTGCACCACCGCGAGCTCCATCGCTGCCGCAACGAGCCGCTGTGGTGGAAAACGGCTCGGGTCGACCCGATCCGAATTGCTCGAGAGCTCTGGGAGGCGACCCGGCCCAAGGGGGTGCCGCCACCCGGGACCGGAAGGGCGGGTCCCGCCCCAAGCGTTCTGCCGAGTTTGACGCTCCCAACCGATGCGACGCCGACAGTCGATCCAAAGGAAGGTCGACCTGGGCAGGAGGCCCCAGCCAAGTCGAGCGGCCCATGACCTCCCTCCGACAAATCGAGGCGAACCGTGACAACGCGCTCAAGAGCACAGGCCCGAAGACTGAAGAAGGGAAGCAGCGGTCACGGCGCAATGCCCTCCGGCATGGATTCACGGCCGAGACCGTGATCGAACCGCTCGAAAGCCGTGACGAGTATCGTGCCTTCGAGGCAGCGATTCTCTCAGAGTATCTACCGCAAACGCCGGTCGAACAGGAGCTTGTCCGTCGGCTGGCCTCGCTCTTCTGGCGACTTCGCCGGGCAACGTCGATTGAAACCGGATTGCTGTGGATGCAAAGCGAGATTCTCCAAGCCTTCCGCAGCTCGCGCCAGAAGGTGGAAACCCGAGAGGAGGGGGCTCGCCGGTGTGGTGAAACGGGCCCCGAACTTCGGCAAGAAATCGTAGCCGACAATGGCGGCGACGAATGTGTCGCCGAGCATTGCAGGGCCTTCCTGACAAGCCCCTCGCGTGACATCGCGCTCAGCTACCTGCGACTGGCGAACCTCAACAACGAGCCCATCGACCGGCTCAGCCGGTACGAGGGTGGCCTCTGGCGCCAGACCGTGCGGACCCTTTTTGCGTTACAGGCCCTCAAGCGGCGATACCCTCCATAATGCCCTACCGCGCCTCGCTGACGTCCAGCTCGACGCTAGGTTCGTGGCGAAAACGAATCGGCCAAGACAACCTGGACCGGCCATGCGGCTAGGGCCGCGTTCCATGCCCATACGGGAATTGGCTTCGTTTCGCGTGCGCCGGGAGACCGGCAAAGAGTAGGTGGTGCAAGTCCACTGCGATGAAGGAGTAGCGATCAACATCGGCCCCGAGCCCTGCGTGGCGTCGTCGGCAACGACACGCGCGAAGCGTCGGCAGGGGAGCGCATAGGCCAGCCATTGAGCCGCAAAAGGAAACTCATTCCGAGGGCCGACGCTGTGCGAAACACTGTCGCTGCATCCGGAGAAGACCCGCCTCATCGCACTGGCCGATTCCCGCTCAGGGGAAATGGCTGGGGCAGGTCGTCGTTGTTCGCGATTGGCCGGTCGATTGGATTCCTGAGGTGCTCTACGACAGGTCGAGGGCCGCCATGCGTTTCGGCAACAGCTCGGATCGAGACGCAATGAAACCGTCGCTCTAGCATCTGACGGCTATGGCCGATCTTGCCGACACCGTCTCGCCGGCACGCAGATGAAGCCCCTCCGCCCACTCCCCGTGGCGTCTTTTCGAATGAGGCCGCGCATGCCGCCTCAGCATGAATCTGCGCAAGTTCTCGGTCCGGCATTGCGTATACGGCCGAATGCCGGATACCTAGTCTTTGGTCGCCGCTTTGAGCCGAACAGGGCAATGACCGGAATGGATCAAAAAGCGGGCTTCGAGATTCTCGGTCGCGAGGATTCGCTGAGGTGACCTATTCGCTGGTCGTGCGCCATCCACGGATGGCGAAAGCCGCGCGACCGGGCCAATTCGTCATCGTCTTGTCGCACGAGGCCGGCGAACGCATACCGTTGACGATCGCAGACTTCGATCGAAGCGGCGGCACGATCACCCGGTCGTTCAAACGGTCGGCAAGACGATCAAGGAGATGCCGGCTCGGGCCGGGGCTCCTGCACTCGTCCGAGCCCAAGACTGCAGCGATTTCTGTGCGACTCGGTTTCGGCTGGAGCGTAGGACCCGGATCAACCCTTGGCTTTGGGGCGTTCGAAGGCGCGCTGCCGCGCTACCCCAGCAACGAGTTTCCCAATTGGTACGGCGAGTGCGGCCATTACATGCCTCTGGTCATCGTGGAGAATGCCGTATCCAACTCGTGCGGACCAGGTGCCTGCAGGAATAGCAGCAATGCTCCCAATCCCGGGTAGCAACTTCCGTTTCCTTCAAGAAACATTGCATCCTGCGGGCTAGCGCCCGACCCCACTGCTCGTCAGTTAGCCACGCGACGATTAGGTAATAATAGTAGGGTGGAGGGAGTCATAACGAGCGATGTGGAGCTGCTCGGAGAGCAGTACTCTCGCGACTCATCTTTCCCAACCCCGTCGTTGCGAAGAATCACTATCGCATTGTCGGAGGAAAAGGATTAATGAATTCTGGCCCTAGTCCTCGGCTGCGTGGCGGGGCCTCCCAATGAGGGACTACCGGCCGCGCGAAGCCGAGACAAACCCGATAGCCATTTATTCAGAGAGTTGTTCACGTGCGCACCCGCCCCGCCGACCTGACGCGGCTCGTCGATCTAACCCGGGTCAAGGGAATCGGCGCGGTGCGCACGGACCGGCCGATTTACGTCGACCTCCTGCCGCCCTGCAATAACGCCTGCCCTGCTGGCGAGAACATTCAAGCCTGGCTCGCCCACGCGCGGGAGGGCCGGTACCGCGAGGCGTGGCTGACGCTCGTGAGAGACAATCCATTGCCTGCAGTTCACGGCCGCGTCTGTTACCATCCGTGCGAGGATCACTGCAATCGCAAGGAACTCGACAGCGCCGTCAGCATCCACGCCGTCGAGCGGTTTCTCGGCGACCGGGCCGGAGAAGAAGGCTGGCAGCTGCCAATTGAGGCGCCATCCTCCGGCAAGCGCGTGCTCGTCGTAGGCGCTGGGCCAAGCGGTCTCTCGGCGGCTTACCATCTCGCCCGACTCGGGCACAAGATCGACATCCACGAGGCGGGTCCGCTTCCCGGCGGAATGATGCACTTCGGCATTCCCGCGTATCGCATGCCGCGAACCGAGCTGATGAGGGAGGTCAAGCGCATCGAGGACATGGGAGTCGGAATTGTCCTCAATCACAAGGTCGAGCATCTCCTCGCCGAAATGACTGAAGGTGCATTCGATGCGGCATTCGTGGCCATCGGGGCGCATGTCTCGAAGCACGCGGACATCCCGTCACGCGATGCGGCCCGCGTCCTTGACGCGGTGAGCTTTCTGCGCGGCGCAAGCACGGGCGAGGCGCCGCGCCTCGGTCGGCGAGTCGTTATCTATGGCGGTGGCAACACGGCAATGGACGCAGCAAGAACGGCCCGGCGCCTTGGTGCCGAGGAGGCGCTGATTGTCTACCACCGTGATCGTGCCCACATGCCGGCACACGCCTTCGAGGCCGACGAGGCGGTCGAGGAGGGCGTCAAGATCAAGTGGTTGACGAGCATCAAAGAGATCATCGGACCGTCGCTGACCGTCGAGCTCATGGAGCTTGACGAGAACGGCCGTCCGCGGCCGACGGGACAATTCGAGAAGCTCGAAGCGGACGCAGTCGTGCTTGCACTCGGTCAGCAGACCGACAGCACTTTCCTGACGCGGGTCCCCGGCGTCGAACTCAAGCAGGACGGAACCGTGATTGTCGGTCCCGGTATGATGACCGGACATCCCGGCATTTTCGCCGGCGGCGACATGGTGCCAGGTGAGCGGACGGTGACGGCCGCAGTCGGTCACGGTAAGAAGGCGGCCCGTCACATCGATGCGTGGCTCCGCGGTGCCGAATACCATCCATTGCCGAAACACTCGATCGTTGAATTCGACATGCTGCATCTGCCGATCTACAGCGACGCCGAGCGCTCAGCGCAGCTGCGGCTGCCGGCGGTGGAGCGAGCCGGCGGCTTTGCCGAGGTGATGGCGGGACTCAGCGAAACGGAGGCGCTCTACGAGGCGAAACGCTGCCTCTCCTGCGGCAACTGCTTCGAGTGCGACCAGTGCTTCGCGGCATGTCCCGAAGACGCCATCGAGAAGCTCGGCCCCCGTCGGCGCTACCGATACCTCTACGACCGCTGCACCGGCTGCGCCGTCTGCTTCGACACGTGCCCCTGCCACGCCATCGACATGATTCCCGAACCGGCCTGAGACAGGAGGCAAATGATGCAGCCCGAAACCGACACGATCGACGGCAATACCGCGGTCGCGCACGTCGCCTATCGGGTCAATGAGGTGTGCGCGATCTACCCCATCACCCCGTCTTCAACCATGGCCGAGCTGGCCGATGAGTGGTCAGCGGCAGGCGTTAAGAACATCTGGGGGAATGTCCCTGTCGTCCAGGAAATGCAGAGTGAAGGCGGCGCCGCTGGCGCCGTGCACGGAGCCCTGCAGTCGGGCGCGCTGACGACCACTTTTACGGCATCACAGGGCCTGCTGCTGATGCTGCCGAACATGTTCAAGATCGCCGGTGAAATGACCTCGACCGTCTTTCACGTGGCGGCGCGAGCGCTCGCGACCCAGGCGCTCTCGATCTTCGGCGATCATTCAGACGTGATGACGGCGCGAACAACGGGGTTCGCCCTCCTCTCATCCGGTTCGGTACAGGAGGCCCACGATGCGGCGCTGATCGCGCAGGCCTCTACGCTCGAATCGCGCATCCCGTTCCTGCATTTCTTCGACGGGTTCCGAACCTCGCATGAGGTTAACAAGGTCTGCCTCCTCTCCGACGATCAGATTAGGGCAATGATTAGCCAGGACCTAGTGCGCGCTCATCGCGCGCGCTCGCTCACGCCTGAGGCGCCGGTCGTCCGGGGGACAGCACACAACCCGGACACGTTCTTCCAGGCGCGCGAGGCGTCTAATCCATACTACAGGCGCGTGCCGGCAATCGTGCAGTCCGCCATGAACCGCTTCGCCGCGCTGACCGGCCGGACCTACACACTGTTCGAGTACGATGGTCCGCCCCACGCCGAGCGTGTGATCGTGCTGATGGGGTCCGGCGCCGAGACAGCTCGTGAGACCGCGACCTTTTTGCGCAAGGCCGGGGAACCGGTCGGTGTGTTGCAGATTCGCCTGTATCGCCCCTTCTCGGCCGAGCATTTCCTCGCGGCCCTACCGGAATCATGCCGAGCAGTCGCGGTCCTGGAGCAGGTCAAGGAGGTGGGGGCGCCGGGCGAACCGCTCTATCTCGACGTGGTGACCACGCTGGCTCAGGCGGTTAGCCTCGGTGAGCGGCCCACAATGCCGCGCATAATCGGCGGGCGGTACGGCCTTGGGTCAAAGAATTTCAACCCAGCACAGGCCAAAGCGGTCTTCGACGAGTTGATGAAACCAGAGCCGAAGGACGGCTTCACCGTCGGTATTGAGGACGACGTCTCACACACCGGCCTCGCGGTTGATCCGAGCTTTTCCATCGAGCAGGACGATGTCGTGCGCGCGCTTTTTTACGGTCTTGGCGCCGATGGCACGGTCGGGGCGAATAAGAACAGCGTTAAGATCATCGCCGAAGATCCGGCAATGTATGCGCAGGGGTATTTCGTCTACGATTCTCACAAGTCTGGCGCGCAGACCATCTCCCACCTCAGGTTCGGAAAGCGGCCTATTCACTCGCCTTATTTGATCGAGACTGCGAACTTCGTCGCATGTCATCAGGCGGGCTTTCTCGATCGCATTGACATGCTGCGCGTCGCCGCCGACGGCGGCACGTTCCTGCTCAATACCCCCTACGGGGCCGACGCAGTATGGGACCCGGCTCCCTCGTTCGGTGCAGACGCAAATCCTGGAGAAGAAGCTTCGCTTTTTCGTGATCGATGCCTCTAAGGTGGCGCGCGAAACCGGCCTAGGCAGGCGCGTCAATACAGTCTTACAGACTTGTTTCTTTGCGATTTCGGGAGTCTTGCCGCGCGAGGAAGCAATCACGCGCATCAAGCTCTCGATCAAGAAAAGTTATGGCTCCAAGGGTGCCGACGTAGTGCGCAAAAATTTTGAGGCCGTGGATCACACGCTCGCGCATCTTTTCGAAGTGAGCGTCCCCGCCACCGCGACGAGCGCCTTCGACCGGTTGCCAGTCGTTCCGGCAGATGCGCCAAGGTTCGTGCGCGAGGTCACCGCCAGGATGCTTGCTGGGCGAGGTGACGAATTGCGGGTAAGCGAAATTCCCGAGGACGGAACTTACCCATCCGGCACGGCCGCATTCGAGAAGCGTAATGTCTCCGAAATTGTTGCTCTATGGGAGCCGGATCTCTGCGTTCAATGCGGTCAGTGCAGCTTCGCCTGCCCGCACAGCGTCATCCGCGCCAAATACTACCACAAGGACAAGCTCGATGGCGCTCCTATCGACTTCAAATCGGCACCAGTTAATTCCCGTGGTAACCCCGACGTGCGCTTCTCGTTGCAATTCTATCTTGAGGATTGCACGAGCTGTGGCATTTGCGTCGAGGTCTGCCCGGCGCACAGCCCGCGCGACCCCGGAGTGAAGGCCGTTAACCTCGCGCCGAAGGCGCCGGTTCTCGAACAGGAACGAGCCAGCATCGCCTTCTTCGACACACTGCCGACGAGTGATCGCGCGCGGGTTGATTTCGCCAATGTCCGTGGCGTCCAATTCCTGCAGCCGCTATTCGAATTCTCCGGAGCCTGCGCTGGATGTGGCGAGACGCCATATCTCAAACTCTTATCGCAGTTGTTTGGAGATCGCATGCAAGTCGCCAACGCGACTGGTTGTTCATCAATCTATGGCGGCAGTCTGCCCGTGACGCCCTGGACCAAGGACGCTGACGGGCGCGGGCCCGCGTGGTCCAACTCGCTGTTCGAGGATAACGCCGAATTCGGGCTCGGTTTTCGCCTGGCGGCAGACAAACACCTTGAGCTTGCGACTAGCCTTCTTCGCGAGCTTGCGCCGGCCGTCGGAGGGGAACTGGCCCGATCGATTTTGGAGGCGCCCCAGGTACACGAGTCCGAACTCCGCGAGCAGCGTGCGCGCGTTACGCTCCTGAAAGAAAGACTCACCGCGATCGATAGCGAGGCAGCACGCGATCTGCTGTCCGTCGTCGATCACCTCGTGCGCCGCAGCATCTGGATCGTCGGCGGCGACGGCTGGGCCTATGACATCGGATATGGCGGGCTTGACCATGTGCTGGCGTGTAACCGCGACATCAATATTTTGGTCCTCGACACAGAGGTTTATTCCAACACGGGGGGGCAGGCGTCCAAGGCGACGCCGCTCGGAGCTGTGGCGAAATTCGCCGCCGCGGGTAAGCGCGTTGCGCGCAAGGACCTGGCACTCCAGGCGATTGCCTACGGCAACGTCTATGTGGCTCAAGTGGCAATGGGCGCCTATCCGCAGCAAACGCTGCTCGCATTTCGCGAAGCGGAGGCCTATCCGGGCCCCTCGCTTATCATCGCTTACAGCCACTGCATCGCGCACGGCTACGATCTGCGCTACGGCATGAAGCAGCAGGATCTGGCAACTGCCAGCGGCTACTGGCCGTTGTTCCGCTACAACCCGGTCATGCGCAAGGTCGGCGAGAATCCGTTCCGCCTCGATTCGCCGCGTCCGATGATCCCGCTAAAGAATTATGCCTACAATGAAGTGCGCTATCGGTCGCTGGCCAGCAGCAATCCCCAGATAGCCGAAGAATTGCTCGATTGCGCCCAACAGGTGGTGACAGAGAAGTACCGACAATATGAGGAGCTGGCGGCGCGCGAGGCCGGCCGATTCCATCCTGACGCGGACGATTTCGATCGCCGCGAATAGGCGAGTCGGTCGATTCGACCCGGGCGGCGGCGGGCTTCGGATTGGGATGAATAGGAAAGCGTAGATGGATCTGACGACGCCATACATGGGGCTGATGCTCAAGAACCCGTTGATCGCTTCGGCCTCGCCGCTCAACTCAGATATCGGGAATCTGCGCCGCCTGGAGGATGCAGGTGCGGCAGCGGTGGTGTTGCCCTCGGTGTTTGAGGAGCAGATCATGGCCGAGCGGCGGGAGATTGAGTTGTCTACCGAATCGGCGGCTGCTGGCTTTGTCGAGGCGCAAACCTATCTCCCGCCGCGTATCGATTATAGTTTCGGCCCGGACCGCTATCTCGACATCGTACGGCGCGCCAAAGCCGCGATCGATATCCCGGTGATCGCCAGCCTCAACGGTGTGTCGCACACGGGCTGGGTCGACTACGCCCGCGGGCTGCAGCAGGCCGGCGCCGATGCGATCGAGCTCAACATCTATTTCATTCCCGCCAATCTTGCCATGACCGGCCGAGACGTCGAGCAGCAGTATCTCGACGTACTTAGCGCAGTTAAGGCCTCGGTATCGCTGCCCGTTGCGGTCAAGATCGCCCCCTACTTTAGTGCAGTGGGCGCGATGGCGCGGACGCTCGCGAACGGCGGGGCGGACGCGCTGGTGTTGTTCAATCGATTCTATCAGCCCGATATCGACTTGGCGACACTTCGCCTCAAGCTTGATCTCGAACTCAGCACGCCCGCCGAGATCCGACTGTCGCTTCTTTGGATCGCGATCCTACACGGTCGGGTCTCGGCATCGCTCGCAGCGAGCACCGGTGTCGAATCGGCGGACGAAGTTTACAAATACCTGCTCGCTGGCGCGGATACGGTAATGACCACCTCGTCGCTGCTGCGTTACGGCATCAAACACATGGGTGAACTCCTGGATGGACTTGTCGGACTTCTCGCTGCGCGAGAGCTTACCTCGGTCACGGAAGTCCGGGGGCGAATGAGTCAAAAGAACTTGGCGGACCCAACCGCGTTTGAGCGGGCAAATTACATCCAGATTCTGCAACGTTATCGATTTGCGCAGACCGCGTGAGCCGCACTTTGATCGTCCTAGGCCGATCAACAATTGGCCTGGCTTCCGACGGCAGTTAGCGTTTCATTCAAGTCCGTTCTCCAGTTATCTGCGGCCGCGCTCCCCCTCGTGCACATCATGAGCAGGCGGTCCGACGACAGCTGCAGGCGAACCCGCTTTCACGCAAAGTGGAAGCGGCCGTCACTCGCCTCTACCTTGCCAGCAAACCCCCAAAGGGGCATCCTAATGCACAGGAACGAAGACTTCCAGGAAGTGCCGGTCCAAGATCACGTCTATTCAGGGATCGGATGCCCTTTGGTGAGAAGCCTCCGTGCAGGCCAACTACGGCTCACACAAGGCATCGCGATAAGGCCCGACTAACGGAGGCAACGATGGTCTGGTCCCAAGTCTATAATCCCCTGAGCAATGCGTGGCTGTCGACCCTTGTCGCTGCAGTCCCCATCGTCGTGCTGCTGGGCGCCCTTGGCGTTTTGCGCATCAAGGCGCACCTTGCCGCCATCTACGGTCTCATAGCCGCACTGGCGGTCGCCATCCTGATCTATGGAATGCCGATCAGCATGGCCGGAGCGACTGCAGTTTATGGTGCTGCGTTCGGCCTGATGCCAATCGGTTGGATCATTCTCAACGTCATTTTCCTATATCAGCTCACGCTCGAAAAGGGCTACTTCGAAGTAATGAAGAACAGCATTGCAGGGTAAGCCAGGACCGTCGAATTCAGCTCCTGCTGATCGCCTTCAGCTTCGGCGCCTTTTTCGAGGGCGCATCGGGGTTCGGAACACCCGTGGCTGTGACGGGTGCCATCCTGATCGGCCTGGGATTTTCGCCGCTCGCCGCCTCGGGTCTGTCGCTGATAGCCAACACCGCACCGGTCGCTTACGGCGCGCTCGGTACGCCAATCATCGCGCTCGCGGCGGTGACCGGCCTCGATCTTTACGACCTTAGCGCCATGGTCGGCCGGCAACTTCCGTTTTTCTCGCTCATCGTGCCCTTTTGGCTGATCTGGGCCTTTGCCGGCTGGCGCGGCATGGTCGAGATTTGGCCGGCCACGCTCGTGGCGGGCGTCACCTTTGCCATCCCGCAATCTCTGATCTCGAACTATCACGGCCCCTGGCTTGTCGACGTTCTCTCGTCCGTGGTGTCAATGGGCTGCCTTATTACCTTCCTCCGTTATTGGCGACCCAAAAAGATATGGACATCGACCATGCCGGCGATTGGAATGCCAGCCGATCTGGCAACCGAACAAGCAGCGCCCAATCCCGGAACGTACGAGGTCGCTGAGACTGCGCCGGCGCGCCAACTCGTGATCAAAGCATGGATTCCGTGGCTAATCCTCAGCGTGGCTGTCATCCTGTGGGGCACGCCACAATTCAAAGCCTTGCTCGACGGCATCTCGGTCGTGCGGTTACCAGTGACAGGCCTGCACAACCTAATCGAGCGAGTGCCTCCCGTGGTGGCTAAACCGACGGCCGAAGCTGCCATTTATGTGTTCAATTGGCTGTCGGCCACTGGCTCGGGCATCCTTGTGGCCGCCGTTGTTGCCGGGCTAGTCATGGGCTTTTCGCCGCTGGGGCTGGTCCGCAGCTATTGGAATACGCTCAGGCTCGTGCGTTACTCGCTACTGACGATCGCATGCATGCTTGCGATCGGGTTCCTTACCCGCTATTCCGGCGTCGATGCCACGCTGGGGCTTGCCTTCGCCAATACGGGTTGGCTCTATCCCTTGTTTGGTACCATGCTGGGCTGGCTCGGCGTGGCACTCACCGGTTCCGACACGTCCTCGAATGTGCTGTTCGGGAGCCTCCAACGCATTACGGCCGAACAGCTGGGGCTCAGTCCCATCCTGATGTCGGCGGCGAACAGCTCCGGCGGTGTCATGGGGAAGATGATCGATGCCCAGAGTATCGTAGTTGCCAGCACAGCCACGCGTTGGTACGGCCACGAAGGCGACATCTTGCGCTACGTCTTCTTGCACTCGATCGTCTTGGCTGCCCTGGTTGGTGTCCTCGTCTCGCTTCAGGCGTACGTCGGTCCCTTCACCGCCCTGGTGATCCACCACTGAGGCAGTGGGCAGGCGCATCGGTCGCCGCCCGATCGAGTGTGGCCGGTTGGCACCACCTGACGCTCTGTTCAGATGGGACGTTGGATTGAAGCGCGCGATCATGAGAGTCGTTTGTTTATTCCTTATTATGTCGATGCCTTCTCCGAGGTCGGCATCGCCACGCTGCAGCTGTCGGAGCGGCTCGACCTCGAAGTCGTCTATCCGCTCGACCAAACCTGCTGCGGCCAGATGATGGCGAACAGCGGGAGCCAGAAGGACGCGACCGGAGCGGAGGCATTGTTCATCGAGAATTTCAAGCAGTTCGATCAAATCGTCACCCCGTCCGGGAGCTGCGCCTACCACGTGCGGGAGCATTTGGATGCAATCCCGCAGACCGCGGAGACGCAGAGGGTGCGAAGCACCACTTACGAACTGGTCGAGTTCCTGCACGACGTCCTCAAAGTCGAATCCTTCCCCTGGGCCGAATTTCCATACAAGGTCGGCCTCCACAATTCTGGCAGCACGCTTCGCAAGCTTCGCACCGCAAAGGCATTGGAAATCGACGAACCATTTTTCTCAAAGCCACTCGATCTGCGCCGTAAGGTGCGCGACATCGAATTCGTGACGCCGAGCCGGCCGGATGAATGCTGCGGCTTCGGCGGCACTTTTTGCATTTTCGAGGAGCCGGTCTCCGCCAAGATGGGTTACGACAAGGTCGCAGATCAGCGCATCAAGGTCATCAAACAGGCCGCGCACCCCGGAAAAGTTGGTTTGCCCGCCGTTCGAACGCATTTACGGTATCGGTGAAGATCGAGGAAAAGACACGGGATGCGATGGCTGACAGGACGTGACTGCGGAATTCGTAATCGACCAAGAATCCTATCGTGGAGTGTTGATCGTCCTCTGGAACGAAACTCCAGCTAGCCTTTAAGTACCGAAGCGGACCATCGAGGGCTTCGACATCAATGCGGCGACGGGATGCGTCTCCGATCGTCCGGTTGGCGTAGCCGATCTCGAGCACCGAGAATCCCACGACCATTCGCGATACGATGATCGTTCTGCACGGATTTTCGATTTTGCGTGACAGCAATCTCACATCTCGGCAATGCGGCAGGAAACTGGGATAGCTCTCCACATCGAGCACAAGTTCGAAGAGATCAAGCCATGGGTGGTCCATGCGCTTTGTTACACTGACCGGAGCCGAGAAAGCAGTCGAGCCGGTCGTAGTAGAGGTGAACATTCAGGCGGTGACCGTCTTCCTCGTCCAGCTGTCGCTTTCCCCGTCTTGGATCAGTGCAGAGGCAAACCGGCCACAGTGTCGGATCATCTCCATTTCCGGGTTTGCTCACGCGCTTGGATACCGGCCACATACGCAATGCATCTTCCGGGCGGGTTGGAGCAATTCCGTTCCCGCATTCCCCAATAACCAAGAGCCGATGCTTTCCGGTTCAAGGATCACTGGCATCCGGTCGTGAATAGTGCTGACGAACGAATTGGCCTAAGTTATGAGCATAGTGCAGGAAGCATTTATCTCGTTGTTTGCCCGGTCTCGCCACTCCTCCCATAGACCGGCAATCGCCAGAACCGATCCGTTTCGAGGCGTGAAGTAGTACGGCTGTTTCTCCTTACCTGAAGTGTGCCATTCGTAGTAACCGGAATGAGGTACCGATTACGCCTGAACGCATCACGGAAAATAGGCTTCTCGGCGACTTCGGCACGCGCGTTGAAAGTGGCCGGGAGCTCCTTGAGCGACTTCTTCCACCATCTCGGGATCAACTGCCAGCGCATCGGGACAGCAATAGGCCGTTGTTGCCGGGAATGATTACGCTCACCGGATCAGTCGGGCAGATGTTGTAAGCGGGTTGGAGATTTTGCGGTGATTGAGCGAGCCGATAGAGGTCGATCAGTTCGGACCAAGTGAATTTCTGGGTAAATCGTCCGCACATTTGAGCTTTCACTCCTAGTCGCTTAACGCATTCTTGAGTGTTGCTATCAGGTCAACCTTGCCGGTGTATCGCCGTGAGAGCGAACGCCGATCTTGATTTCCTTACCTCCGTAGTTCCTACCATCGAAATCGAATATTCCCGAGAAAGGTATCCCGATTGACTCCCCGACGCTGAAGCAACAGGGTGAAGGGGTAATCCGTAATCCGACCGCAGGCACACATCAGGCGCAGGAACACGACCAGCAGGCAAGCGCGCTGCAGGCGGGCGGTAATATGGAAGGCAAGGAGGTCCGCTTCGGGATCGTGAATTCGACCATCTGGGCGACCGCCACCACCGACGCCTCCAACGGTTCCGTCAACTCGATGCACGACAGCTATACGCCGATCGGCGGCATGGTGCCGCTGGTCAACATCCAGGTCGGCGAAGTGATCTTCGAGTCGTAGTGCTCCAGGCCTTAGGCCTACGCCAATCGTCGTACGCCCAAAGTCGTAGAATGCATTGGCGATATTTCCCCGACCGTTTCAAAGCAGAGCACCGGAGGGCGTGAATATGGAGCATGCGCAATGGGATGGTGGTTGCCCGATGCTTCGCATGGGGGGCCCCGCTTTAAGGGACCCCCTGGATGCGAACGTGCCGAAGCATTACGTCCCCTCCCCCTAGCGGATGAAACGATGGCCCTTGAATTGATCTAGATCAGAATTGGTGGGAGAATAAGCTGGTCTCTTGCGCGGTCCTCGATTGTTAAGACTTTGGCGCTAGGGGGCGCCCAGCGATGAGCACAACCGATCCGATTCATGCC
>Ga0137372_10001697_pt1 | contig 21366 bp, 16 predicted proteins | sample SagtaG_6_FD_104911 | JGI IMG/M metagenome (GOLD analysis project Ga0137372, IMG submission 104911) | Vadose zone soil microbial communities from Sagehorn Ranch, Mendocino, California, USA - Sage1_R_60_16 metaG | ecosystem: Environmental > Terrestrial > Soil > Vadose zone | place: USA...
CGACGTCGCATGTCTGCCAGCGCCGCATCCATCATGCCGGTGGCCTGGGTCAACTGTTGGGCCGGGAGGTCGCATACGTCGTCAAAGGGATACCACTCAAACGAAAAGAACGAGTACTCGGTACGGCGCCCGTGACGCTTCAGGTAGGTGAGGAATCGTGCCAGCCAGGCACTATTACCCAACCTCACCCGCCTCCTACTGCTGTCGGGCAGAATCTCTTGAAAGCTTGGACCGCCCAGTTGCAACTTCGGATCGACCCGGTGAATCGCGCGGGCAAACTCGAGATACAGGGCGCCGTAATCCTCAGGAGTGACATACTGCCCATCCGGCTCTTCTCCCAACTCCACGCGCTTGATGGCATAGCCCCGCGATTCCAGATAACGAATCTCAGCCGCAGCATTTTCAGGCGTTTCATAAAGCAAACCCGTTACAGCGAGCATTGGCAAAGCATTTGTTAAGCCGCTCTGAAACACTCGGTCAAAGCCTGGTTGCTCCACTTCGTCGTCTAAATCGGATTCGCTATGCCAGGGATCTGTTGAGGAGACATAAATCACTGTCTGCGCCTCATGGCGAGGCGAGTGATGAATGAAGTCTTTGAAATTGTGCCGGTCATCCGTTAATCCCGCGTAAACTTCCCTCATTGCATAACCGAGACGATCGCGAATGTCGTTGCTTCCAGGTGGATATGTTTCGGAGCTTTCGCTCATCACAATACGAATGAACCTGGTCTTCACCGGGTGCCTGGTCACAAGCAGAACATCGCTGCCTTTACCGGCGATAAATGCTCCTTGCGGAAAGGTTCGCCACATGCCCGGCGGGTTAAAACTGATATCACTGATGTCTTCGAAGTCGGCGAACTGAACTTCGTACTTCGTCGCGAACGGAACTCCCCAACGCAGCCGTACGGTATTGATGTATTGTTGCGCCCCGAGATCGATAACGATCCATTGAGGGTGCAGGCTGTTGGCCTCACTGGTGAAATGCTGGTCAAGATACGGATTACTTTTCCAGAACGTGTCGGGATTGCCATCATCGAGGCGCGAGTAACCGTCATTTTCTGCCTGGTCGATAGTGCTGCCACGCCGCGGAAGGTGGTAACCGTAAGAGAGCAGTATCGGCTTTCGTGAATTGTTGTCTGAGGTCCAGTATCCCTTTTTCCTTGTAGCGTCGCTCCAGGTGCCCTCCGGACTCCAGTGCCAGGCATCGATTGCTAACTCGGTGCGCAGCCGGTAATCGAGAGACTTGAAGCCGGCAGATAACATAGCCTGGATATTCCCCGGCGTAAGCTGGCGCTCCTGTTCGCCGGCGTTGTGTCCGTCGATGCCGGCGCCAAGGGCATGAGAGGGAAGAAAGCGGTGCAGCGGCCGCCCCGGTCTGAAGCGAACAGTCAGAGTCACCGATTCCGTGGCACTGAGAGAAGGGAACACCGGCATAGTCGCAATCAAAGAGAGCAAGATCGCGCGCGAGATGCTTTTCATGTCTTGTTCTGAACCAGGCGGCGGCTAAGGCCATCTGATCTGAGGTCGTGGGTTTGCGCTACGCCGAAATCCCGGAAGTCTAGCGCTGAGACCGGTAGCGATGATCGCATTCTGAGTGCAGACGGCAAAGCCGACGCCTGGGATTCGCTTCGACGGAATAGGATCGGATCTCTTTGGGCGATTGCATCACATCACATTGGCCGGTCGGGCTTTGTAATGATAGGTCAACTTCAGCCACGACGATTTTTTTCAGGGATTTTTATATGCTTCTATATGGAGGGACGATGCTACTGATTCAGATCCACCTATACTGAGTGGACCACCAGGTCAGCACTATGAACAGAAGCTGCATCGGCGTTCGCAACCATAGCGGCGTCGCCGCCCTGCCTCCCAGAGTTGCACCTGTCTGTGCAGCGTGCACGTTTGCAGGAAATACCAGGATAAAAAAGACGATGAGAGCGAGACCAGCGGCACGTTGGAGAAAAGGAATAGTCAGACCAACTGCCCCAAGCAGCTCGCAGACACCCGTGAAATACACCATCGCCCGTGGAGCTGGAATCCAACGTGGCACCATGCGAACCAGGTCTTCTTTCATTCTTGTGAAGTGCGCGCTTGCTGTGAAAACCAGCATGACAGCAAGGGCATAGCGAGTAGCCCCCGACCACGTAGCGAGCGTCTCCACTCCAAGTGCGCCGATGCCTCGGCAGATTAGGAGCGCACCAAGCAAAACGAAAAGGACAAGCAAAACTCTTTCACCCTTTGAACTCGCAGGTCTGACTGGATAAGCGCGATGATCTGCTCGTTTGAATTCTCTACTTCGTCGCGGCGCGCGCCTTCACGCCGGCGGGCGCTAGCGACGGGGGAGCGTAAACGCGAGCTGGGGCCCAGGGCTGCAGATTCGTTCCGCCGTTGATCATTCCCTGCATCCCCGGGTTGAAAAACACATATGGATGACCTGGCTCCAGCGCGCTTACCTCATCGAGTTGCCTTCGCAGGTCATGCGGAATCTCGAACTCGATACAGCGCAAGTTGTCTTCGAGTTGCTCCAGCTTCGAAGCGCCAATGATAGTCGATGTGATGCCAGGTTGGGTTGCCGCCCAGTTCAATGCGACTTGTGCCGTTGGCCTATCGATTTGTTTCGCCACGTCGAGAAGAACGTCGAGAATCTGCCAATTACGTTCCGTGAATCTCTGGAAAGCCGGATTTGGTATGTCCTTCGTGATCTCCAGCCGTCCATCTCCCTCGCCGGTGTTTCCCTGACGCTGATACTTTCCACTCAGAAAACCGCCGGCCAACGGACTCCAGGGGCAGATAGCAAGTCCAAGTTCCTGCGCCGCGGGAATATGTTCACGTTCAATACTACGCTCAACCAGCGAGTATTCGAGCTGGAGCGCGATCAAACGTTCTTTTCCTTCTTTTTCAGCCAGCGTCTGCGCCCGCGCGACGTACCACGCCGGCGTGTCGGAAAAACCGTAGTGCCGAATCTTTCCCGCACGCACCAGGTCATTGAGGGTTGAGACTACTTCTTCGACTGGCGTTACGGTGTCCCAGGCATGCAACCAGTAAAGATCTATGTAGTCAGTTTGCAGTCGTCGCAGTGAGGCTTCGAGTGCGCGATAGATATTCTTGCGCCCGTTACCACCCGCGTTTGGATTACCCGGCTCAGCGTTGAAGGTGAACTTCGTGGCCAGCACCAATCGGTCGCGCGAACCGCGTTCGCCGATGAATTGTCCGAGCAACTCTTCGCTGTGTCCCTCGGTATAACCATCGGCAGTATCGATGAAGTTTCCACCCACATCTACGTAGCGATCGAACACGGCACGCGCTGTCTGTTCCTCCGATCCCCAGCCCCACTCGGTGCCAAAGGTCATGGTGCCGAGACAGAGCGGGCTCACGCGCAATCCCGAACGCCCCACCGTCACATAGTCATTCAGATTCATACTCATAGCTTTACTCCTTCTTCAATAAGTGATGAGTGATAATAAGTGATGAGTGATCGGTGATGAGTGATCGGTTTCGTGGATCGGCTCGCTTGCCTTAGCAGAGACGAACGATCCACTAAACCACACGAATTAACACTAAGCTTCCTCATCACTCATTACTCATCACTCATTATCACTCATCATCGATTTTACTGTTGCCAGCCGCCGCCCAGAGCTTTGTATAGTTGGACCAACGACAATAACTCGTTACGTCTGGTCTCGGCCAGACTCAACTCAGCGTTGAATAGGTCGCGATCTGCATCGAGAGCGTTGAGCAGCGTATCGACTCCTCCTTGATATCGCAGATAAGCCAATCGTGATCGATCCCGCAATGTTGTTACAAGCAACTCCTGCTGCGTGCGAATCTCTTTTACTTTGCGATATTGGACGAGCGCATCAGAAACCTCACGGAACGCGCTCTGAATCGTTTGCTGGTACTGAACCAGTGCCAGCTCCTGTTGCGCCCTGGCGAATTTCACATCTGATTTGAGACGACCCGCAGTAAATATTGGCTGCGCAATCTGCGGAACGAAACTCCAGGCGCCACTTGCACCAGTGAATAGACTCGAGAGCTGATTGCTTTGAAACCCCAGCGCTCCGGTCAAACTTATCCGGGGAAAGTAGGCAGCCTTGGCCGCGTAGATAAGCGCATGCTGCGCCTCCAGATTGTTTTCGGCAGCGCGAATATCAGGGCGACGCTCAAGCAAAGAAGATGGTAATCCAGCGGGTACTGTCGGAAGTTCCTGCTGTTCAGTTAGAGACTTACCACGTGGAATCGAACCGGGGTTGTTGCCCAGCAACAGACTGATCTGGTTCTCTGTCTGTTCTATTGCCCGTTCAGCATCCGGAACCATCTGCGAAGCCTGGTAGACCAATTCTTCTCCCTGGCGCACATCCAACATTGTCGCGACGCCACCTTGCTGGCGTAGCTTGATCAATCGCAGCGAATCCTCTCGCGTAGCCAGCGTGCGCTTTGCAATATCCAATTCGCTGTCCAGTTCGAGCAGGCTGAAATATCCAGTAGCAACATCGCTTACAACCGTGGTCATCACGGCCTTGCGATCTTCCTCAGAAGCTCGCAACTCGGCTCGCGCAGCTTTGGTTTGCTGGCGCAGTCGTCCCCAGATGTCAATTTCAAACGTGAGAAGACTCAATAGAACTTCACCGAAGCTGCGGTTTCGGCTGCCGTTGCTTGCCGTGATTGCCGGGCCATTTCGCGATGAACGCGTGGTGGTAAGGTCAGCGCCAGCTTCAAACTGTGGAAACTGGTTCGACCGTGCCAGACCCAGATTGGCGCGTTCAGCATTGATTCGGGCAACTGCCGCGCGCAGATCGTAATTCCGCTGCATCGCTGTCCGGATAAGTTTTTGAAGTTCTTCGTCTTTGAAGACTTCGAACCATTTTAGGTTGCCGATAGAAGTCTGGTCGGTCGGCGCCGTGGCGTCGATTCCTCGAAATGTGTCAGGGGTATTGACAGGCGGACGTTGATATTTCTTCTGGCCCACAGCGATCCCCGACAACAAGCTAAGGACGAGCGTCACGGTTATTAACTTCTTTTTCATAGTCCCGCTCGCTCCTCTCGAGTCCAAGCCGATTGCGGTCTTCCGTGTTCGTGTTTGTTTCGCGTGATTTCGATGATCGTTTCCTGCCCCCCATGAACAACCGACGATCCACGAACTAATACGAACTGCTGGTACAAAAATCCAGGCAAACCAACACCTGGTTTATTTCAATCTCCTGCTGCCGGCTCGGGTGTTGCAGAACTGATGTCGGGCGCATGTTTCCTGCTAAACCTTATCGTGAACTTTTCCACCAGGTAGAAAGTAACCGGGATAATGAAAATTGCGATCGTGGTTGCGGCCAGCATTCCGACGATGACGACCGTGCCAAGAATTCGCCGAGCGGTCGCACCGGCGCCCGACGCGAACCAAAGCGGCCCGGATCCGAGAATGAAAGCGAAGGACGTCATCAAAATAGGCCGCAGGCGCAAACGCGCGCCCTCAAGTGCGGCGTCAATCAAGTCACGTCCCTTTTCCAATTCAGCCTTGGCAAATTCGACTATCAGGATCGCGTTCTTCGCCGCGAGACCAATCAGCACGATTAGCCCAATCTGCGCGTAGACGTCAAGGTCATAACCCCGCAGTAACAGCCCGAGGAACGCGCCAAAGATCGCGATCGGCACTGTCAGCAGAACGGAAAACGGCAGCGACCAGCTCTCGTAAAGAGCTGCAAGGATCAGGAACACGAAGACCAGCGACAGGCCGAACGTAGTTGCAGTTGTGCCGGCAGCTTTCCTCTCCTGATAAGAGAGGTCGGCCCAATCGTAACTGATCTCCCGTGGCAGTTCCTGCTTCGCCACTTCTTCAAGAGCGGCCATCGCCTGTCCTGAACTGTAGCCCGGGGCCGCGGCTCCGATGATCTGCGCCGCGCGATAAACATTGAATCGGTTTGTATACTCCGGCCCGGATATTTTTCTCGTCGTTACCAGCGCCGAGAGAGGCACCATGTTGCCATCGTTGTTCCGCACGTAATACTGTTCGATATCCCGATCGCTGAGGCGCTCTTCGCCCTCCGCCTGGAGGAAGACTCGCCACTGTCTGCCGAAGCGGTTGAATTGATTCAGAAAAAGACCGCCGAGATAAGCCTGCATCGTTTGATACACATCGGCGACGGCAACGCCTTGCTTCAACACCTTGTCACGATCCACGTCGGCGTAAATCTGCGGCGCCGCCGCGGAGAACTGCGAGCCCACTCCGGCAAGCTCCGGGCGCTTGCGGGCCGCGGCGAGAAACTTCTGCAGATTCTGATCGAGGAAGTCGACTGAACCGCCACTGCGGTCCTGAAGCCAGAACGAGAATCCACCAGAGTTGCCGAGTCCTGGAATCGCAGGCGGCATGAAGGCAAAAGCCATCGCCTCTGGCACTTGGGTAGCAAGCGCGCCGTTGATCTTCGCCAGGACCTCTCGCGCTTCAACATTACGCTCACCCCACGGCTTCAACGCCACAAAGAAGAAACCGTTGTAGCTTGCCGAAACTCGATTCAACAAACTGAATCCGCCGATCGTGTTGTAGTACTGAACGCCCTCGGTCTTTGCGAGGATGGCCTCGATCTTCTGCGACACTTGATCCGTCCGCTCGAGTGAGGCCGCATTCGGAAGCTGGAGGTTCATGAAGAGGTATCCGTAATCCTCTTCAGGAACAAAGCTCGTCGGCAGGCGCCTGCCGAAGACGCCATCCAAAAGACCAAAGCAGGCGAGAATCAACACACCAATAACAGCCTTGCGGATTAACGCCTGACTCCAACTGATGTAGCCGCGTGTGGCCGTTGCAAACCAGCGGTTGAAAGCACCGAAGAAACGTCCCAGCGGACCCTTTGATTCTTTTCGCGGCCGCAACAATAGCGCTGAAAGCGCGGGCGACAACGTCAAGGCGTTGAAGGCAGAGATAATGACGGAGATAGCAATCGTGACCGCGAACTGTTTGTTCAAGCGACCCTGGATGCCGCCCATGAAGGCTACCGGGATAAAGACGGAGGCAAGGATCAGGGCAATGCTAATCACAGGTCCTGACACTTCTTCCATCGCCTTGAGTGTCGCGTCACGCGGGCTCATCCCTTCCTCGATGTGATGTTCGACCGCTTCTACAACGACGATTGCGTCGTCGACAACCAGGCCGATCGCCAGCACGAGAGCGAAAAGTGAAAGCGTGTTGATCGAGAACCCAAGCAGCGGGAAGAACGCAAATGTACCAATCAACGAGACAGGCACGGCGATCATTGGGATGAGCGTTGCCCGCCAGTTTTGCAGGAAGACAAAAACCACCATGATGACGAGCACGATCGCAATCAACAGCGTCTGAACAATCTCGCTGATACCCTCAGTAACCGAACGGGTCGTGTCGAGCGAGACGGCATAATCGAGGTCGGCGGGGAATCGTTGTTTCAGATCCGCCATTGTCTGCTTGACGCCGTTGGCAACGGCCAGAGCATTTGATCCGGGCGATTGAAACACAGCGATGATTCCCGCGGGTTGGCCGCCAAAGCGCGCAATCTGTTGATAGTTCTGCGCGCCTAGTTCGATTCGCGCTATGTCCTTGAGCCGCACCACTGAACCATCAGGATTTGACCGTACGACAATCTGGCCGAACTCTTCCGGGGTCTGTAAACGACCCTGCGCGCGCAGTGTGTAGGTCATCTCCTTTCCCTTCGGTCCGGGCTCAGCGCCAAACTGACCCGCCGGGTTTACCGTGCTCTGCTGCTGCACCGCGCGAGCCAGATCGGGAACCGTCAAACCGAGCTTGGCGAGAAGGTCGGGCTTGACCCAGATGCGCATCGCGTAATCGCTGGCGCCAAAGAGTCTGACCTCGCCAACACAAGGCACACGGTAGAGCGCGTCATTAATATTGATTTTCGCGTAGTTGGCGAGAAAGAGGGAGTCATGCGTTTTCTGCGGCGAAAAAATTGAAATTACCAGTGTCGGCAGTCCCGTCGATTTGCGGATGTTCACGCCGAACTGATTTACGTCCGCGGGCAAGTTTGGTTGGGCCTGAGCCAGGCGGTTCTGTACGTTGACTTGATCGATGGTCGGGTTCGTATCGACGTCAAAGGTAACAGTCAACGTCATCGTTCCGTCATTCGCGTTGGTTGACTGCATATAGAGCATGTCGTCCACGCCGCTCATCTGCTGCTCGAGCGGCGTGGCCACAGACTGTTCGATTGTGACTGCGTCTGCTCCCGTGAAGGTCGTGTTGACGATAATCTGCGGCGGCACGATCTCCGGAAACTGGGCCACCGGCAGCCCCCGCATCGCAACAAGGCCCCCGATCACCGTGATGATGGCAATGACCATCGCCACGATTGGCCGGTTAATGAAAAGCTTCGAAATCATCGATCACGTCCTTTTCAATGTCCACTAATTCAATTGTCTTCAATTGTCCGATAAACTTCAGTTTGTCGTTGCCTCGGGAATGAGTCTGGCCAAAGTAAACGACAAACTGAAGTTTATCGGACATGCTCAGCCGTTGCCTCGGGAATGAGTCTGGCCAAAGTAAACGACAAACTGAAGTTTATCGGACATCTGAAGTTTATCGGACATGGCTCAGCTACTCTTCTTCTCTGTCCCACTTACATATGCCTTTGGGTTTACTACGGCGCCTGGCCTAACTTTCTGCGTACCTTCGGCAACCACGGTTTCACCAGGTTTTAACCCGTCTTCGATAATCCACGTCGTGCCCGTGCGGTCGCTAACCTTAACCGTGCGGATTTCGATTTTGTTATCACCGCCCACGACGGCCACCTGGTAACTACCTTGCAACTCACTAACTGCTCTCTGCGGGACGAGCAATGCTTCTTCTTTCGTGCTGGTCACCGCACGAACGCGGCCGTACTGCCCGGGGCGCAAAACATTTCCGGCGTTTGGAAAGACTCCAGCCAGCCGGATCGCGCCGGTCTTCGGATCGACTTGCCGATCCGCGAAGAAGAAACTGCCTTTTTTTGGATAGCTGGTTCCGTCAGCCAGGATTAACTCCAATTCGAGTTGCGCCACGCTGGCTCCCTGCTGTGCGTCGATCAGGTTGCGCTTTGTGAAGTTGAGATACTCGCGCTCATTGAGCGTGAAATACACCTTGATAGGATCGACTGTCGAAACTGTTGTTAGCGGACTGCTCGTCGTGCTGATCAAGTTGCCGACCTGTGCCTGGGCAATACCGGCAACACCATCAATGGGAGATATGACCCGAGTAAAACCAAAGTTGAGTTCGGCCGTCTTGACAGCCGCCCTGGCGTTTTCAACTTGTCCTTTTGCAGTCGCGATTGCCGCCTTGGCGGTTCCGATCTGCGCATTGGCGACGCGCAGTTGCGCGCGCGCTGCTTCGACCCCAGCTTTGGCCGCGTCGACTTGAGCTTTGGCAGCAACATTACCCTGGACGGCATTGTCGTAGTCCTGTTGCGTGACAGCCTTCTGCTCCGCCAGCGGTGCGTACTTGTTTACATCAAGTTGAGTCTTAACCTGATTAGCCTCGGCCTGGGCAAGTTGTGCTTGTGCCTGCGAGAGCTGACTATTGGCCTGCCCGACCTGCGCCTCCGCCTGCGTGACCTGAGAATTGGCCTGCTCGAGTTGTCCCTGAAACTGCGCCACCTGGCCGTTGGCCTGGTCTAACGCCGCCTGGAATGGCCGCGAATCGATCTCAAACAACAACTGCCCTTTCTTTACAAAGGAGCCTTCCTTGTAATCCTGTCTGAGCAGATAGCCCGTCACCTGGGCCTTGATGTCCGCGTTAACCATCCCGTCGGTCGTCCCGATCCATTCGCTGTAGATGGGAACGTCCTTCTGTTCCACCTGGACCACCTCGACGTCGAGTGGTTGCGCTGCGGCCTGCGGCGGGTTGCTCGAGCGGCCGACAACAATCAGAGCGCCCAGGAGCGCAACCGCTCCGATGGCGATCGCTGAGACCAGTCGCTTGTGCTTTCGCGAACCGTTTTGTAACCCCGCCCAAATGTTCTGTAATCCCTTTTTCATGGAAACCCTCATCATCTGTGTTTCTTCAAACCGATAGATGCTGTTCGGTCACACGATTTCGAAACCGTCTATGGAGATGCCCGCCGAGCGGGTGGACTGGCTCGATAAGCCCCCTTCTTAGTTCCAAGTCCACCCGCTACCTGAACACAGGCCGCGCCCCCCTTTTGACCTCAACCTGTGTCCTACTCGAAAGTCTTCCCATTGATAACTTGGCGTTCATACTCCGACTCAACCTGACGTTGACCTTATGCGGATCTCTTGTCCTCGTCTTTCCTCTCTTTGCCAAGCGTTGCTCTCGATTGCTAAGGAATTCTCGTTCGTAAAACTGCGATTCGCTCATTGTGATTCGCCTTCTCCATCTAGCAACAGCCTTGCCAGACAGTTTTGGACTTAGCCAATCATGAATCTGCCGTAAACACGATGAATTGACTTCTAGTTTTATGAGAAACCGTGACCAGATACCGTCAGGTGGCGAGCTGTGGTCACGATAAGCATGTCAGGAGAAGCCGTCGAGCCGTGTTTGAAGTTGCGGCAAAAGCCAACAGAGCCCAGGCTTGCTTATGATGTTGCTGACAATGCCCATGACTTCGCCGTCCAGGTTAAATACAGGACTGCCGGAGTTGCTGCTGTTGTTGGCCATCGCTCCCCGTCCCCAGCCCCCAGAACGAGAGACTGATCAGTAAAAGTGCCACTCAGATCTTTCCAAATACAGAGTTCGCGCGTTCTTCGTCTCGGCGAGACTGACGCAGTTCGGCTATCCAACCCTTTACTGTCTTCGCCATTTCACGCGTGCTCCGCTCGCCAGTCATCTCATCCCGACCTGGCGGGAGTTCAGTCAAAATTTCGTTCTTACTTCGCTTTATGATTCTTACAGACTTCATGACCTAAACACCTCATCAATGAGTAATTACGGTAAGTTATTCGTCCTCTGCGTGGTGCCCGTGTCTATGCCGGCGCTCTGCCAGTAAGCTAAGGCGTCTGCTTCAGCGATAGCAGTTTCCAAACGTGTGCGGCTGCGGTCTAGTTCATCGAGCTGGGCGCGTACACGTGCCCTTGTGATCTCCAGTTGCCGCCGCCGTTGTTCTCGCAATAGTTCCGGACGCGTACTGCCTATACCAGCCAGGCTGCGCTCAATATTTTCTGGTTTCAGATCTTCTTCGAGTTGTTCGTCGCCCGCCTGCATTTCCGCCTTTCTGACTTGTACTTCGCTCAATTGCACATGGAGGTTAGCGGCGATTTCCTGAGCGCTGGTTTGCGCCATTGTAGTTATTGCAAAGAGACCACTCAGCAACAGAGTGGCAGGAATTCGATTTACAAGTCTTTTCATTTCCATACTCCTTCTGTCATCTTCTCGCCTTACAATCTCATCCGAGTTCCCGGAGGGAGCAAGATGCCAGAGACAACTACCAATACAAAAACCTTGCCACAGCTCCCGCTTGTTGCTGTGTTAGATGAATTGTTGAAAATGGGGCGGATATGATGGAGGAGTGTTAGGCTTGGTCTCTTAAACCTCTAGCCAGGTAGCGTGATGAAATCCGGCCAAGTGACGACCTGCGGTCACGTTCCCCGACAGAAACTCCACAAGAGAACAGAGAGCACTGGGACTTTAACGTCAGAATACTCATCTGGCCTTAGTGGTCACGACTATTGCGGGTGGGGTCTACTGATGCCGAGTTTGCGCATGCGATGATTAAGCGTTGTGCGATTAACGCCGAGGCGCGCGGCGGCTCCGTTTGGACCGCCGATCACCCAGTTTAATTCGCCCAGCACGCGAAGAATGTGGTCGCGTTCGACGGCTTCGAGGGTTGCCGATCCGTTGGCATGATTCGCCAGTTTGTTCGAATGCTTCAACTCGGCAAGCGGTATCTCGAGACTGGAACCGCGTGATAGGATAACGCCTCGCTCGACAAGGTTTTGTAACTCCCGGATGTTTCCCGGCCAGTGATAACTGGTGAGCGCCGCCATCGTCTCCTTCGGAACGCTCTCGATTCGTCTCTTCATCTGTTGAGCAAATTTGTGAGCGAAAAAATGGACCAGCATCGGAATATCTTCAGACCGCTCACGTAGCGGCGGTACATTAATCGGAAAAACATTCAGACGATAATAAAGATCGTTGCGAAATTTCTTTTCGGCGACTAGCTCGGCGAGGTCACTGTTAGTAGCAGCCACGACCCGAACCGATACGCGCAGCGTGCGCGAGCTGCCTAAGCGTTCGAATTCCTGCTCCTGCAGTACGCGAAGCAGTTTCGACTGCAACTCGAGCGGAATGTCCTCGACCTCATCAAGAAAGATCGTCCCCTGGTTCGCCAGTTCGAATCGTCCAACGCGCCGATCAATCGCGCCTGTAAAGGCCCCTTTTTCGTGACCAAAGAACTCGCTTTCAAGCAGACCGGTCGGAATAGCAGCGCAATTCACCTTGACCAAAGTCCGTTCATGGCGTGGGCTCAAATTGTGAATGGCGTGGGCGATCAGTTCCTTGCCGGTGCCGGTTTCACCATAGATCAATACAGTTGAGTCAGTAGCTGCGACCGTCTTTACGTCCTGCAGGACACGCTTGAGGGCCGGGCTGTTACCGATAATCTCTTCGAAGTTGTATTCAGTGCGAATCTCCTCTTCGAGGTAGAGCTTTTCTTCTCGCAGTTGGTTTTTCAGAGCATCGATCTCGCGAAAGGCCAGCGCGTTCTCTACTGCAATTGCCACCTGCTTGCCCACCTGGTTGAGCAACTCCGAGTCGTCGTCGGTAAACGCATTCTCGCGCAGACTCGCAACGCCCAGGATGCCGAGTGCGCGATCATGGGAGATGAGAGGAACCGTGCAGCCGGATTTCAAACCAGCACGCTTCCCTACAGGGTCCGCCGAATGGTCTAAGCCGCTAATGACGGGCTGTCGCGTGGTGAAAGCGAGTCCAGCGGGAGTGCCCTCCAAGTCGATAATCTCATTTTCATCGAAGACGTTCTCGTTTTCAGGGAACTCCAAAGCGGTGACCCGCAGCTTGTTAATTCCGGGATCAAAGAGCGCAAGGCCAGCTACGTCGTGCGGCATTACCCGCCTGAGACACGCGGAGATCGCGGATAAGAGTTCTCGCAAATTGAGATTCGACACCAACGTATTATTTATTTCCAGCAGCAGTTTTGAATGATCGCGTTCCCGCGCGAGCTTGCGCTGATGACACTGGGCCTCTACGGCAACTGCTATCTGGGCAGCTACCAGTTTTGCGAATTCCAGATCCAGTCGATCGTAAGCACTTGCCTTCTCGCTCCAAAACGTTACGACACCCAGTCGCTGGTGCGCGGTAGTTAAGGGAAAACTGCAAACTGACTTGACGGGATCCTTGAGCAGAGTTTTCGCAACTGGAAAGCGATCTTCCGATTCGAGATCGCGAACGACAACCGGTTCCTGGTTCTGCCAAACCCAGCCGGCGATTGAACCTTCCATCGGCACCTCGGTGGGTGCTTCCCACTGTGTCGGTTCGCAGGTTTCCAGAAGGTGCAAACGCATGACATTTTTGCTCCCGTCGTGGAGCAACACGCCGAGATGGCTAAAATCGAAGAGATTCCGCAAGCGGCAAGCGAGGTCATGGAACAGTCCAGTCAAGTCGCGATGTGAGGCTATGGCTTTCGAGAGTTCAAGCAGCGTCAGATATTTCTTTGTCTGTTCGTCGGCGACAGCGACCTGACCGGTAGTGAAGTTCACGTCTTACCCCCGAATAGAACGTAGGCCTTGTGCAATTTCTGGCGGACCTGATTTCCGAGCTTGGAACAGAGAATACTTCACCGAGTATGTTCCAGCAACCGGCCTGATCCTTTCGCAAATTGGATCGTGAAGCTGACGATATACTGCCACTTGGCGGACTGCGGTCACTGCTTTTTTAGTCGACTTGCGTCTAGTGGCGGGGTTGCTAATCTTTGTCTGAGGTCTTAACCGACTCCCAGTCCAACAGTTAACGCACGCCGCTCCGCTCCAGTCCTACGGGTGGCAAGGCAATTGCACCAAACTGAAAATGTGAACGCTATTAATCAGAGTTATCCGGCGGGACACGTGTTGTGGTGGCGCAGACTGGGAGTTTCTGCGAAGGCCCGACCGCGGAGCGTGGAGATTTAAAGGAACAGATGCCGACGCGCATTACACAAATCGATATCGCCAGGGCCGACCCGAGGACATTCAAAGGGGCAAGGAAGGATGATCAGCTTAATAGTCCTGATATTGAGAGCCAGTCGACAGTGCTCAAAGTTGAAGGCACGCTCTACTTGAAAGATGCGGAGTTACTGGAAGAGATTTGCCTGGATGTTATCGGCCAAACCGGCTGTCCCATGACGATCGACCTCGCGAGCATCAGCTTCATTGATAGCGACAGTGCTTCAGTGCTCTGCCGCCTGAAGCGCGAGCAGGGTGTAAGGCTGGAAGGTCTTCACCTGTTCATAGGGAAGGTGGTTGAACTGGCCGAAGAGTATGAAAAGGCTGCGAAGTATTTGCCGAAGGCGGGTGGCGAGACGCGAATAAGTTGACAGATACTTAGCAGGTATGCGACTTCCCGAACAGACAGCTCGTGAGGTTTGGTTATCGATCCTCGAACACAAGTAGTACTTCGCTGAGCAGCTTAATCGATCAAAAGTTCCATTCGGATTCCACACAGCCGGGCCGCCAGCGTTGCGCTCCGCCAACATGCTTTCAATGTCGGGAAAAACTGTTGACGCCTACGCAGCGAGGACTTTAGAATATGCAAGAATGTGCAGATGCGCATATCTGCGTCTTATATATTGCAGTCCGGAAGAGCTTGCGAAGAATGCCGGGGCATCCCAATGAGACAGCAACTAAGCGACTTTAAAGCAGACTTTTTCAAAGCCCTGGCTCACCCGCTGAGAATATCTATTCTTGATGCTTTGCGAGAGGGCGAGCTTACCGTCAACGAGATCAGCCAACGGTTTGATGTTGAGCCGGCAAACGCCTCACAGCAACTTGCCGTGCTACGCAACAGGAATATCGTCTTTACGCGCAAAGAGGGCGCGAACGTCTATTACTCCGTTAGCGACAAAAGCTTATTCAAGTTGCTTGATGCGGCCAAAGAGATCTTCAACCACCACCTGATCGGCGTTCGCAGCATGCTTGAGGAGATTCACGAGGTCCTGCCAAACAAAACGCCGCGCCGATACCCGACTCAACGGGTTCGTTAAAGCATGCATCACCTGTTACAGACTATCCGCCAAAGGAACCAAGGTTCCGTCCCAAGGGGCAGGGAGAAGTTGGCGCGCGGCTTGTCCGTCATGAAGTCTCCTCTCAACGGCTTCGGTTGTTTTGCAACCGTCCGTTTTCCGAAAAACAGCCCTATAGCCGAATACGCCGGCGAAAGGATTTCTCACAGGGAAGCCATGCTGAGAATGAGAGGACCCGGCGGGAAGCGCATCAGTGAACTGAACGAGGACTGTTACATCGACGGAAGCGTCGACGGGAACGATACGCAGTATATCAACCACTCGTGCGAGCCTAACTCCGACGCCTTCATTGTTGACGGATTCATGATCGTCTTCGCGCTGCAGGAAATCATGCCCGGACAAGAGATAACAGTCGACTACTTAAATTCTTTCGAAGAGGACCGAACGCTCTGTCAGTGTCGCGCTGTTTCGTGTCGGCAAAGGATTGATCAGAAGGCCGCGTAAAAAAGTCTGGGCCAGAACCGGCAAGGACGTTTCATATCCTCCTTTCTTAAAGAAAAACTGTGACATCGCTGAATGAAAAATGGATTCCAAAGTCGCTTTTGTGCTTGCGAGCCGGCTACACTCGGCAGGATCTCATCTCGGACCTAATTGCAGGCGTGACCGTCGGGTTAGTGGCACTGCCGCTGGCTATGGCGTTTGGGATCGCCTCTGGCGTTACCCCGCAAGCTGGGATTTACACGGCTGTCGTCGCCGGCTTTTTGATATCCGCGTTGGGTGGTTCACGCACTCAGGTCGGTGGCCCCACGGGGGCTTTCGTGGTAATCGTCGCAGGCATCATCGCGGCCCACGGAGTTTCCGGCTTACTGATGGTCACAGTGATGGCGGGAGTGATCCTCATGATCATGGCGGTGACGGGTTTGGGGATCGCGGTGAAATATATCCCCCGCCCGGTCACTATCGGCTTCACGAACGGCATTGCCATCCTGATCGCCTCGACTCAGATCAAGGACTTCCTGGGACTCCAGACCGGTGCGATCCCGAGCGAGTTCCTGTCGCGCATGAGTCTCATAGCGCACAGCCTCAGCAGCATCCACTGGCCTGCTTTGCTGATAGCGGTCAGCTCGCTCGGCATCATCCTGCTCCTTTCCAAGGGCATGAAGCGCGTTCCCGGGGCCATCGTAGCCCTCTTGCTGGGTACAATCGCAGTGGCCGCTTTCGGACTACCCGTTGAGACCATTGGCAGTAAGTTCGGCGGTATCCCAACCGGGCTACCCCCCATCTCCTTCCCGGAGTTTAGGCCGGACCTGATCATTCCGTTGTTGCCGGCGGCCGTCACCGTTGCCATGCTCGCCGCCATCGAGAGCCTTCTATCAGCAACGGTGGCTGACAGCATGAGCGGCGACAGGCACAACTCCAATATGGAACTGCTCGCCCAGGGCATTGCCAACCTCGCCGTGCCATTAGTAGGAGGAATACCGGCCACGGGCGCGATAGCGCGCACCGCTACCAACATCAGGTCGGGTGGTCGCACACCGGTCTCGGGCATGGTCCACGCACTGACGCTCCTTGTAATTCTGCTCGTCGCCGCGCCGATGGCACGCTTCATCCCGCTGGCCACACTGGCGGCCATCCTTCTCGTGGTGGCCTACAACATGAGCGAGTGGCGCGAGGTGAGAACGATTCTCACTCTATCGAAGACGGACATCGCCGTATGGGTGATGACCTTTGCCCTCACCGTGTTGGCCGACCTCACGGTCGCGGTCGAGATCGGCATGCTTTTGGCCGCGCTGCTCTACATCTACCGAGTGTCGCAAACGACCACGGTTGCTCCCGTGACAGAGGAATATATAGAGGACGGACGCCCGCATGTCCTTCAGGACAAGCTGCTGCCCCCGTACGTTTTGGTGCTGCGGATCCACGGCCCATTTTTATTTGGAGCCACGGAAAAGCTATCTGAGGCGACAGCCGATATGGATTCACTTCCGCCCGTGGTGATCTTGCGACTCAGAAATATGACAGCCATCGATGCTACGGGCCTGCACGAGTTGGAGAGACTCACCGACCGGCTGCGCGGCACGGGCCGAACGCTCCTGTTGTGTGGCGCCCGGAGCCAACCGGAACAGTTGTTAAGGCAGTCGCCTTTCCTCCAAGATCTCGGCGAGGAGAACATGCTTCCGCACGTTGAAGCGGCGCTATCCCGCGCCCGCGAAGTCTACGAGGGACGGGCCGGCGATCCTCGGATCGCTAAGGTTATCTAGCAGGTTGGGGAAAATAGTAGTGAGCAGCAATAAATGTAGAAAAGCTACGCGTTATCCCCATGTGGGGCGGCCAGCATGGGGATGCCAGGAAACCACAAGTAACTCGAATTAAGGCATCCATTTCGTCCGGTTTCATGTGGTTTCGTGGATGGTGTTTGTTTTTTCAGCATGCGGCGGCGAGTCTCGTCGCATTACGGAAGATGCCGAAGGTCGTGAACGCAGAGAAGTGTTGTGAGTGACTACGACCTGGTCGTGATTGGCGGTGGCTCTGCCGGACTGGTGGTTGCCGGTGGTGCGGCGCAGCTTGGCGCGCGCGTGGCGCTCGTTGAGAAAAAAGCGCTGGGCGGCGACTGCCTCTATACTGGTTGCGTGCCATCTAAAACATTTATCCGTTCCGCACGATTCGCCGCAGATGTTCGCCGGGCGAAAGATTTTGGCTATGCGTCCCCCAAGCTTGAGTTCAAAGATGGCCAGTTCGCTTCCATTACCGATCGTCTCGCACGTATTATCTCTGCCGTCGGCGAACATGATAAACCGGAGCGCTTCGAAGCATGGGGAGTGGAGGTGATCTTTGCGACGCCGAGTTTCCTGTCGCCACATGAGTTAGAGCTATCAAGCCACGAAGGTCCGAAGAAAACTATTCGCGCCAAGCGCTTTTGCATCTCCACCGGATCGCGTCCCGCTGTGCCTCCGATTGAAGGGTTGAGAGAGACTGGCTTCATAACCAACGAAGAGGTTTTCCATCTGAAGCGGCTACCTGAAACCCTGATAGTTCTCGGTGGCGGTCCAATCGGGTTGGAACTGGGTCAATCGTTTGCGCGTTTCGGAAGCGAGGTTACGCTCGTTGAAATGGACAAGCGCTTGCTGCCGAAAGAGGATGAAGAGGTCTCGGCGACCGTCGAACAAATCATGCGCGCTGAAGGTTTGAATATTCTGCTCAATCAGAAGGCCGTGCGCATGACTACCGCCAACGGGCAAAAGCTACTGACGGTTGAGCAAGATGGTAAGAAAACGGAGTTGCATGCGGAAGAGATTCTCGTTTCCACCGGGCGCCGGCCGAACGTTGAAGGGCTGAATCTTGAAGCCGCAGGCGTGAAGTACGACAAACAACGCATTATCACCGACGAATACCTGCGCACATCAGCGCATCACGTCTTTGCGGCCGGTGATATCGCCGGTCACTTTCATTTCACACACATGGCAGCCTATGAAGCATCAGTCGTGATTCGCAACGCCCTTTTCTTTTGGCCGCTGTTGCAGAAGACCGACTTCCGTGTCGTGCCGTGGACGACGTTCATTGATCCCGAAGTCGCGCGAGTCGGTTTGACGGAAGACGAAGCGGAAGAGAAGTTCGGCGCGACGAATGTCCACATTTATCGAACTCACTTTGCGGATAATGATCGAGCGCAGGCCGAAGAAGAGACCAGAGGCTTTGCGAAGATCATTTGCACCGGCGGAAAGAATGAGATTGTCGGGGCGCACATCGTCGGCGCGCATGCGGGCGAACTGATTCACGAAGTCGTCCTGGCCATGAAACAGCGACTTTCGATCACTGCGCTCGGCAGCATGATTCACGTCTATCCGACGCTGACGCAGGTAAATCAGCAGGCCGGAGTTGATGCGATCCTCGAGAAGCTTTCAGCTTATAAGAAATGGCTGTCCTATTACTTTAAAGTCTGGCGGTAAACAGTTCGAACAATAAGCATGAGTCATCTTCAGTTCAATGACACTCTGCGGGAATGGAGCGAATCAGCGCCATATTGGGAAAAGCACGGCGCGACGATTCGCACGATATTCGCTCCCGTCACGCGCTCTCTCATTGAAGTCGCTGATATTCGTAAAGGGCAATCTGTGCTCGACGTTGCTGGTGGTCCGGGTGAGCCTTCCTTAACTATCGCAGAAACGGTTGGGCCTGGCGGCTCGGTCGTATGTACGGACGCTGTGGCAGATATGGTCCAGGCTGCGGAGCGCGCGGCTCATCGTCGTGGAATTGCGAATGTCAGTTTTCTTCAGTGTATCGCCGACTCACTTCCTTTTGATAACGACTCGTTTGACGCGGTAGTTAGCAGGCTGGGGGCGATGTTTTTTCCGGAACCGCTCATTGCCCTGCGCGAGATGTTGCGCGTAACAAAGCCGGGTGGAGCGCTGGCGTTGGTCGTATGGCACAAGAGTGAACTCAATCCCTTCTTGCATATCGTGAGTGATATCATGTCGAATTATGTAGAGGCATCGCCTGCTGATCCCGACGCGCCTGGCGCGTTTCGCTTCGCCGAGCCGGGCAAGCTCGCGGGCATCCTCACTGATGCCGGCGCGATCGACGTCTCTGAGCGCACACTCAAGTTTCATATCTCAGCCCCGATCTCGGTCGAAGAGTTTTGGGTAATGCGGTCCGAGATATCTGAAACCTTGCGGGAGAAATTAGCGAAGCTCAATAGACAGCAAGTAGTCCGAGTGGCGAGCGAAGTTCAGGGAGCCGTACGCGAATTCTTTCCGAGTAACCAGATGAGTTTTCCAGCGCAAATGATCATCGTGAGGGGAAGTAAACCCTGAGCGCTGAGAGTGGAAGCAAGTATCACGATTAGGAGTTGAGCCTGACAAAGAATCGCGCTATTTTCGCCAACAAATAAGGTATCGCTCATGATTGCAGAACAAGCTGATAAGAAAAAAGGCGAAACATCGCCGATCACTGTGCAAAGCGTCTTCTATTTTGTAATGCCAGTGCTGGTCATCGTTGGCGCACTCATCGCTTACAAAAGCTCAGCGGCGTTGGCCGTGATTGGGAAAGTTTCCGAAACCGGAGTATTCACTCCGCGCGGTAACATCATTCCGGCGGTCGGTGCCTCGGAAGCTGGTTTATTGACGCGAACGTTGAACTATTTTCTGGTTATCTGGCCGGCGCTACTCTTTGGCATTTTGATTAGTGGAGCAGTGAGTACGTTTGTCTCTCCAACTTGGTTGGCGCGTTTGTTGGAGAGACGATCGCTGCGCTCACAAGCGATCGCTGGACTGGCGGGAGCTCCACTGATGCTATGCTCCTGTTGTGTGGCGCCAATCTTCACTGGCGTGTATGAGCGTTCGGCGCGGCTTGGCCCATCGATCGGATTAATGCTCGCTGCGCCTGCGCTAAATCCGGCCGCGCTGATTCTCACTTTCATGCTTTTCAATTACAAAGTCGGTACGGTGCTGCTCGCCGCCAGTATCGTGGCCGTCCTGTTCACCGGAATGATCGCTGACAGATTACTTGGCGAGACCACAGTCCACTGCGGCACGGATAGTTGGCAGGCAGCAGCTCGTCCCGCCGACTTCCTTCATTTTTTGCGTGCTTGCGCGCGCGTGACTGTGCGGTTGGTTCCAGTGATAGTTATAGGAGTATTGGCTTCAATGATTATTGCTCAGATGATCCCAGTGCGAACATTCAATTCCCCCGCCGCGCAATTCTTAGCCATCATTGTTGTTGCCGCCGTTGCTGTTCCACTGGCGTTGCCGACCTTCTTCGAGATTCCGCTGGCTCTCATCCTACTCGGATCAGGCGCGCCTATAGGCGCTGCCTTGGCCCTGCTCATCGCGGGCCCGTCGGTGAATCTTCCCTCGCTGCTCACGATCACGAGGTCAACTAACTGGAAGGTTGCGGCCATTGTCGCAGCATCTATTTGGACTTTGGCAGTAGCCAGTGGAATATCCGTGAGTTTTCTGTGAGCGGTTGTTTTACTCAACGCTTCTTAGAATTAGTATCCTTCATTCTTTATGAACCTCGATCCCATATCCAGCTCAACAGCAAGGGGAGCGATGTGTGCGCTTGTGTTGATGGCAAAGATCCCGTTCGCGGGCGCGGTGAAAACACGCCTCACCCCACCTCTGAGTCCAGAAGAAGCAGCAACGCTGAGCATGTGTTTCTTGCGTGACATGACCACGAATATGGCGAGTCTGAATGGCGACGGCAAGAGCGGCGTGGTGCTGTACACTCCGGCAGATGCTGAAACG
>Ga0137372_10001705_pt1 | contig 21286 bp, 22 predicted proteins | sample SagtaG_6_FD_104911 | JGI IMG/M metagenome (GOLD analysis project Ga0137372, IMG submission 104911) | Vadose zone soil microbial communities from Sagehorn Ranch, Mendocino, California, USA - Sage1_R_60_16 metaG | ecosystem: Environmental > Terrestrial > Soil > Vadose zone | place: USA...
ATGTTGTTCTTCTCGTCTTGCCGCGTTGGGTTATGTTCTCCTTTAGGACGCGTCTTTCTGGTCCGTACCCGTAGGTTCTGAGCCACAACCTGACGATCTCGGTGCACTTTTGACAGCGTATTCTTTTGGCTTGGACAAGCTTTCTCTTCCATATTTCTCGGGTGGCGTTCCAGCTCTCTTGGCTGGCCTTTTTCAGCTGCTTACTCCTGTTGTAGTAGTCTGTCCAATAGTCAACCCAGCCTTGGGCTGTATTAGGTGCGGACTTTCCGTGTCCCACGGGGTGGTGGCCGGCCATTCTGTCTCTCCAAACGACGCTGTGGGCAAGGCCTGTATGACCTTTTCCGTGCCAGCTCTCCTCAGGAAGATGTCAAACTGAGAGAACTCGCGAAAACTTATCTTCTCGCGTCCGGGTTCTCACCAGATCTCCAAGAGGAGCGGGTGGTTCAATTGCTAGTTGGGAAGATCTAGCATGGGAGAGGACACTGGCAAGCGTAGACAGCCCGCTCGGAATAGCAAGAGCAGACGCGGTCGTAGGCAGAGACGGTTCGAGTCAGGGAAACACAAGAAATAGACTGCGGCTCGTATATTCCGGTGAGGACCCGGTCTTGCGGGGTCCCGTCCAAGTGTCCGGAAAAAAGCTCCTTGGGGAACCGCGCTTCACTCGAATCCATTGGTGTGGACTCGAGATCAGTCTCAGGTAAGCGTCAAACTATTGATCGTTCATCGGAATCTAATCGGGGTCTAAAAAGGGGGGAGGTTGACGGAGCTATTATCGCATGATTACGCTTTGAAGAACGGTGCATAAGCGAGAAGTGTCTCGCTCTTGAAGATACCGTCAAGCTGACTAACTCTCTCAACGGAGGTCTTCACAATGTCTTCAGAGGTTCGTGCTTGCCAGAGGGCGACTATGTCGAACTGTCCGGGTACCGTAGATGCTTCTACGAAGCCTGGGATGCTGCTGAGCTGCTTGATGACGTTCTCGCTGGTAGTGTGCTCACATGTCAACAGAGAAACGCCGAGAGCCATTTGGTTCTCGAATTTCTTGGTCGGCTGAATACCGTCGAAGCCGGTGTGAGTGTCGGTGGTGATTACGTCGCTGATGTTGCGGATTTCTTTGACTGTCTGGTATACGTTGTGTGGTGTGTTTGGTTTCAGGCGTAGGACTAGGTCGTATCGGCCTGTGACCGGTGCGATCATGTCAATCTGGCTGTTTCGCTTTAGCTCCTCAACCACGTTGGTGCTGCGGCCCGGATTGACGGTCGCGAACACGTAGGTCGGGAAATTCATATTGGTTTGCATTGTTGTTTTTTTCTACTGCATTTTATTGCAACATAGTAACACTTGTTACTTGCATATAAGGCTTTAATTATGGATCCAACGATATATTACAGTGAGGGGTCACAGAGACTTGACAGCCCAAAGGAGCACTGTTAGCGTCCCAGAAGCGGTACGCGAGATTCTGACCAGAAACTACCCCATCTATCAATGCTTGAAGATGAAACTCATGAACTTCCACTCCCTCGCAGAACTCATCCAACCACAAGTCAAACAAATGAGCGGAAGGGAGGCAACAATCAACACGCTAGTTGTAGCTATCAAGAGATTCTCCGACACCCTATCCAATGACAAGAGCCCTGACGCTTCAAGAGTTCTCAAGGATGCTAGAATCTCCCTTTCAAGCGGCATAGTAGACGTCACGATAAGAGCACCCAAGACCCAGTTTTCAACCATAATCAGAGAATTGTCAGAAGTCTGGAGCAATCTCTCCGAGTTCCCACATGTCTTCCCGCTTTCAAGCTCGACCAAACTGATTCTGCCCGCCGAGGACTACTCTCTGGTCAGGGAAAAACTGGAGCACTTTCGGGAGGCGACGACGCGAGCGAATGTGGCCAAGTTGACACTCAACCTCTCGCCCCACGCTGAGATGACCCCTGGAATAGCATCCTACATCACTGAACTACTGTTCAGAAACGGCGTCAACATCCTAGACGCGTTTCTGGGCTACGGAGACATCATAATGGTCGTCGACGACAGAGATGGACCACTGGCCTACGACGTTCTACAAGGAGAAATCCTTGGATCCACCAAATGGAGAAGTGGAAATCATGAGCCCTCACGTTGAGGCCTTACAGATCTCATAACTAGGCAAACTTTCTTCAACAAGAAAGACACTGTAGATTTCTATGCCTATTGTTAGGGTTTTGATGTATCCTGGAAGGACTCAGCAACAGAAAGATGACCTTGCCAAGGCGATCACGGACGCCGTGGAGAGAATCGCAAAGGCGCCACGGGACCAGACAATAGTCGTTATACAGGAAGTGCCCAAAGAACAATACTATGTTGCGGCAAACAGGGCAGCGTAAATTGAGCTATCTACAGGTTCGCGGAGGAAGCCTGTTCTATGAAACTGCAGGCGAAGGGCCCCCTCTTGTGCTGATACACGCGGGCTTTCTCGACAGCAGAATGTGGGACGAACAGTTCCAACTCTTCGCGAAGGACGCGCGAGTCATACGGTATGACGTAAGAGGATACGGGCGGTCCAGCAAGCCAAGTGAAGAGTATTCAGATGCAGAAGACTTGCTCTCTCTGCTCAAGCATCTCAATATTGAGAGCGCCAGCATTCTTGGGGTCTCCAACGGAGGCAGAATCGCACTCGACTTCGTTTCTGCCCACCCTTCGATGGTAAGCAGTCTGATTCTCGTCTCGCCCGGGATACGTGGCTACAAGAGCTCGGGTCCAGAGGAAGATAGAGAATGGGAAGAGCTTGACAAAAAGGGTGACCTACAGGATCTTGCAATTGGCGAAAACAGAATGGACGACGCTGTCAATATGGACCTCGAAATTTGGGCCCCCGCTCAAGGACCGACGAGCAAGGGTCGTATTCTCGAGATAGCAACGGCTAACTCTCACATTCACAAGAACCCCCCGAACAAGTTACAAAAGTCGCCTGAACCACCGGCCTTCAAAAAGCTGAATCAGATTCGCACACCCACGACCCTAATCGTGGGAGACCAAGACGTTAAGGGTATGCAGTTGATGACCAAGAGGTTGCACGAACTAATACCTGGGTCGAAACTCAGCGTCATTGGGGGCGCGGACCATATCGCCAATATGTCCAGACCCGAAGAGTTCAACGCCATCGTATCCTCGTTTCTAAAACAATTGGGTCAGGAATCCTTGGCCTCGTCTCCCGTCTAGACTATTGTTTGTCACGCCCCTATCCACATGCTGAGATTAAGGAGAGCTGGACGGACTATCGGATTAGCCCGACGTTTCTCGCAATGTAGTGTTCGAGCAGAGAGCCCCCAACTAGAACGGCAACTAGATTCTGATTTCCTACCCAGACTACCGCACCTATGACCTCCGATATTGTCAGTACGAGCAGCCCGATGAAAACGGGCCTCGTGCTGGAGAGCTTGAAGAAGGACAGCCCTTTCTTCACATTATCAGCGATATGATGCTCCACGAACAGCGCCACAAGGAAAAACGTGATCGCCAATATTCCGTTCACAGGTATCAGTACTAACCATACAACCCAGATCACCGACTCGAGACTACTGAACGTCAGAATCTCCACAAGTTGCTTCCCTGACGCGAATCGTCCCGTTGCATCCACCTGGGTAATGATATGCTCGACTAGTAGGAATACGGCGAGGACTATTGCTGCGAAGCCCGTCATTCCTACTCGGGAAGAGATGGCTCCCACTTGCAGGACCGGGTAGGATTGGCCGAGAACGGCTGTATGGTTCTCTCCGTTCGAGATCGCTAGCCACTCGATCAGCCCGACGATCTCTATCCCGGTGAATATCACCACTACGAGGAAATGCCCAAGCCCCGGGAAGTGTAATAGTCCTGGCTGCTTCTTGCTAACCTCTAGGCTAGTCAACAATTCACTTCCACGTGTTCAACAGCAACGATTTCCCTTGTCAAGCGGGCCTAGCTTCTCACGTAGGCTTGGGAAGCCTTCAAAAGACTTCTCAATCGATTCAATCCAGAAAGACTTCCAGCTAGGCTGGGAATCTTAGACTAGGGGTTGTCGGATGCAACCGATCGGCTACCACTCTTTCTTTGAGATAGACAAATCTGTCTGGCAACGAATCGTCGTACTCGAAATTCGGAGGCAGGGCGAACTCCTTGTACAACTCAACCACTGTCCTGTAAGCGATAACACGCGCACTCGACCCCAATCTCTCCATCAATGTCTTCACAACATCCTCAAATCTGCCAGGAATATCCTCCCGGCTAATGCCTTTCTTGTTCAGGAAATCGTAGATCCATTCGCGTATGGGTCCCCCCATTTCTTGCAGGACACGGTCAAACCAGTAGTCAACAGCCAGTTGAAACCCAGGCATCAAGGTCGTTCGCATGGACAGCCCAGACACGTGATGAAACAAGCATCGGAACGACCGGATACGCGTAGCGTTTCCAGCATTCGAACCGAGCGGTAACCCTTTCTGCCATCCCTTAAGCCCGACTCTAGACGACTCTTTGCTAGACAGGTAACGCTATCTGCTGCCGAATAGAAGTCATTCCTTGACCCATCGCTTCTGAATTCTCAGGGGTCCTGCCCATTTGTGAAACTCCTCGAACGGGGATAGGTTGTCCGATGTATGCCTCTCCTTCAAGTTCAATCGTGGCGTCTTGTAAGCTTGACCTAGAATGAAACGGGGGCGCTCCTTTGGAGCGCATCTTCTGCCGTTGCTTTGTGCAGCAAGGCACCAACTTGGGACCCGATCAATGGCTACCGGTCGCTGAGATAAGATGCTTCGGGTAAGCTAACTAGTCGCGTGGCCTACCAGAGACTAGTATGGCGACCATCAAATACTAAGTATTCTAGTGGACTAGTTCTGAACGTTTGGGACGGTTATTGATCGGGCGGCGTCGGCTCGAACGTTCTTCGAAAACTCGTTGACTAACAATCCGTCTTTTACCTATCCACTCCGGTATGACACGCTCCCTGAGCAGATCCTCGACGCTCGTTCTTTTTTTCCGGGCTATACTCTCCAGTTGGTCAGCTAGATCGTCTCCAAGCACTACTACCAACTTACGGGTCCGTCTACTCAACGACCACCCTGGGACTTAGAATTAGTTTGGATAATCTCGAACTTAGGTATGCAGTTTACAAAAAAACACATTTGGGTATTTCCAATAGAGGGTTTGTGTTCGTGAACTAGGCTTCATCGGTGAGTTCATACTTCTTGATCTGCGCTGTGATAAGCTGATGAATCTTGCAATCTGCAAATCCGGGGTTTGTTTTCCAGCACGATTCGACATGTGGCGAATTTTAATCTGGTGGAGCTAGACGATTTCCGTCAAGGATAGTCTAGGGTAGCCTCGTTCAAAGCCGAATTTCACACCGTGAACGTTAGTAATCGGTTTGACCCCATAGATGAGTAGTGACCCGTTGACCGTTTGCATCTTCAAGTGGTAGTCAACTGCTCTCAGAAGTTCCTCCCTAAGGTTGGTTGGTCGCGAGATTACGCCGACGCTGAGCGCCCTTGAGTCACGAATGCCTGCCCCTATTTCGGCGATGCCGGGTAGACCTAGAGTTTCGCCGTAAAGCTGTACTGTCTTGTCGAAATCGTATTTCAGCGCCCTCGCGGATGAGATGGCTCCGAGTTCGTTCCAAGCGTTGTTGAACGCGGCTAGATCTTCCTGTAACCTGCCTGTGAGCTTCACCCTCCATTTTTCATCGCGAAGAACCTGGTTGAACTCTGCGATACGGACCCTCTCGTTCAGCACCGTGTCTCCAACGTAGGTCTTCAGAGACTCGGCAATGTTTTGCGAACTGAATATGCTGTAGGGAATTATGAAAGCTGTCCCTCCCTGATTGATGAAGTTCGCTGCCATGATGTCGAGGAGAAGCTTCACGGAGTGGGGAGAGACGGTGCTGTTGACATCCAATAGAAGCGAAGAACCTTTCCGGACTCCACCATCCAACAACGCGTCAAGATCCGGACTACCGGTCGAATAGGAGGATTCGGAATTACGCACCGGGCTTAGTAGTTTCGGATTGACGGATCTATCAATGTCAAAGTGAAACTCAACCCTCGGTAAGAGGGTGAACTTGCCACCATCGAGCGAAAACAACGCCCCCTGTGTGTGAAGTCTGAACCCGCGAAGCTTGTTGACAACTACACTCCTCACGGTCCTATCTTCCAAGTGGGATAGCGAAAGTGTAACGATGCCATCAACGAGATAGTCGAGTTTAGGAGAATTTTCGCTTTCGCTCACAATCACCGCGCTTAGCTTGCTCTCTTCCAAGTCCTGAAAAATTGCTGTTTCCATTGCATTACGTTGTTCCTCGGTCGCGTTCGCTATTGCGCCTTCCCAGCTGTCCACAACTATGATGCCTTTCTGCTTAGCTCGTTTCAACGTAAGAATCCTGCCAACAATATTCGCCGCTCCTGCTATTCGGCTATCTCCTCCTACCCGCGTCTCGCTGCCCGCTGCCTCTTTTCCAGACATAGAATCGAGCACTTCATGAACCCCGGGGAAGTGTCGGTGCAGTTTCGAAGAAGAGACCCGGCTTGACACGTAGACCTTGTTGGCAGAAATTGTGTGAGGACCGATGCGAGTTCCTTTCATTCTGTTGAGAAGTTCAAGGGCGAGGGTTGTTTTCCCGGTGCCCGGGGCACCCTGTATGAGCAGGACGTTTCCTGGAGATTCTAGGAATCTTGACATAAGGTCGAGAAGGTCGCCAGGTTTAGATTTCCCAACACTTGTTTGCTCCACTTGAACGCGGGGTTCTAGCACTGTTTTGTCTTCGCCGGAGTCGCCTTCAGCCATCATGTAATTCTCGCGTCAAGACCATTCTTCTCCCCCGACAAGCATTGTGTAACCAGACAAAGGATTCCACGGTTGAACACAATAGACACTATGGACTTCGATTGACGTAAGTGAGTGGCCCGAGTCCTTCGGTAACTTTTTCGACGTAACCTAGGGAAAACGAGTTGGTATACGCGGCAATAGGCATATTTCCAGAACAAAGGGAAGGAGGTTTCTGAAAGAGGAATCTAGATCGGATCGACTTCCCGTTCCGGTCCCCATTTTCACGGATCCTCTGTTACATCACGCTTAACCTGAGACCAAGAAAATGCGGCCCTCAGGAGGCCATCCCACGCGGACCAAGATAGAAGAAACGTTTCAAATAACAATGAACCAATGTTTCTCCACTGTCCTTGAAGACATACTTGGCCGAACCGTCAGGGAAGAGATCTTCCAATTACTGGAGAAGAACGGGATCAAACCGTCGGAAATCTCCAGCAGGTTCGACGAAGTGATTGAAGTCCTCACAAGAGTCTTCGGAACCAGCGCCCAGCTTCTCGTCTACAAGACGGTAGCAGAACTCTACAAAGAATATTCTCTAAGGACTGGCTCCTCTTTCGGCGAATCTTCGAGAGACCAAGTTGCCCAACTAAGGGAGAAGGTGGTCAGCGACCTCCTGAAGCCTAAGCACTATACTAGCATCGACCCTTGACGTAAATCACACTTAGGAAATCTCAGGAGGTCACTAGCAGGATGACTGTAGCGGAATCCTTGACATAAGACCCGCCGGCCAGTCAGTCTATAAATAGCGCGAGAAGAGGGTGCTTTGTAATGTTAGTTCTTTCTGAGAAAGAGGGATGTTTCCTTTAGGTCCAGTTTGATGCAACCAGGCAAAAGGAGAAGGATGCGGAAATTGGAGACCAAGGGTGCGGTACGAAGAAACAGCAAACGATCGTCGAAGAGGAAGAAGATTGCAAAGACAGTAGAATCTGTTTTGGGACCCGGGAAACTGGCCCCTAACTTTTCTCTTAACAGTACACCGGACCAGAAAGTGTCCCTGAACGATTTCCGGGGACAACCTGTAATTCTTGCTTTCTACCCTGCAGACTGGAGTCCCGTCTGCACCGACCAGTTATCATTGTACGCGATGGTAATGCCAGAGTTCAAAAAGTTCAACGCAGAACTCCTCGCCATCTCCGTAGACAACATATGGTCCCACCTTGCCTTCGTTAAGGATCGGAAACTCAACTTCCCCGTCCTAGCAGATTTCGAGCCAAAAGGGGGAGTCTCTAGAAAATATGGTGCCTACAAGGAGAGGATCGGCGAGTCGGCTCGCGCCCTCTTCGTGATCGACGACAAGGGAATTATCAGATGGAGCCACCTCTCCCCCGACGGAATCAACCCAGGAGCCGACGGCATTCTATCAGCCCTAGAAAATCTGAACAAGGCTCAGGCAACTGAGAAGAGCTGACCGCGAGAAATGTCCGGGACAACAACCGTTGCACGAAAGAGAACCACAGGCAAGACCCTGCTTGAACCAACCAGCAAGGAAACCGCGGGAAAGTATGAGGCTCCGAGACTCGCAGTTCCTGTGATGCCTGAACGCGACCACATAGAAGGACCCGTGAAAGCCGCTCTCACACTAGTCGAGTATGGAGACTATCAATGTCCGTATTGTGGCGCGGCATATCCTGAAGTGAAAAAGGTCCAGAAGGAACTCGGCTCTGAACTAAGGTTCGTGTTTCGCAATTTTCCCCTGACAAATATACATGAGCATGCCATGAACGCCGCTGAGACAGCAGAGGCAGCCTCTGCTCAGGGAAAGTTCGGGCCCATGCACGACTTTCTCTACGAACACCAAGCAAAACTCGGCGACCCGAGCGTCGCTCTCGCTTACGCGAAGAAGCTGGGCCTGGATAGTCAAAAGTTTGAACGTGAGATTACTCAGCACGTGTATCAGAAACGGATCAAGGACGACTTCATGGGTGGAGTAAGAAGCGGTGTCAATGGAACCCCGACATTCTACGTCAACGGGGTCAGACACGACGGAGACGCAATCGCCAAAGCCCTAATCGAAGGGTTGAATCAAACCAAAAAGTAATTTCCATAGAAAAATAGGGAATAGAGCGCGGAGGCCCAGAAGGCCAAACCGTGCCCTGTTAAACCGCAGGCACTTTCTCTGCTTGGGTCTTTGCTGTTAGAGTTACGCCGAGCTGTTTCAACAATCCTACCAAGTCGTAGAAGAGCTTCTCTTCGACAATCTCGTTGTTCTTCCAGTGTGCCACTGTGCAGAACTCAAGCTCGAATTTCTTGTCGGTGGCAGGGATCATACGTCCATCTGGGCCCATGAACGGTCCTATGTTCTTGCCTGTCCATCTGGCCACCGAACACGTGTAGTCGCCGTTGCCGAAGAGGATCTTGTACGGATTGTTATCGAGATGATTGTCGAATGCCTTGAAGAATTCAACAGATTCATTATGATGCGCGTGACGTCCCCTCGTTGGCTCGGGCTGGCCTGGCCAGTACACCGCAACGTTCTCAGAGTGACGTTTCATGAACGTTTCCCAATCTTTACCATTCCAAGCGTTGTCTAATGTCTGCATAAGTCGCAGGTTTTCCTCAACACCCATTGCGAAAATTCACCTCGTAGATTAGAGATTAGGTCGCGGTTCAATTATTATGACTATTCTTCGCGTTCCTCTCCTCTCCCATACTTGCATGTTCACTCGAGAATTCTTTCACATTTCCTGCCATCTCCTCCTTAATCACTCCCACTCACTTACCCATCTCCATGCGGGCGGTGATGGTCAAGGAGGTCATGTGGTGTTGGAGCTGCAACAAGGTCATGGAACACGATGTAAGCAATCACCCTGGTTCGGCAGGCGGATGGGTCACTATCGTATGCAAGGGTTGCAGAGCAACACAAGTAGAACAGTTATGGAAAGATGGGACGATACGAGATTCTCTTAGAGGCCAAATCTAAGGCGATTGTGCACGAAACAGCGGCTCGTTTGCGATTTCAGTCTCACGAAGAACCAGTCTTCTCGTAGCTTTGAAGGAGCCGCTATTTTTCCGGGGTGGTTTTTCTGTCCGGCCTGGTTCCCGGCGAGTCGCGCGATTCAGGGTAAGGTCTGGGTCAGAAGCGTTAGGAAACTGCCGCTATTTTGCCTAGCTGAGGCCTGCGAGGCTCAATACATAGTATGATAGGCCGGCTATCGCGGCCGCGGCGGGAATCGTGAGGACCCACGCGTAGACTATTCTACGGGCCACTCCCCATCTTACCGCGGAGAGCCTTCGGGTAGAGCCGACGCCCATGATCGCCCCGGCTATCGTGTGAGTTGTGCTTACGGGGATTCCGAGGGAAGCGGTGGCGAAAAGTGTTGAGGCAGCCGCGGTCTCGGCGCTGAATCCGCCAAAAGGGTGCAGCTTCGTTATCTTCATACCCATAGTCCGAACTATCCTCCATCCCCCGAAATAGGTTCCAAGACCCATAGCAGTTCCCGCCAACAGTATGACGTAGAACGGAACGTAGAACGTCGAACCTAACAGTCCCTGGGCGAAAAGAAGTGCCGCTATGATCCCCATTGTCTTCTGCGCGTCGTTCGTCCCGTGCCCTAGACTGTAGAGGGCCGCGGAGACAAGTTGTAGTCGTCGGAACGCGTGATCGGACGTGGAACGGGAATACCGCATGGCAATTCTCACCGTGAGCAGGACTAAGCCAATTGCGGCGAAGAAGCCAATGACGGGAGACAATACTATGAAGTATGCTATCTTGCTGACGCCTGCAGTCTGGACTACTCCCCACCCTCCCTTTACGACGCCGGCACCGATGAGGCCGCCCACCAGGGCGTGGGACGAGCTCGTGGGTAGGCCAAACCACCATGTTATGACGTCCCATGCAATAGCACCGGTGAGAACGGCGAGAAGCAACCAGGCGGTGACTATTTTGGGGTCTATGGTTCCCTTCCCGATGGTTGAGGCGACATTGACTCAGAAGGCGAAGTCTGCCGCGAAATTGAAGAACGCGGCCCAGAGCACGGCGACACGGGGAGTGAGAACTCTCGTAGAAACAACGGTAGCAACGGAGTTGGCTGCGTCATGAAAACCGTTCATGAAGTCAAAACCTAGCGCAACAATAACCACTATGACAACTATCTCAAACGGTACTACCGAGGACATTATGAGGACCCCTTTTTTTCGCTAAGAATACTCTAGGATGATGTCCCGGATCACCTGAACAACATCCTCACACTTGTCGGTAATTGTCTCCATTAGTTCGTAGACCTCTTTCAGCTTGATAATAGAGATCGCATCGTTCGTCTTGAAGAGGGCGGCTACGGACTCGTTCAGAACAACATCTGCCTCGTTCTCCAATGTATCCACCTCATTGCATCTTGTCTCAATCTCAGAGGCCTTGATTTTCTGAATGCTAGCGAAGGCGAAATCGATTTCCCGGACTGACTTCAAGACCAAGTCGGCGAACCGCCTCATCGGCTCCGTTGGCGAATCAACCTCATAGAGATACAAGCGATTAACAACGGCGTAGATGTAGTCTAGGACATCGTCGTATAGGGAAGCTAGCTTGCTGATGTCTTCTCTATCGATGGGAGTGATGAAAGTCTTCACGAGACGGTCGTAGATCGAATGAACAATTTCGTCTCCATGATGTTCTATGTCCTTTATCCTGTTCCTCTTGTCCACCAATTGATCGAAGTTCTGGATCAACTCACTGAAAGCTATCGCCCCTGAAAGGACGTTCTTCGACTCTTCTTCTAGTAATTGAAAGAAGATCTTCTCTCGTGGAATGAGGAGTTCCCTAAGTCCCATAGGACAACGGTTTGGGCGAATGACATGTGGGTTAAATTGTTTCGGTCTGAAGCGCGGGTTTTGTGCTCGCAGCTATCTCCAAGGGGTGCTTCTTTCTCTCTTAGAATTATCGTCGATTTAGATGAAGCGTCAAAGACGCTCCTAGGTTGGTTGTAAGTAGTCTACTTTCTTGCACTTCGTTCTCCGGAGACGATATACAGGACGCTCTCGCCAACGTATGTTGCGTGGTCTGCGATTCTTTCCAGATAGCGGAGGATCAATGTTCCGGAGACTGTGCACTTTAGGTCTCCGAGGGGGTTCGAAGCCGATTTCTTAACGAAATCCAGGTAAGTGTTGTCGACGACATCGTCCATCTTCTTTAGTTTGGTTGCGAGTTCAACGTTTCGTTCTGTAAATGCTTTGATGCTCACCTGAATCATGTTCTTCGCTTGATCACCGGCCTGTTCTATTGCGGTTTTATCGCATTTTGACAGGTCGCCAAATATTCCGAGAACATCTGAAATGTCGTGGGCGTATCTTCCGAAGCGCGAAAACCCATAGGCAACTTCCATGCATGATTTGATGAATCGCAAATCTGAGGCCACAGGTTGGTACCTGGCAATTAGCTCTACAGCCAATTCGCTAACTTCGTCTTGAAGCATGCGAAGTTCTTCAGACCAACCGTATATCCTCTCGCGCAAGTCTCTTCCTTGAACATAAGCGTCGATTGAAGTTGACACTGTTTTCTCTGATAAGTCTGCCATATCAAGAACCATGTTCCGCAGCCTTTCAAGGCCAATATCCATTAGTCTTGCCAGAACTGGACCCTCTAACCGAATTTACCTGTGAGATAGCGTTCAGTGAGCTCTTCTGTTGGATTCTCAAACAACTGTGTGGTCTCGCCGTATTCTATCAACTGACCTAAGTAGAGGAAGGCTGTGTTATCAGAGACTCTGGCCGCTTGTTGCATGTTGTGAGTCACTATGACTACCGTATACTGAGCCTTCAAGCTCGAAATCAACTCCTCTATCTTGGCAGTAGCCACAGGGTCCAGAGCCGAGCAGGGTTCATCCATCAAGATGACCTCAGGCTCGACTGCCAATGCTCTCGCGATGCAAAGCCTCTGTTGCTGCCCACCGGACAAGCTTGCCCCGGATTTGTCAAGCTCCGTTTTCACTTCTTCCCATAGAAATGCTAGTTCAAGGCTCCGCTTCACTGCCCGGTCCAGCTTCTGGTGATCCCGGATCCCGTTCAATTTGAGCCCCGCGGCAACATTATCGTATACTGACATTGTTGGAAATGGGTTGGGTTTCTGGAAAACCATACCCACTTTCCTTCGAACCGTGACCGGGTCTATTCCTCTCGCGTAGACGTTAGCGTTGTCGAGCAAAACTGCACCCGAAGATCTAGCCCCAGGGACCAGTTCGTGCATGCGGTTCAAGCATCGTATGAAGGTGGATTTTCCGCACCCAGACGGTCCGATTATGGCAGTTACTTCGTCTTCCTTGATGTTGATCGACAGGTCTTTGAGTACATGGTTATTTCCAAACCAAGCGTTCAGTTTCTCCGTCTGGATCTTGAACTTCTCCATTGTCCCTATGATTGAGGTAGCTTCACTATTTGCAGGTTTCAGATCTTCCATTTGCAGTGACAATGTCAAGCCCGTGCCCTCGCAAAACTGGACCTGCCTCTTGTTAGCAACCTAACGCCAAGGTTCAAACCAAGAACTAGCATTATGAGGACCAGAGCCGCTCCCCAACCCTGTGCGAGCGCAGATGGGTAGTTGGAATTCTTATAATCTGTGAATATTCTCAAGGGAAGGGCATCGATTGGTTGATCGAGGCCTGAGAAGAAGAACCCACTTCCCAGTACTGTCAAAAGTAAAGGAGCGGTCTCCCCGGAGATCCTCGCAATTGAAAGCATGATTCCCGTAATTACCCCGTCTTTGGCTGTGACCAAGACAACGCTCAGACTGGTTCTCCATCTCCTGATGCCCAGTGCCATAGAGGCGTCTCTGATAGAACTCGGAACTAACTTGATCGACTCCTCGGTGGTTCGAGTCACGATTGGAAGCATTATGATCGATAGCGCCACCGCGCCAGCTATCGCCGAGAAATGCCCAATTGCAATTACAACGACAGAAAACGCTAAGATTCCTATCACAATAGAAGGGAACTCGGCTAGCACATCATTTAGGAATCTTATCGTTCTGCCGAACTTGTTGTCGCCAAATTCAGCGAGATAGATCCCTGCGAACAAGCCTATTGGAACAGCAATCAAGCAGGTCACTCCGATAAGAATCAGGGTTCCTTCAATAGCGTTGCCGATTCCACTGCTTGGATCGGTTACGTTTCCGGTTGGCCTTGTAAGAAAGCTGAGGCTAATCGCGGGCAGACCTTTTCCCACAACTTCAAAGAGAATACTCGCCAATGGTAACATTGCAAGTACGACGCAAAGAACGCCGAGGCCATAGGCAAGTTTATCCTTGAACCTTCTGAAAGACTGGTTCGACAAGACTATTCTACAGACCCCCCCCGAACCTTCAAGACTCTCCAGACCATCACTTGAGCGAAAACATTGATCACGAGTGCAAACAGAAAGAGGGTGAGTCCGATACCGATTAGAGCGGAAAGATGAAGGGACCCGGACTCTGCCTCGCTGAACTCGTTGGCGATGACTGAAGCCATTGTAGCACCCTGTTTGAACAAAGAGGTGGGAAGAGCTGCAGAACCCGACGCGTTTCCAATGACCATCGTGACGGCCATTGTCTCTCCCACGGCTCTCCCTAATCCCAGAATTATGGCGCCGAAGATTCCTGAACGTGCGTATCCGAGGACCCCCGTTCGGACAACCTCCCATCGCGTTGCTCCGATGCTGTAAGCTGCTTCTCTCTGAGAGGAGGGAACCGCCATCATCACGTCCTTAGATATGGAGGAAACTGTAGGAATGATCATAATGGCAAGAATCAAACCCGCGGTGAGAATGTCCAGACCAAATGGGGTCCCCTGAAAGACTGGAAATGCACCTGCATAGCTCGTGATTGGCGCTTCAAGGTAATCTCTGATCCAGAAACGGAACACGAAAAGCCCCCAGAAACCGTAGATAATGCTGGGAACCGCGGCCAAGAGCTCGATGACCCGAGACAAGGCATTCCTCACAGACCAAGGCGCCATCTCGGCCAGGAAAATTGCGATGCCCAGACTCAGCGGTACACCGACCGCAACTGCGATTGCCGAAGTGACAAGCGTGCCTAACACATAGGGGAGGACACCGTAAGACTCACTCCCCGCTACTGAAATCCAGTTTGTGCCAGTAAAGAAGCCAGTCTTGAAACCTTCCAGAACTGGGATTGACCCTCGGATGAGGAGGACGGAGGTTACGGTGATGATGAGAATGATGGACGCGGCCAAGATTGTCGTTGAGGTTTCGAATAAGTCGTCAATGGAAAACCGCAGTGCGGGGAGAGCGTCCAGTCGCTTTCGAATTGGGGTCTTGGCTTGTTGAGGCCTTGCCTCTTCTGAAAGGCTCATGGTTGGATAGGGCGAGGAGCAATAGGTTGAGGATCTTAATCGATCACGGCCATGCTAGCTATGCAGGGCTACGCTGTTGTAGGTTATCATTCTGATTGTCGTCTCATCGATGGTTCTGACAGGAACAGGGAGAGCTACGAACGATAGCTTCGTTGCCTGATCTTGTCCGCTATGTACCACGTACCAGAGATAGTTGACTAATGCCTGGGCCTTCGCCTGGGTCATGCCAGGAACGACTGATAGCTCTTTGAAGACAAGAATGTAGGTGAAACTTACAATCGGATAGGAGGATCCGCCATGAGCGTTTAGGAGGGTGACTTTGGACCAATCGCCATCTCCTGTCGGTAGGCTCGCGGTCGAGTTGTTGACTGCGTATGTAGACGTTGTTAAGGAAGGAAGGACATAGCTGTTCTGGTCTCCATTCAGAACAGTTGCGTAGGTCATCGGTGGCGTGGTTGAGAGAACATAGTTGAGCTCTACGTACCCAATCGTGTTTGGATTTTGCTGCACCCCGCCGGCAACTCCCACATTTTGTGGAAGAGAAAGGTACGTCGCCTTGGTGCCGTATTGCCATTTGGGGGTCTTGCTCACGCCTAATTTCCACGGAAAATTGGCGTTCGAGGAGTTGAGCCAGCCTGAGAATATGAACGTGGTCCCTGAGCTGTCCGACCTGTGGACAACGGTAATAGTGGAGCTGGGAAGAGCGACGCCGAGATTCATGTTGGCGATTATGGGGTCGTTCCATTGAGTGATATTGCCTTGGAAGATCATCGCTGCAACAGTTGCGTTGAGCTTTAGACCGGTTGATATTCCGTTCATGTTGTAAGCTATTGCGACGGCGCCTATCGATTCTGGAATAGCGAGCGGTGTACCTGTGTCTCTTGTAATATTGGCCCTCTGACCAGATAGTCCGCCCGATAGTGGAGCGTCTGTAGCGCCAAAGTCGACGATCTTAGTGCTGAAATCAGTTATGCCCGCGCCACTTCCGACGGACTGGTAGTTGATTTGAACACCTGAATTGAGTGAGGTGTAATTTGCATCTATCGCGGATAGCAGCGGAAACACGAAGCTGGACCCGGCCCCATTAATCGTAATCACCGATGACGACTGTTTAAGGAGTCCAGGAACAAAGTAGCCAGCGACTCCACTAAGCGCTGCGACAATTACTAGACTAATCATGAAGATTGACTTGCTTATTCCAGTGCTTCTAATTACCACATCTCTGCCGGTAGACATTATGCCCGCTACAAACTACTGAGGAGACCGCATAATCAATCGTTCCAATGATAATACTGATTGCCTATGTAGGTCAGTAGACCACAATAGTTCTCAGAAACACTCGCCTCACGTGGGAGACGATACAAAGGAAACTCGGCGGGGGCGGTCAGCTCTTGTCGCCCGTTCAAACAACACCTCAGCTTGTACTTCGTAGGTCTCCCCGCTCTCGGAGGTGTCTAGTAACACATCAGAAGTCTTAGAGAACCGAACGGGACGCGACAAGCGAGACCTTAACCACGGAGTAGCTTGAACTTCTATGTCATAGGTCTCGCCGCTTTCTCCGGTGTCCGGAGATAGAACCAAGGATGGGACCTCACTGTCCGGAGCTGTTGTGACCTGAATCATCTTTGTTCGCCCGTGCAAGTACGCGATCAGTAGAAATAAGTAGGTAACTGACCGAGTATATAGTTAGGGTAAATATATACATAGATAAATGGAGGAGGGTTCGTCGATTGAAACAAGTTGAACTTAGAAGACTCCAAATGACAGGAGGGGCGAGCTTTACTCTTTCTCTCCCCAAGGGCTGGGTGAAGGAGCAGGGTCTCAAAGCGGGAGATATCGTGGCGGTTCTTCCCCGGTCAGATTCCTCGCTAACTTTGGTCCCTCACGAGAAGATCCCGGCCAATCAAGGCAAAGGTGCGGAGATTGTTCTTGCGCCATCAAAGGAACAGGATAAAGAGCAGATCTTGAGAACCGTCGTTGCTCAGTATTTGGCAGGATATGATGTAATCAGGCTAAGATTTCACACTGCGTCAAAGCCCGACCTTCGTACATACCTTAGAGAAGCTGCGAGGCGCATGTTCGTTGGATCCGAGATTATTGAAGAGTCGCGAGATGAGTTGATAGTTCAATGCCTTTCAACCTACGGGGACCTCCCGGTGCCAAAAGTCATCTCAAGAATGAGCCTCATCGCTAAACTCATGTTGCGTGATGCAGTAGAGTCCTTGAAGAATCGGGACTCTGCGCTTTCTGAGGAAATTATCAAGAGAGACGAAGAAGTTGACCGGTTTTACCTGTTTCTCATACGCCAGCTCACCATGGCTGTCCTGAATAGAAGCTTGATCCAGGAAATCGGATTGGCGGATCCACGCGATTGCCTCGTCTATCGCGTGGTCTCGAAAAGCCTTGAGAGAATAGCCGATCATGCAACCACCATCGCGAGAACGGCCTCTGAGATCCAGTCTCCTCTTCCACAACGACTCATTGAAGACCTGTCGAAGGTAAGTGACCTGACCAGCTCGGTCCTAGAGGACGCCCTGAAGTCGTTAACGAGAGTCGACGGGGCTATCGCTAACACCTCAATACTATCTGCTCAGAAAATTGAGAAAGACGCCGAAAGCGTGATGGACAAGTTATTTGATCTCCATTTGAACCCCAAAACCGTTGTCGCAGTGAGGTTAGCGCTCGAGAGCTTGAAACGCATCGCTGAGTACGGCGAAGACATCGCCGAGATGGCCATAAACCTAACAGCCAGAAGAAGAGAACTTTACTGACAGACCCTCGCTTTTCTTAGAACCCGCCCGAACTTTGGAAATAGACCTTATACGGGATTTCTAACGGCCCACCGTTTCATCTACCTAGAAAAGCGAAGCGGTTCTTTGAGATGGAATACAAGTACACTGTTCTGACGAACACTACTATCGGCGCGTTCATGTCCCAACTCGATGGGAACATTGTCCTCATCGCGCTGCCAACGATCACGCGGACATTGCACGCCTCTGCCTTCGAAGCCCTCTGGGTTCTGATGGGCTACATTCTCATGACCGCGGTTCTATTGCTGTTGTTCGGCAGACTGGCCGACATGTACGGCAAGGTCCGTCTCTACAACCTCGGCTTTCTCATATTCACAATAGGCTCCGGGCTCTGCAGTCTCGCCCTCACTGGGACAATGCTTGTTTTCTTCCGTCTGGTTCAGGGTGTAGGAGCCGCCCTCATTTGGGCCAACAACGCCGCCATATTGACGGATGCGTTTCCTCCTAGCGAGCGCGGCCGGGCGATCGGGGTCAACCTAGTAGCAGGAATAAGCGGATCCGTAATCGGTCTCATACTAGGCGGGGTTTTGACGGCGGCCTTGGGCTGGCAATCCATATTCTTGATAAATATCCCGATAGGCGCATTCGCGACATTCTGGGCCTACAAGAAACTCAAAGAGCTGGGAACGGTCAAGCATGAAAGAATAGATCTCCCCGGGAACTTGCTGTTCGCGGGAGGATTGTCCGTATTCCTCATCGGGTTGACATTGGGAGCACTGTCAGGATATACTCTTCTAGATTTGGTCATGATGGTCACGGGGCTGGTCGCGCTAGCAGGCTTCGCTTATGTGGAGCTGAAAACCCCGACCCCATTGATGGACCTGAAACTGTTCAAGATCAGACCTTTTACAGCAGGAATACTAAGCAACTTCCTCGCTTCCATATCAAGAAGTGGGATCTCCCTCGTGCTGACCATATTCTTCCAAGGGGCACTACTCTATGATGCGCTGACAGCCGGTATCCTTCTGATACCATTCGCGGTGGCCTTCGTCACCGTCGGCCCCTTGAGCGGTTTTCTCTCCGACAAGTACGGCGCGAGAGGGTTTACTACAGGAGGACTCTTGATATCTGCCGCGGCGCTCTTTGGATTCGCAATAGTCCCTGGAGATGCTTCCTACTCGATCCTTGCATCGCTCATGGTTGTCAGTGGGGCGGGAGGGGGGATGTTTGTCGCCCCGAACATAAGTTCCATCATGAACGCGACACCGGTAACCAGGAGAGGCGTCGCTTCAGGAATGTCGGCTACACTTGTCACCACAGGTGCCCTTCTCAGCCTCGCGATGGTGTTCGTTGTCCTGGCGACAAGCATTCCGTTGAACGTTCTCCAGGCTGTCTTCGCAGGCGAAACTCTCGCTGGTTCGAACGCGTCTAACATTGCTCTGTTCGTGAGTCCTATGCACACGACGTTCCTGATCATGGGAATCATGAGCCTCGTTGCCGTGATCCCTTCAGCATTGAGAGGCCAAAAGTTCGAAGGAGTTCCCGAATCAAAAACCACCAGCCCACAACCAGTAGGATAGTTCTTCTGAACAGCGCTTGTGCTTCATTCCACATGAGCGAGAAGTGAGAAAGAGATGGGCAGCACCTGTTCTATAAGGAACACTTCAACTCGTATCGAGCTAGGACTTCTACTTTGCAAAGTCGCTCCGCGGTCATTTCTTGGCCATCATTAGTTCGTCAAGCTTCACGGTTGCGACTTCCCTTCTGGCTCTGGGCCATCATCATTGGGTTCGTTCCGACTAGGCTACTCGCCACAATCGACTATCTCTTCGTTCCCCCTGGAGGGCCGGGCGGCTACTTGCTGGACACCGCCCTAGTCCTATCGATTTTTCTTGTTTACTTCGTCTACGCTATCCGTTTTATCTTGAATAGAATGGAACAGCTAAACGAATATGTTCTACAAATGAGTCCAGATGCGCCCGTCGATGGCCTTAGAATACCGTTTCGGCTCGCAAACATCCTTGCAGTTTGGGCGATACTCCTACTCACAATCACTTTTCTCTTCGGCTTCCCAAGTCCTACGTCAGTCTTCTCGGAGCATATTGCGGTCATCGCATACTTCTTTCTGATACTTGCTTCCTTTCTATGGGTCTACAGCTACTCAATGTACACGATTCACCGGGCAGGCAAACTACCGCTGCGGCTCAAACCCTTCACTGAAGACAGAACGCTAGGGTTGAAACCGTTCGGAACAGCATCGCTCAGATTGGCAAGTATCTACGCGGTTTTCCCGATTACGCTGACTTTCCTGGAGCTGGTAAATCTTGAGGTAGAGATTCCGGGAGGAGTAACTATCATCTTTGCTCCCGTCAGGCTTACCGACATGATTTTCAGCGTCGGGCTGATTCTCGCCGGGGTCGCCCTGTTCTTTCTGCCTCTACTCAGCATTCGGAAGAGGCTTCAGGAGGCCAAGCGTCAAGAGCTGAGCTGGGTAACACCCCATTACACAACAATCATCGAGAAGCTCAAGGAGCAAATCTCGAAGACGCCCAAAGAGGATAGCGCGAACGAGACGAAGACCTTGGCTGATGAGCTCACAATGGTCCGTCAGATACAACAAGATATACAGAAAATCCAATCCTGGCCCTTTGACCTTGGGGTCGTCAGCAGGCTTGCAACAGTTCTCGTCATTCCTCCCATCCTCGGTGTCCTTGCCAGAATCCTAATCCTTGTCTTCCTTCATCTGTGAAAGCTGTCATTTACAATTAGTTATTCAACGCACATCATTCGGGAGGCCGCCGCTGAGCAGTGGCTATTTTCCCGGAGGACCGAGGCCTAAGCAGTGTAGTGTTCGTGGGGGTGTTCGTGAGGGTCAACTACAGGGACAGGCGTAACGACCAGTCTGCGCAGACCTCTGATTCCGGTTTTGACCGAGGCTTCCAGTTCAGTGGCGACATCGTGAGCTTCGTTCAACGTCATATTCCCTTCAACCTCGACCTCGAGTGCTCCTACTATGAATGGGCCGGCTCTCCGCAGCCTTAGGTCTCTTATTCCCCGGACATCGGTGTGTGATCTTATCAGACGTTCTATTTCGCGAGAGAGTTCTGGCTCGTGGAACTCATCTAGGAGGACCAAGGAGGACTCTCTCAGCGCAACATACGCCACCGTAAGAATGTAGACCGCTACAAGCATTCCTCCGATCGCGTCCGCGAAGTGAATTCCGAAGGACGCGACGAGAACGCTGGCGAAGGCTACGAACGACGAGGAAGCATCTTTTATTGAATTTCTCGCGTCAAGTTTCAGAGACGTTATGTTGTATTTGTTGGCCACCTTACGCATCTGGAGGGCCCGGTAGAGGGATCCCAAGCCCGCGGCTAGAAGGACGACTAGAGCGAGAAGAGGGAGCCTAAGGGGAACGGGATCTTGGAAGGC
>Ga0137372_10001706_pt1 | contig 21272 bp, 20 predicted proteins | sample SagtaG_6_FD_104911 | JGI IMG/M metagenome (GOLD analysis project Ga0137372, IMG submission 104911) | Vadose zone soil microbial communities from Sagehorn Ranch, Mendocino, California, USA - Sage1_R_60_16 metaG | ecosystem: Environmental > Terrestrial > Soil > Vadose zone | place: USA...
CAACGAATTCGTTACCATGTCCGCAAACTTCAAGACCTCGGACAACAAGTGGAGCTATCACCTATAGCTGATGCAGCGTGAACCCCACCCCCAACCAAATTTTCGAAGGAGGCACAGAGTACGGTAGGGGCACGGCATGCCGTGCCCTTACATCTCTCCCCTCCGCGTCCTCCGCGCCTCCGTGGTGAGTCTTCCGCGTGAAGTCAGCTGCACGTCACTTTTTTATTAACAAAGATTCTAGCCAGGGGCGAAACTCATTGATTTTGTCCTTGTGTTCTTCCAAGCCGGTGAAAAGATATTCGCGCTTGGGGTCGAGGATGTAATAGGGATTTACGACACCTTCCTTGGCTATGTCGACGCGGAAGGAGTTTTCGCGGGTGAGTTTTTGAAACTGTGTCTGGCCTTCGCGGCTGAGTATCCAATTGAGAAAGACTTTGGCCGCGTTCGTATGCGGCGACGAAGCGAGAAGGGCCGCCGGGTCAGTGCCTGCGCCGACGGCGGCGATGCCTTCGAGATGGATCGGCACGACCGGCAACCCCTTGGCGGCCAGGTCGTCGCAATCCACACCGCCGATGGCGATGGCGAATTTCCCTCCGGCGATCCAATCGGCGATCTGCGGAAGATTACGCGAGATTGTCACGTCCATCTCGCCGTACAGGCGCTTGAGATATTCGGGTCCGAGATCTTTGCGGGAATAGACCGTGTACATCTGATTGCGCGCGCTGCCTACGCGCAAATCCTGCGAGACAATTTTTCCTTTCCACTTCGGCTGGAGAAGATCCCAGTAGCTCTTCAGTTCATTCGGCTTGACTAGATTGGTGTTGATGCAGCCGGCTGTGTATGGCACGGCGCGCCACATGGGAATAAATTTGTCTTCGTTATCGGCGAACCAAAGTTTGCCTTTAAACCACGCGGTCGTGTCGAGAACCTCGGGGAGAATGAGCGCCGGGCGAATCGGTTGCAGGTAGCCTTTGTCTTTTAATGTCCCGAGCAATATGTCGGTTCCGCCGAGAATGAGGTCGGCTTGGCGGATGCCGGCGCGCTGCTCGGCCATGATGCGTGAGATGATCTCGCTGATCCTGCCCGGCGTGTAATTGACTTTGATCTTGGGAAAAGCCTGCTGGAAAACTTCGGTATAGAGTTTCTGCTGATCGACGCCGGTCGGCCCGTAGATGACCAAGCGTCCCTCTTTCTCCGCTGCTTTTTGCATCGCTTCCCAGTCCGATTTCCAATTCACCGGCGTTTGGGTGGCGAAAAGCTCGCCGCCGGCAAGAACCGCGAATAGAGCGAAAAGAGTTAGAAAACCGCCGCGAGATGTTTGGCCCACGATCTAGTCCTTATGGATGCTACCTGAATATTTCCTTGTGTCTTCCGGGTGAGGGCGACCGGCCGGTCGCCCCTACATTTCATTACGCCAAGGCGCAAGGACCGCGAAGAAAGATTTTTTCTCCCGGAGTTTATCCTGAGCTTGCCGGCTCCAGTTGGCTTATAGCATATGGCCTATGGCATATGGGTTTCATCTATACGCCATAAGCTATCGGCCATATGCCAATCAGATCCTCACGATACGCGGCAGATGATCGACCATTGCACCCTTGTTCATCAGCCGGCCAGAGCCGACGACGTCAAAATGAAGCATCTCGTTGTTTTGAAGGTCGCGCAGGATTCCCGGCGGATCTTCACCGCGCTGAACGGCATGGATCGCCGACAACCAGAGCTTGCGCACTTGAATAACGCCGCGGTCCGAGAAGCCAAGATGTTCTGCCGTTCGGTTAGCGATCCGGCCTTGGCCGATCTGCGCCGCGGCGTCCTGGCCGTTAATCGTTGTCATGTCGAATTTTACCTGCGTTCCGCGCATGAGCGGCGGCGGCTTCGGTGCGTTCCGCGCCGGCCGTATCGTCGATTTGCCGTCTTTAGACGGATAGAATTTCAATATGAACGAGTAAGTGTTGTAGTCGTCCACCGGCATGCGCCAGGCGACATCGGCGAAATAAGAATTCGGATCGCCGGGCAGCGAGCCGCCGTCGTGGATGACAAGAATTGGCGGTGTGTAGGAAACTTCGCGATGCCATTCTTTCCCTGGCTCCGGTCCTTGGCGGCGCGCAACGTAGCTGGCGAATAGATCGTCGGCGAGCACTTCAAACTCGGGGCTTTCGGCGCGCTCAGGATTCTGCCGCACGCCGTTGACATCACGGCCATGCAGGATCGTCGCGTGCACCGGATCGAGACAGTTGTCCAGCTGGTTCATGAAGTTACATTCGCGCAGGTAACCATTGAGCGTGCGCTCGCCATCCTCGCGGACAAGAAAGTCGTAGCGTGGAAAGGGCGGCGGTTCGCTCCGGCCCATATAGGCCCAGACGATGCCGCCATGCTCTCGGGTCGGGTAGGCTTTGAGCTTGATCTTGTCTTTGAAATTACTTCCCGCGGGCTCGCCCGGCTGCTCGATGCAGCGGCCATTCACGTCGTAAACCCAGCCGTGATAACAGCAGCGGATACCGCCGGCTTCGACCCAGCCATATTCCAAAGACGTACCGCGGTGCGGACAGCTCGGCTCGGTCAAGCCGACGCGGCCAAACTGGTCGCGAAATAGCAGGAGGTCTTCCGCCAACCGCCGGATAATTTTGGGCTCGTCCGTTTTGACTTCGTCGGAGAAGCTTACTGGTAGCCAGTAACACCGCAACGTTTCGCCGGCGGGAGTTCCCGGCCCGACGCGGGTCATCGAGTCATTTTCATTTTGGTCCATGTTTCGCCTCGGAAGGTGGTAACCACAATTTTCCTGGAACAACTAAGTCAAAGCCGGCGAAAATACAAGGCTTGGCCAACTCCGGGACTACCAAAACCGTAGCAAGGAACGATTCACTGACGGCTGTCGTCTAATTTATTGAATGGCGTCGCGCTTGCCCGTAAGCAAGGGAGGTCAACATGCCCACTTTTCGAATCTGGTACGTTGGGACTGAGGATTTTGCGATCGAGGAGGCGAGATCGGAGCTAGAGGCTTGTCGAAAGACTGGGCGGAATTCCGAAGAATGCGAAGTTCAGCAAATTCCCGAAGAAAATATCGTGCGGGAAATGCGAAGCGACTCTCGGCCCGCCGCAATTTAGCAGAATGTTCTGCCACGATGAACAGGATCACGCGCCACGAACACGATTTTAATCTCTTTGGGTCAAATCCGTGCAGCTTGCAGCGTTATGGCGATTCGTCGCCTTTTACTGTCCGTCATTCCCGCAGCTTTTAGCGGTGGCTCGACTGGGCTCGCCACAGGCGAAACTCTCTGACGAGCCCCCCGGGGTTGTTCAGTGTTCAACTTTTTTTAACATCGTGAGCTATGAAATGCCCACCATCGCTTTTCTGGGTTTGATAGCGCGCAGTCGCCTCTCTCATAGCGTTATGGGTCGGGGTGCCGCGGTGTTGAGTGTGCGCTTCGACGCTGTCCCATTCTAGCATGACAATAACCCGGCTCGGATCTTCGATGTTGGTAAAAAATTTAATGCCATGGGAGCCGGCATAGTTGGCTTTCTTTAGAATGTCGCCGAAAACTTTGACGTATTCGTCGCGTTTTTCCGGCTCGACATATTGGGTGAGGATTTCATAAATCATTTTTCTTTCTCCCTTCTAAGTAGAGCGTGAACTAGGCGTGAGGCGAGAGTAATCTACAAAGCACTTGTTCAATCACTGCGTGTTTGAGTCCCCCAGCTTCTACGTAAAGAGTTATTCCCATACCTTTTAGAGTCCGTCATTCCCGAATGCTTCTATCGGGAATCCAGGCGAGACCGGAATTGGACCCTGATCAAAACATTCGTGGGTGACGCCTTTGGGATAAATTCTCATCTCTATGTTCTGATGCCTCGTCAGCTTGCTGCGGGGTAGTTCATTGTTTTGTCTCTCGCCTCATGCCTCTCGCCTCGATCTTTGCGATCTGGCGCTGTTTAACTTACCGATTCAAGTATTTCTTCATCATATTGCTGGCGAACTCTTTGGCACCGGGTGAGAGCGTGAGCAGCCGGCGCAGCACCGGTTCGCTTTCTGCCGAGGAAAGCACCTCGGCGTCGTCACCCGCGACCTTCGCCAACTCCGCGGAAAATTCTTTGTCCTTTTCGATGCGCGCCATGGTGTCACGATAGACCTTGACGATCTCCGGCGGAGTTTTCTTTGCGGTGTGCAATGGCCGTCCGGAATCGTCGGCGCCGGCGACAGTAATGTAAGCTTGCCACGAAACTCCCGTCGGTTTCTGCGCGCCCAACAGCTCGTCGAAGAGCGGAACTTTGGGGAACTCAACTCGCTTCTTCGACGAACCGTCGGTTAACAACCTGCCTTTTTGCACAAAGGGCTGAAAGCCTTCGGAGATCAGCTCCTTGAGAGAAACCAAGTTGGACGTCGCGTAGATATCGGTCTCGCCACGCTGGAATGCCAGGCGCATTTCGCCACCGCCGCCATATCCCAGCACCCATCGAACATTCCACTTGAGATACTCGGCGCCCCACAAGAACATGGCGTTCCAAGTATCTTCGCCGGAGCGCGATCCGATCGCCAGCGGCTTGCCGCTTTTCAAGCGATCGATTTTTTCTGGACGCATTAGCGCGACCGGCGTGCCGCGCAGAATCGCGCCGATAAGTTCCCAATTGAGCAAATTATACTTCACCTCTTCCCGGGCAAAAGCTTGCTCGACGATGTTCGTCGAGCTGCCGTAATGGAGATACAGACCGTCCGGCTTGCCGAACTGTTCGAACCAGTTGGCCGCAACCAACCCAGCGGCACCCGGCATATTGCGCACCGTCACAGCCGGATTGCCCGGCAGATAGCGCTCAAGATATTTCGCCAGCAACCGTGCCTCGGCGTCGACGCCGCCTCCGGTAGGGTAACCCATGATGATCTGAATCGCTTTGCCTTTGAAGAAGTCTTGGCTCCATGCATTAGCGGCGCCAATGACGACAGCGATCACCGCCAAGCACAAAATCATGAGTTTGGATCGCATGGCGCCTCCGTCTCAATGCAGACCGAAAATGAATAACTTCTTGGTAGACACATCTGATTTGGTTGGATTCTGCTATCAGGCGTTCGGCAACGCGGGCCAAGTTTCCAAGAGTTTGCCGTAACCAGAAGTTTGATTTTTTAGTCCCAGCTTCGACAGCATGTACCAAATCATCGCCGGATTGCTCGCGACGACGGGGACTTTGAGCTCGGCTTCCATCGTCTCCAAGCAATCCGTCGGATCGAGCACGGCTCCCTGGAAATAAATCGCATCGACGCCTGGATTTTCCGATATCGCTCGCCGCGCATAGGCCACGACATCTTCCGGCGTCATTCGAAGCGCGTCCGTGTAGTGGCGTAGCGTCTCGGAGGCGGAAGCGGCGGCGATACCGAAATCGGCGAGAAAGGTGCAGATCAGTTTGTTCAATGACTCGTCGAATGGAGTGAGTAGAAGAATTCGCTTCGCGGAAAATGTGTGTAGAGCCGCCACAGATGCTCTGAGCGCCGTCGCAACGGGGACTTTTAAAGCAGACGAAAATCCCGCAAACAAACCGGGATTCAGTACTTCCCTGGGCGCGCCGGGAAAAATTAGGCCATCCCAGCGATGTTTGTGCGTCAGTTCTGTGGCTCTGGTGACGATTGCGTCAAGCTTGCCTTGCACATCATTGAGCACACCGTCATGGAGCACGAGCTGCTCGTACACGAGGTCGACGTTGCTGGGAACAATTCGCTCTACTTTCTGTAGATGCGAGCTCGTAGGCAAGCTCGGCCCCAACCAGCCTATCCGTGTCCGCGCAGTATCCGGCATTTTTTTCTCCACAACCGTAGGGCTAAATATGGCTCGGTCCCAGTACAGCAGTCTTTTTATGCCTCGTTTTTGATAAGGGCAGATTTCAAAATTTTACCCGTGGGGCCCTTGGGAAGTTCTGGAACGATGTAAACTTGCCGAGGATACTTGTAGCGGGCGAGGTGGGTTTTACAGTAACTGAGCAAATCCTCGGAGCTAAGCTGTGCCGTGCGTTTCAAACTGACGTAAGCCGCAACTTCTTCGCCCAGATCTGCATCAGGAACCGCTACGACCGCCGCCTCGGCGACGTCGGGGTGAGCCAGCAGCACACCTTCGACCTCCTGCGGAAAGACGGAATATCCGCCGCGCAGAATTCGTTCTCGCTTCCTTCCGACAATCTGAACGTAACCTTCCGGAGAAATTATCGTGAGGTCACCGGTTTTGAACCAGCCATCGGAGATGACTTCGTTAGTTTCCTCCGGCGCGTCCAAGTAGCCGTCCATCATCGCCGGCGATTTGATCCACAGCTCGCCGACGCCGTCTCGACTCGCTTCTTCCTCGACGACGGCGCGTATCTCAACGCCCGGGACCGGCTGTCCAACCGCATCCGGCACTTCGGTCGGATCTTCGGAGCGGAATGACAACGGTCGGAACAACTCAGTCATGCCATAACCGCGGACGATTCGAGTCGCTGATTTTTCTTGCCATTCGACCGCCAATTCCCAAGGGCAGGGCGCCGCGCCGGAAACCGCCAGACGCAGACTCGAGAAGTCGGCCTGAACGAATGCCGGCGAGTTAAGCAATCGGCGGAAAATCGTTGCTACCGCGGGGAAAACGGTCACGTGATGTTTTTTGATCGTCGTGAACACGGCTTCAGGGATGAATCGTTCCAGCACAACAATAGTCACGCCGGCGAGAAGCGGCGCCAAGAGGCCGCCGTTGAGCCCGAGCGAGTGCGCCAACGGAACGGCCACCAACACTGTGTCGTCGGGCGTGAGGCCCATGACCGGTTCGGCCCAAGAATGATTGGCGAAGCTCAAGGCGGCGTGGCTGAATACGGCGCCCTTTGGGCGACCCGTGCTTCCCGAAGTATAGAGAATCAAGGAAGGCGCGCGGACTTCATCGATCGTTTGCCAGAAACTTTGGCTCATGACGACTCGATCGACGCTCAATTTCGGTCTCAGGTCGGCTTTGAAGGCGGCAAGCTCTTCTTCTTTGACGAGCGGATTGAGAGGCGCTGGCGTCGCGCCTAATTTAAGAATTGCCAAAAACGCGACGACGAATTCAGCGCTATTCGGCAATAGCAGCGCAACGCGGTCTCCGGCTTCGACGCCTTGCGCTGAAAGATGGCGGCTGAATCCCGACGCGTAACGGTCGAGCTCCGACCAGGTGAGCTTGCCGTCGTCCCAAAGCAACGCCGCTTTGGCGCCGAAGCGCCGCGCGTTGGATTCGATGGCGCAGACAAAATTTTCTTGCTGCATTTTTTTGTTCAAAGTTCCAGGTTCAAATGTTCAATCTCAACGGGCTGAATCCACCGCACCTTAGTGCATAGAATTTAATCCATTACCAAAGGCCGTCATTCCCGCATGTTTTTAGCGGGAATCCAGGCGAAACTCGGACTGGTAGACCCCCGATTAAAACATTCGGGGGTGACGCCTTTGGGATAAATTCTCATCTCCATGTTCTGATACCTCGTCAGCTTGCTTGCTGCGGGTTAGTTCAATGTAGCCCCTCCGTTAACATTGAACCTTAACCCTTGAACGTTGAACCCGCAGCGCGCATAGCTACTTTGTTGCGAAGTCTTTTAGGTTGATACGTTGCCAGACTTCTTTGGGGATACGATGCCGTGGAGTGTAGGCCGCAAGCGAAGGTTTGGCGGTGGCATCGACGCCCCACTTGCTCGTATAGCCGTCTTCTTTGGTCGATGGATCCAAGTCTGATCCCCGGGCATTACTGATGATGGCAATATCGCGATCTGGCTGGCAGCGCGTCGCGATCGCCCAGTTGACTTGCCGGTCATTGAAAATGTCCACGTCGTGATCGACGACGACCACGCGCTTCGTATAGAGATCGGCGCCGAGCACGGCCAAGATGGCGTTTTTCGCCTGGCCGGAGATCCGTTGCTCGATCGATACGTAGCAGGTAAACGGCGCTGGAACTCGTACGGCTTTCACCGTCGGCACCATCGCCCGCACCGCGCGGTACAAATTGGCTTCGATCGGCGTAGTCGAAAGCATCAGGTGATCGAGATGTCCCACTGTGATGTCTTGGAAAATCGCATCGCGCCGGTGGGTGATCGCGCGCACTTTCAGCACTTCGCGTTGACGCTCGCCGAGGCTGTATCCGGTGAACTCGCCGAAAGGGCCCTCCGCCGTGCGCTCGTGCGGTAAAATTTCTCCTTCGATAATCATTTCCGCGTGCGCTGGAACGAGGAGATCGGAAGTCTCGCACTTCACCAGCTCCAACGGTTCGCCGAGCAAGCCGCCCATGATCGCCCGCTCGTCCTCGTCGATGGAACCGATCGCGAGGCAGCCCAGCGCGATGGCCGGATGAACACCGATGGCGAACGCGACAGGCAGCGACTTACCCGCCGCTTCGGCAGCGCGCTGAAATTCCCAGAGATGTTTCGCCAACGTGAGGTGAATCGAAGTGGTATCGCGGCCCTTGATCATGAGCCGGTTGTAGGCGCAGTTCCAAGTCTCGCTGTTAGGATCCTTCGCAAACGAAATTGCCGCCGTGATGTACGCGCCGGCGTCTTCTTGGTGATGGAGAATCTGCGGCAGCTTATAAAGATCAATCTTGTCGCCGGTGAGAATCGCCTCTTTTACTGGAGCCTTCGAAACGAGCTTAGGTGGAATCGGTTTTTCCATCGCGCGCAGATAGACTCGTTGCATCTCCTCGGGCTTGGCATTGATCGCCGCTGCCAATCGAGAGCGACCGGCATGCAGGTTGGTCAGCACCGGGAACTTGGTTCCCTTTACTTTCTCGAAGAGCAAAATCGGCCGCCGTTTGGCTTCCTGTTCGAGCTTCACGGTGATCGCGGTGATTTCAAAAGCTGGATCAACTTCGCGGGAGACAACCAGAAAATCTTCCGGGTGATTTTGTTTGATCAGATCCAGATAGCTACGAAGGTCTTGAGGCATAACAGATGTCCTTTAAGAAGACGGAAACTCGTTTGGTAATCGCCTTGGTGCTCTGAGAAATAACAAAGTTTATAAATGCATTGTACGCGAGTTCTTGTCATCCTGAGCAACGCGAAGGATCTCGCTTGAAATTCTTCACGCTACGCTGCCCTCAGAATGACAGGATCGAAAACTAAAATTTAAATCTTAGCAACTCCCGGCCGCGACTGGCGAGCTCACGGCAAACAATTCCCTTACCGAAGTCCGTCATTCCCGCATGTTTTTAGCAGGAATCCAGGTAATCTACAGACATGCGGGGGTGACAGCTGAGTAAGTGATTCTCATGCCTTGCTACCCGTCAGCTTGCTGCCAGGTAGTTTACTCTAAAATCTAAAATCACTTAATCACCTTGTCCGCTCTCACCAGCACGTTCGGCGGAATCGTCAGGCCGATTTGCTTAGCCGCCGTCAGATTGATGATGAACTCGAACTTCTTCGGCTGCTCCACAGGCAGACCGGTGGGCTTGGTGCTTTCGAGACTTTATGTGCTCCTGCGACAACATTCACAGGCCAAGAGATTGGCGTAATTTGAGGTCGATGGCTTGCATCTCCGGTTTCGGCATGGTGCCTACTTTCCGGTCGATCATGGTTTGTTTTATCGTTCGGAAGATCCCTGTCACCAGGGAAGGAAAGAGTAGTCCAGCCCCCTTCCACCCAGCTATCAGATGATCGCCGAAGAGGCGGCGTCTGATGTTGCTCGTGATAGCGGCGACAATGATTTCTTGCCGCGAGCGGTTGTAAGCCGCAGAACTGATGACGACGGCGGGGCGGAGTTTTTTTGTTGATTCATCTGAGAAGACGAAACCAACCAGCACCACATCGCCTCGATTATAAACGGTCATAGGCGGAATCCTTAGGATTGTCCCACAATTCAGCCAGCACTGGATCAGCCTTCCCCGTTAAGGTCATTACCCCTTCATCTTCCTCTCCGAGATCTTCCCGAAGCTGTTCTTCAATCGCCTCGATCACGTACTGCTGTACCGAAACATCGCGTTTTGCCGCTGCCAGGCGAAGGCGCCGTCGCACCTCGGGTAACACGTCAACACTAATCCGCGGTCGTTTGGGCGAAGACTCCATTGGACGTGCCATAATGGTTCACCTCCTCGTGAGACGATGTCATATAGCCTCCATGGTGTCAATGACACCCAGGTGTCAATATCGTGCTCTCAACTTACTTAATCACTTTATCCGCCCGTGCCAGCACGTTCGGTGGAATCGTCAGGCCGATCTGCTTGGCGGCTTTCAGGTTGATGATCAGCTCAAACTTCGTCGGCTGCTCCACGGGGAGATCGGCGGGCTTGGTGCCTTTGAGGACCTTGTCGACGTAAGTGGCAGCGCGACGGTACAAGTCGGTCCAGCTCACGCCGTAGCTCATAAGCCCGCCTGCTTCCACAAATTCTGGAGACGGGTATATCGCCGGGCGCCGGCTCTTTACCGCAATTTCCGTAATCTGTGTTCGTTGAGAGACGACGACGGGGCTCGCCAGCACGAGGACTGCCTCAGGACGCCCCTTGCTTGCGGCTCGGAATGCAATCTCAATATCCTTGGAACTTGGTACGTCTAGGTATTGAAGCTTCACTCCGAACGCCCCGGCGGCGAGTTCCGTCTCTTTTAGCTGTTGGGCGTTACCGGGTTGGGTCGAAGTGCCCAGGACGGCCACGCGGGAGAGCCTGGGTACGATCTCCTTCAGAAGCTCCAGTCGTTTTCCGCTTATCTCCGGGGCAAGCGTTGACAAGCCGGTAATATTTCCCCCAGGTCGCGCAAGGCTGGCGACGAACCCACTTCCAACAGGATCGGCATCCTGCGCCATGACAATGGGAATCGTGGTTGTTACTTCCTTCGCAGCGCGGGTTGATGTCGAACCACCCGTGACGATGATGTCTACCTTGAGACGCACCAGTTCGGCCGCAAGATCGGGCAGTCGATCGAATTTTAACTCTGCATATCGCCACTCAATGACAATGTTTTTTCCCTCCGCATATCCAAGCTCGCGCATACCTTGCCGGAAGGCTTCAATGCGGTCTTTTTCTGTGGAAGCGGAGGTGTAGCCCAAAAATCCTAAACGGGCAACTTTCGATGGCTGCTGCGCCTGAGCCACAACCCCAGTCACCACGAGCACGAAAGCGATTACCGAAAGGCGCAGCCATTTTAGATTTTCGATCCTTTGGTAAGACTCAGTACAGGTTTTACATTTCCGATTGTCGGAGCAAGAATTCAAAAATCGTTTCAGCCATGTGTTGTGCATCAGATTTTTTCTATAATCGAAAATCGGTATCCTCACTCGACGATCTTGGGACTCTCCTCGTCGAGAAACTGGTGACTGCAATAGGGACAGAGAAGCTTGATCTTCTTGTGCCGGAGCTCCTGCCAGTGGCAATAGAACTCGCCTTTACATTGTGGGCAGGTCACCCAAAAAATCTTCGTCACGGCCCTCCTGCGTCAGGAAAACAAAATTCGAAATCCGAATATCGAAATCCGAAACCTTGATGGGTTCTCGGATCGCTTTCACCACAGAGAAACAGAGTTCGCAGAGTTCGGAGTATTTCTTAATAAAGAACCCTTTACTCCGCGCCCTCCGCGCCTCCGCGGTGCAATATCCGAATCCTTCTTCATCCCAGAGACGAGTACACAGAGTTCGCAATATTTCCTAAGGAGAAAACTCTTTTCTCAGCGCTCTCCGCGCCTCAGCGGTGAATAGTCCGATTCTCTCTCCGCCACGGACCTGGCTAGACCTTCGGCAGCCGGTCGATAATAGGGCGCGGAATAAAATCCTCGAGGCGCGTTTTTTCCATCGCGGTTTTCGGTACTGCGACTCGCGCTTCGAACGGACGCTGAACCGGCTTGGTGGCGTCGATGATCATCTTGGCGGTCATGATGTTGTCGGTCTGCGACGGATCGAGGGTGTTGCCTTTGACATTTTTGATGATGTCTACGTCTTGGTCCGCTTGCACGCGGGTGGCCACGGCCCACATGACTTCCTCTTCGTTATAGATGTCGATATCGGCGTCGACGACCACAACATGCTTGACGAAGTCGCATCCCCCTAGCGCGGCCAGCGCCGCTTGCTTGGTCTCGCCGTCGACTTTCGTGTCGATGGAAATGTAGCAGTTAAAACGGCAGCTGCCCGACATCGGGAAATGAACGGCTTTGACCGTCGGCACGACACCTCGGATGAGATTAAAAAGGCTGCCCTCTTTGGGAATGCCGCCCAGCACCCAAGTGTCTCGGTGACCCGTGAAGATATGCTGGAAAATCGCGTCGTGCCGATGCGTGATGGCGCTCACTTCGATGACGTTTCTCAGTCGCTGCGGGCCGTAGTAGCCGGTAAATTCGCCGAAGGGGCCTTCGACTTCCTTCACGTTGGGAAGCACATGCCCTTCGATCACCACCTCGGCATCGGCCGGCACCATGAAATCTTCGCCGAGGGTTTCCGATGGCGTGAGCCGAAGCGCCTTGCCCATAATGGCGCCAACCTTGGCGTAATCATCGACACCGAATGGCGAGACATTCAGTGAGCCCAAATAAAATGCCGGATGATGGCTAATGACGATCGCCACGGGCGTCGGCCGGTTTTTCTCTTCGTTCTTGCGATGGATTTGCCAGTTGTGTCGCGGCGACATGTGCAGGCCAAGCTTCCTTGGACCCTTCACCATGTTGCGCTGGAAGGCGATATTGTAAAAGCCTTCATCGGGGTCCTTCATCACCGGGGTCATGTCGATGTATGGCGCAGGATCCATGGCGTGATGGCGGACGACGGGAAGATCGTAAATGTTTGCCTCGTCGCCGCGCTTGACGACCTCTTTAACCGGCGCCTCGCTGCGCGGAATCGTTACCGGAGCGAGCAACATGTCCTCACGGCGGGCGTACTCTAAACTCACTGGTAGCTCGCTCTCGTTGGGCTTCATCCCCAGAGACAAGGCGCAGCGTTGACGGGTTGCAAAGACGTTGCTCAGCAGCGGGAATGCGGATGGCTTGCCGTTGAGATCGAGCGGCTTTTCAAAAAACAGGACAGGAAATTTTTTTTGATTTTCGAGATGCTGAAGCAGAGCCGTCACCTCAAATTGTTTAGGTGAGACAGGCCGCTCAATGCGCACAAAGTCATAGGGCAGTCGTTCTTGAAGGTCGTCGAGGAAAGCTCTGAGGTCCATGTCCGTAACGCGATCCTCCAGGCGCTCAGGTCAGCAATGGATTGTTGGAGTATCGGAGTACTGGAATGTTGGTTTTTAAAAGCATCACTCCATTACTCCATCACTCCAGTACTCCGGTTTTCTAAGCCCGCCAGCCGTGCCAAGGCTCTTTGCGTGTACACTTTGGCCATGCGCTTGCGATACCAGTAGTCGAGATCCGCATTGTCCAACGGATGCGCGGTCTTGGCGGCAAGATCCGCAACAGCGTTGATCAAATCAAGCGTAACTTTTTTGCCCTGAAGCAATACCATCGCTTCGGGGATGACCTTTGGCGCCGATGCCACGGCGGTTAGCACAACGCTCGCATGACGGCACTCGCCCCGCTCATCTACATCCATGGTTGCGGCGACGCCCAAGATCGGAAAGTCGAAGGAATCGCGGCGGCGCAATTTGAGATAAACATTTCGCCGTCCCAAACTTTCTTTAGGAATAAGTAATCCCTTCAGCACTTCGTCTTTCGCTTTCGCCGAATAGTCAATGCCATCATCGCGGTATAAGTCTTCGAGCCTGACACGACGCTCGCCCGATTTGCTCACCAGAACGGCTTCAGCTCCCAAGCTCACCAGCACCGGGGAGGTGTCCGACGACGCGATCGCGAGGCACTTCGCGCTGCCGGGTGCAACCAAACAGATGTCGCCGTCCTTTTTCATGCAAAAACCGACCGCCTGACGCCAGAAGAAAGTTTGGTCGTAATAATTGCAGCGAGTGTCGACGAGAACGTTACCGCCGATTGTGCCCATGTTGCGCAACTGTGGAGTGGAAACGGATTCGGCGGCGTGGGCGAGGGCGGGAAAATGTTTCGCGATCAGGCGGTGATTTGACACCGATGTCAGACTTTCGCCGGCGCCAATCCAGACACCGTCGTTTGTTTGGCGGATTCCTTTAAGCTCGCGCAGCGCTCTGAGGGAAATCAAATGGCGCGGCGTGAACTGCCCGCGCTTCATTTTCGGATAGATATCCGTGCCGCCGGCCACGAGCATCGCATCGGCGCCAAGATCGGCCAATGCTTTCGTCGCCTGTTTTAGCGAGCGCGGTTGATAGTAATTGAATTCAGGTAGTCGCAACATGGTATCTCTACAGGCGCACCCTCACCCTTCCCTCTCCCTCGATTACGAGGGCGAGGGTAAGAAATTTTTCCCTCTCCCGCTGGGAGAGGGTTAGGGTGAGGGATTTCTGTGACACGATTTTTTTCAACTCTTCTGTGCTACCTGAACGCCTTCGCCCGGATGCCATTTAATCGGCGGAGGAAATTTAAATTCAGGAATGGACACTGGCTTCAAACGGCCGTCAAGGGCGCGCAAAATTTTATCCGGCGTGATCGGAACTTCATGAATGCGCACTCCGATGGCGTCATAGACGGCATTGGCCACCGCCGGTACGACGGGCAAGAGCGGCCCCTGACCGGCTTCTTTCGCACCGTAGGGTCCTTCGGGATCGATGGTTTCGACGAGAATAGTTTCGATCTCGGGAGTCTCCAAGGTCGTCGGGCTCTTGTATTCCAAGATGGATGGAATCTTGTGCAGACCGTTTTTGCGAAAAATCTGCTCTTCCATCAACGCCTCGCCGAGTGCCATGTAGACACTGCCTTCGGTTTGACCTTCGACGAGCAGCGGATTGAACGCACGTCCACAGTCGTGGGCGATCCAAACTTTGTCGATCTTGATTTCGCCCGTGACACTATCGCAGTGAAGCTCGACGATAGAAGAAGTGAAACTATAGGACGGGGTAGGACCGACGCCTGATCCTTTGAAGTCGCGCGGGTTTTTGGGCGGCCAGTAGCTGCCCGTGGCGCCCAACGTGCCGTGCTTTCCCTCGGCCTTGGTCACTGCGTCGGCGAAGCTTATGCCACGTTCGGGGAAGCTGGCGCTGCGGATCTTGCCGTCGGCGAATTCGAGATCGTCCGGCGGTACTTCCAGCGCTTGGCTCGCAGCTTCGAGCAGCATGGGTTTGAGCTTGCCGCAGGCCTGCACCGCGGCGTTACCGGTCATCACCGTGACGCGGCTGGAGTAGCTGCCGAGATCCACCGGCGTTAAATCCGTATCTGCGGTTAATACTCGAATGTCGGCGGGGTCGATGCCGAACTCTTCCGCGACCGCATAAGCAAGAATCGAATCCGATCCTTGACCGATATCGATAGAACCGCAGAAAACGGCGACACCGCCGCTGCGGTCGAGCTTGATCTGCACGCCGGAGTGCGGCATGTCGTTCCAGTAAATAGGCAGGCCCGCGCCGCTGATATAAGAGCTTGCCGCGAAGCCGACACCGTGGCCAAACGGAAGCTTGCGGAATTTTTTCTTCCAATCCGTGCGCTCGGCGACGCGCTCGATGCATTCGCGCAATCCCGTGCTGCTGACGCGCAAACCGTTGACGGTGACGGTGTTGGGTCCGACAAGCTGTTTCAGCCGCAACTCGATGGGATCGATGCCGAGCTTCTCGGCAATTTCATCGAGTTGGATTTCCATCGCGAAGCGCGGCTGCGGTGTGCCGTGGCCGCGCTTCGGTCCACACGCCGGCTTGTTGGTAAAAACGCGCACCCCTTCGAACTTGTAAGCCGGCACTTCGTACGTCACCGTCTGCAGCGCGCCGGTGTAATAAACCGAAGCCAAACCGTAACTGCTGTAGCCGCCGCCGTCGAGATAAGTTTTGTATTGCATCGCTTGAATCGTGCCATCGCTCTTCACGCCGGTTTTGGCCCACATCTTGACCGGATGTCTGCCGCGATGGACGTAAAACGTTTCTTCCCGGGTGAGCGTGATCTTGACCGGCCTTCTGGTGATCATCGAAAGTTTTGCGGCGCAGATCTCGTGGGAAAACGGATCGCTCTTGCCGCCGAAGCCGCCACCAACCGGAGTGGCGATGACGCGAATGCGGGTGGCGGGCAATCCCAAGACCTTGGCCAATGCCCGATGCACATAATGCGGCGTCTGGGTCGAAGACCACAACGTGAGCTTGTCATCGGGACCGTAGAAAGCCACGGCCGAGTACTGCTCCATCGGCAGGTGCGTATTTCCCTGATAGAAAAATGTGCCTTCGAAAACATGATCCGAGCCGGCGAATCCAGCGTCGACATTGCCGAATTCCAACGACACGGCTTTTTGAATATTGGCGTGCCGGTTCCAGGTGTGAATCCGCTCGCTTTCCTCCGTTGAAGCCAGTGCTTCTTCAATGGTGAGGATCGGTTTCAGCACTTCGTATTCAACGTCTATGTAACCGAGCGCCTTTTCCGCCACGCTCTCGGTTACCGCCGCCACCGCCGCCACCGGGTCGCCGGCGTAGCGCACTTTGTCGATGGCCAGCGCCTCTTCGTCTTGAGTCGACGGCATGATGCCGAACTTCTCCGGCAATTCTTCGCCTGTGATCACTGCGAACACGCCATCGAGCTTGAGCGCGCGGGCGGTATTGACGCTGAGCACGCGCGCATGAGGATGGGGACTGCGCAACAGTTTGGCGTAAATGGTGCGCGGCAAATTGAGATCGTCCGCAAAAATCGTTTCGCCGGCGCATTTGGCCATCGCGTCAATCTTGCGCAGCGGCTTGCCGATTACGGATAATTTCTTTTTCTTCATAACATCTCTCGACAGGCCGGTGGCGTATGGCTGATAGCATATGGCGTATAGATGGAACCCAAATGCCATAGGCCATATGCTATAAGCCAACCGTAGTGAGGCGATTGAGCGCACCCTTCGACATTGCTCAGGGCATTCGGCATATGAGTCTTTTTCAGCAGCCTGCTATTCCTTTGCGGCCAGCTCGACCGCTTGCAAAATTTTCGTGTAGCCCGTGCAACGGCAAAGATTTCCCGACAAGGCTTGCCGGATCTCGTCGCGGCTCGGGTGTGGATTCTCATCCAACAGTGCTTTCGCGGTAAGGAGAATTCCGGGGATGCAATAACCGCATTGCGCGGCCCCCAAATCAGCGAATGCATTTTGCAGCGGATGCGGTTTGCCGTTCCGCGTCATGCCTTCGACAGTCGTGACCGCGGTATTCACCGCTTCGATACCGAGCATCAGACAGGAAAGTACCGGCTCGCCGTTCACCAGCACAGCGCAAGTGCCGCACTCGCCCAGTTCGCATCCATGTTTTGTCCCGGTGAGACCCATGTCTTCACGCAAGACCTCCAACAAGGTCTTGTTCACTTCGGTCGCCACTTCGTGCATCTCGTCGTTGACGCGGAGGCGTAACAGAATTTTACCCGGCGTCGGATTGTTTTCTTGTTTTTGTCTCGGAGGCATTCCTGGCTGTTCTCTAAATTGGATTTTAGTTTGCCTGTGGGCAGGCTGCCACTATCTCATTGTGTTTCACCACGACGCTAACGAACTCGAGGCGCCCCCACCTCTTTCCTCCCCCGCGTGTGCGGGGGAGGATGAAGGAGGGGGAAACCGTAAAAAATCACGCTTTAAAAAATCTTCTAGCCTTGAGATCGAACCTAGGCAAAGCGCCCGGCGCGACGAATTCGATCACGGGACGAAGTCCAATGCGTTCGCGTACGCGCTGGCTGACTCGTTCATCGAGCTCTTCGATAGGACTGTAATGAGCACTCGGCTCGATAACGATCTTTATTTCTTTCAGCGCCGATTTTTCAAAAATTTCCACGCGAAATTCTTCGATCTCGGGAAATTCTCTCATGACATTTTCGATGGCGCTGGGGAACACGTTCACACCGCGAATAACCATCATATCATCCGCCCGCCCCAGCACTCCACCTTCGAGTAGGATGAATGGCCGCCCGCACGGGCAGGCTTGGCTCAGCGATTGAACCAGATCCCCGGTTCGATAGCGAACGACCGGGCTGCCTATTCTGCCGAGATTGGTAATCACCAATTCGCCCTTTGTTCCCGGCTCCGCCGGCTGTCCCGTGACTGGATCAATGACTTCGACGATGAATTCATTCTCGTTGACGTGAATGCCGCCGGGTTGGAATCGGCATTCGAATCCGAACGCTCCCACCTCGGTGGCGCCCGCATGGTCATAACACTTCGCGCCCCATGACTCTTCAATCATCTTTTTCGTGCTGGGAATGCTCGCGCCCGGCTCGCCGGCATGAATAGTAATCTTTACGGCAGACTGCTTGGCGAGATCCATTCCAGCTTTTCTCGCCTCGGACGCCATATGCAACGCGTACGTCGGCGTGCAGACCAGCACCGTCGCGCCGTAATCGATGATTGCTTTGAGCCGTTGGGCAGTGGACTGACCGCCGCCAGAGACGGCCATCGCGCCGACCTTCCGCGCGCCCTCCCAGCCGGCCCAAAAGCCGATAAAGGGTCCAAACGAGAACGGGAAATAGATGCGATCTTGCGAAGAAACACCGGCCGCTTGAAAGATCACTTTCCAACACTCCGCCCACCAATTCCACGACTCCTCGGTATCGAGCCAGTACAGCGGCTTGCCGGTCGTACCCGACGTTTGGTGAATGTGGATGTAGCGTTCCGGCGCGAACGTCAAATCGCTGCCGAACGGTGGGTGGTTCTGCTGATCTTCGACGAGTTCGCTTTTGGTGGTGAATGGTAAACTTTGAAGCTGCTCCAGCGAATCAAACTGTTGAAGACCCATGCGCGCAAATTTACGGCCGTAAAATTTGTTCGCCGGCAAGATCGCCTGAAACATTTGGCGCAAACGCGTGAACTGCTCCTGGTCAATCGTTTCGCGACTGCTTGATCCCATGAATTCCTTCGTCCCGCCGTTGCCCAGCATCGGTGGTAACGCGCTTCTTCAAACGAAATGTATTATTCAGAGGAAAGAACTGCAAGATGAAGTTTTCGATCCGGATTCCTGTCTCAGATGTTCTTTTATGAACACCGACAGGAAGATTTGCTCTCACAACAGGCTCGAAAGTCTGTTATGGAGAGCGTGGTTCTCGTCGTCGCTAAGCCTTGTCCTCGTCAGTCTCCATGTTATAATCCGCGCCTCTTTAGCGGGGGATGACAAGTCCATGGCGGGAGTAACGAAGATTGAGATTCGCGATGTGGAGCACGTATACCACAGCGATTTCTCATCCGTGTCAGCCCTCGGGAATGTGAATCTCGCCGTGCATGATGGCGAGTTTGTCGCTCTCTTGGGTCCGAGTGGGTGCGGCAAGTCTTCGCTTCTCCGCGTTGTCGCGGAGTTACTCCGTCCCACAGCGGGCTCAGTCGTGATCCACTCTTCGTCCGAGAAGGAAAACGGCCGTCCGAAAACTGCGCTGGTCTTTCAAGAGTATGCGCTTTTTCCTTGGCGGACAGTTCTCGATAATGTCGCCTTTCCGCTGGAAATGCGCGGCGTGCCGCGTCACGAAGGTCTCACTCGGGCGCGCGACGTGCTTGCGCGCGTCGGACTCCAGCCGTTCGCCCGTGCTTACCCGCACCAGCTCTCGGGGGGCATGCGTCAACGAGTCGGAATCGCCCGGGCGTTGGCTGCCGAACCCGAGGTGCTGCTCATGGATGAACCGTTCGGCGCGCTGGATGCGCAGACCCGGACGGTGCTCCAGGAAGAACTGCTCCGGGTCTGGGAAAGCGAGCGCAAGACCGTCCTTTATGTTACCCACAGCATCGACGAAGCCGTCTATCTGGCCGACCGAATCGTGCTCCTGACCGCGAGGCCCGGCCGAATAAAGGCGGAGTATTTGGTGGACCTACCGCGTCCGCGCAGTATGGAAATGCGCGGTTGGAATTCTTACACCAAGCTGTCGTTGGAAATCTGGGATGCACTGCGAGACGAAGTCGACATGGCGATGGTTTCGGAAAAACCATGACCCGCGCAAAGCATGTCCTGAGCAAGGTCGAAGGGACGCTAAGATCGCCAAGGAAAATCAAAATTACAAATTCGAAGCTCGAAATACGAAACAAATCCGAATGATCAAAACTAAGTATTCAATGTTCCAAACAGGCCCCGTTTCGGATTTCGTGATTGGGATTTGATTCTTCGTGTTTTGTTTCGGATTTCGATATTCGGATTTCGGATTTTGTTTGGGTGTAACATGATGCGTTCTCGCCTTTTGTCTCGCGAGGTCACCATTCCGCTGGCGACTTCGCTGGTCATGCTCGCCGCGTGGGAAGCCCTGGTCCACACTGGGATGCTGCGCGCCGCCTTCTTTCCAGCGCCGACGGACATCGCTCGCACGCTATCGAGCTTAGCTCTTGGCGGCGAGTTGTGGCTCCATGTGGCGACAACCGTGGGACGTCTGATCGCGTCCTTCCTCATCGCAGTGATACCTGGGACGGCGATCGGGCTGGCGATGGGTTGGTGGATTGAGATGCGCATGGCGGCTGATCCGTTCGTGAGGCTTTTGTTTCCCATCCCGAGCATCGCTTTTTTCCCATTAGTCATTTTCTATCTCGGTCTCAGCGAATGGGGATTGCTTTTGACGGCAGCGATTACGCCGTTTCTCGTAATCGTGGTCCAGGCTCAAGCCGCCGTTGCAGCTTTAGAGCAGACGCTATTGGAGGCCGGCCGGAATTATGGCGCGACCGGACTGCGATTGTTCCTACGGGTGATACTCCCCGCGGCGCTGCCGCATCTCTTCATCGGGTATCGCCTCGCTTTGGGAGTCGGATTCATCGTTACTGTGGCCGTCGAAATGGTTGCCGCCAAACATGGTCTTGGCGGTTTCCTCTGGCACTCGTGGCAGATCCTGCGCATCGAGGAAATGTATGTCGGACTTGTGCTCATCGGATTTCTCGGAATTCTCGTGACCTACGGGCTGGAAGCGCTCGCCGACCGCTTGATGCCCTGGCAAGTAGATTTGTTGCGGGCGAAGGGACAGCGCTAATGGCGCGACGTCGTGGTTCTTGGCGTGCATTTATTTCTCCCGTGATTGCTATCCTCCTGTGGGAGCTGTTGGCGGCGGCAGGAATCCTTCGGCCTAACTATGTACCTCCACCCAGTCAACTGGGACCTCATCTCGTCGGGCTTCTGTCAGGTGGTGAGCTGTGGCGCCATCTCTGCGTGACCTTGTATAGACTCTCCCTGAGCTTTTTATTTGCGCTTATACCAGCCGTGCTCCTCGGCCTGAGCCTGGGGATGTCCCGGAGCATGAGGTTGGCTGTCGAACCGATCCTCAACTCACTCTACGCGATTCCGAAAATCGCTCTGTTGCCGTTGGTCATGTTGGTATTGGGGGTCAACGAGCGCACGCTGATCTTCACGTCCACGCTGACGAGTTTCGTTCAGATG
>Ga0137372_10001714_pt1 | contig 21214 bp, 16 predicted proteins | sample SagtaG_6_FD_104911 | JGI IMG/M metagenome (GOLD analysis project Ga0137372, IMG submission 104911) | Vadose zone soil microbial communities from Sagehorn Ranch, Mendocino, California, USA - Sage1_R_60_16 metaG | ecosystem: Environmental > Terrestrial > Soil > Vadose zone | place: USA...
ACGCCGAGCCTTGGTTAATATTCGCTCCGATGTCGTCCAATCCCGCCCCGACCACGATGGTGTCGCCGCTGACCGCGACCGAGGTCCCTAAAATGTCATTCGCCGCGCCGTCGGAGGCTGTCAGCTTGGCGTTCTGGATCAGAGTCCCGCTCCAGCCTTCTGCCGGCTTCACAAATACATAGGCCGAGCCTTGGCTAACATTCGGTCCGATGTCGTCGAACACCCCCCCAACCACGATGGTGTCGCCGTTCACCGCAACCGAGAACCCGAACTGGTCATCAAACCCACCGTCGGCGGCGATCAGCTTGGCGTTCTCGGTCAGAGCCCCGCTCCAGCCTCCGGCCGGCTTCACAAACACATACGCCGAGCCTTGGTTAATATTCGCTCCGATGTCGTCCAATCCCGCCCCGACCACGATGGTGTCGCCGCTGACCGCGACCGAGCGGCCGAAAAAGTCGTTCGTCGCGCCGTCGGAGGCGGTCAGCTTGGCCCGCTGGATAAAGGGATCCACCACCAGGGGATATTGGGCGCCCGTATCGTCCACTCGCAGCCATAAACGCTCTCCTTCGACCTGAATCCACGCGCGCAGGTCGCGCCCCGTCGCATCATGGGCCGTCAACCCGCGATAGCGCAGGTCCGCGGTTCCGTCGGCGCGGCTCAGAATCGCGTCCCTACCGATGGGATCAATCGATGCCGTCAAATTTCCCGAGAGTGTGAATGCCAGCGTCAGTGGATCGCTCCGTCGCTCACCCGGTGACTGCGCCAGCGTAAAGCCCTGCTCCAGCCCCAGCGGACCGTTCAAGTACCATTCGGTTAAGCCATCGCGCCGGTATTCCAAACGGTTGGCTTCGGCCTGCGGCACGACAGCCACGGCGGCACGCAACTCATTGCCATAACCATAACCGCGTAGCGCCAGTCTCCAACTCGCGCGTCCCGCGCGTACCTCGACGCCCTTGGAAGTGAAGTCTGCCGCCAGCCGATGGTTTTTATTCTCCATGCGGAAGCCCGATGCTCGCGGCACTGCGTGGTAGCTCGATTGGTCCCGGCCCAGGACGGCGGAGATCTGGGCCTGTGCGGCCAGAGGCATGCCGGACAGCTTCGCTGGCTCACCGGCGATTTGGGTAACCGACGAATGGCCCGGTCGGTACAGCGGAGCGACAAGGTTGCCGCAGAGTTCAGCCAGCGTTGGGCTGCTCGTCAGCAGCACCAGCGTTGTGAGTGTATAAAGGAACCTTTTCATTGTCGTTTCCTCTGTGCGCCGGGCTAAACCGGCAGGTTGTAGTGAATGAAAGAGTCATACGTTAAAGGTCTAGCCAACCACCGCCTCTACTTGTTAATGCGTTAACGGAGGTCGAAACCGCCAACGCAGTAGGTTCTTTTGAGCACCGGCGCGAAATGACTTAGAGGGCGCGGGACAGTTGTTCTAGTTTTTGAGCCATACCTCCGGAGGCAGTTAATATGCGGACCCAGTCCCCAAAAGAGATTACGTTTCTGCTCGTCGCTTGGGCGATGGAGATGAGCGGCAGGCAGTCGGTGTTGAAGCACCAACCGTCTCAATGGTCAAGACGGATCCGGGAAAGGTGATGCGATTCGGCTCGGTCACGCCGGCATAACCGAAGTATGGTGAGTCCGGTTGAGGTTGATCCATTCGGTGGCGAAACGAACCGCAGCGTGAACAGTTCGTTTCCGTGCTTACTGTTAAGCAAAGAAACCTACAGACCACAAGATCAGTCGTAATAACCACCGTGACTTCTTACGGTGAGGCGCATTTCGATTGAGATTCGAGTAGGTGGATTACTGGCAGAGACGAGGGTCCTTCTATTGGCTGGCTAAACACCTAGGTCTCATAGCTACGAAAGATCTAATCACTTCAGTCATTCTTCTGGACGTTCCGTCGCACACGCGCAAGGCTCTCCCACGCGCGGGTTCGTGGTCGAGCTACGGCAACTGGGCCGACTGCATCATCGCTACGAACGAAGGGCTGCCTGGTAGTTTTATCGCAACGGTTTAAAATTGCCCGAGACAGATCACCTCCCGCACACTCGACGGCGATAGGGGTCTCGGGTGGACGCCCGACGGCAGAATAGTCTACCAGTCAATCGCGTCCGGCAGCCCGCACGTCTGGATCATGGACGCGTATGGGAGCAATCGAAGACAACTGACGCACGAGGGGCAGGAAAACGCGCGCCCGACGGTTTCGACCGACGGGCGGCACATTTTTTTCTCGTCCCTCCGCTCGGGCAAGACCAACGCCTGGCGCATGGACTTGGACGGCGGCAATCAGAAGCAACTGACCTACGGCAAAATCGACGGGAACGGACACCCGTCGCCCGACGGGCGGTGGGTGGCCTACGTGTCGATGGATCAGGGGGACGCCACCATCTGGCGAACGCCGATCGAGGGCGGCCAACCCGCGCGAGTGAGTGACCCGACCGCCAACCTCCCGGTCGTCTCGCCGGACGGAAAACAGATCGTCTGCTACTACTGGGACGAGCAGGCGGACCCGCCGCGCGGGTGATGGTCTTTCCGTCCGACGGGGGACGTCCACGCGGCGTTTCAAAATCCCAATCGGCGGCTTCATCCTTCGTTGGTCAGCTGACGGGCGCGCCATCCTTTACATTGGCGAACGCCTCACAAACATCTGGAGCCAGCTCGTGGCCGGCGGGGACCCCGTGCAGGTTACCGACATTCAGGGCGATCAAATCTTCAACTTCGATTACTCACCGGACGGCAAATGGCTCGCTCTAGCGCGCGGCAGAGTTACCGACGACGTTGTCTTGATAGAAGATTCACGATAGGTCTTTGCGGGGAAAACTGCGGTAGGCGAAAAAGCCATCCCGCGGAAGGCTGCGGCCGCGTAGCGGCGAAATAGATTTATCCAGGCCTTAGATTGATATCGGTGGAACAAATTGGGATTGCCTCGCATTAGCATTGGTGCTTCCCATGGAGAATTAACGATGGGCCATGTTAGATCGTCCCAAAGGCCTTAGGTTGCAGGATATTGCAAAGCCTTGCCCAGCCGTATCTCATTTCATGGCTCCGTTACGACCCGTCGAAGAAGATTACCAAATTGCGCATTCCCGTTCTGATTGTGCAGGATACTACATATTTGCAAGCGCGTCTGTGGAGCCGCGAAGGGCCTCGCTGAGGGCAATCCAGCCGCAAAGTTATTACTAATTGATGGTATGGACCAACGTTCTCAAGACAGCCCGAATGAGCAGGACCAAGCCGTCTCTATTGCGTTGCGTAATTGTAACCAGGGCAAGTGGCAGGCATCCTGCGAAAGCGCGAGTGAAAAGTGCGGAAAAGCTAAAGCTCTCCGCACTTCAAGGTTCACGTTCAACTTAGAATTCTTAGAACGCGACAAACGGATCTGTGTAAACCACCCTTACAGTCACGCCTTCGAGCGAGTCCGCAAAAACAGGCTTCGCCGGTGAGGTCCGGTCAACGTAAACAACTATGGCCGCTTCGCCGTCAGCTCTATCCGACGCGCCTACGCCAACCCCAATGACTCCTTCCTGGAACATCAAATTCGCACGATGCTGTTCCAACACAGCCGATGCACGCGCAACCGCCTGCTCTGGCAATACTCGTCCCTGCGCTGCAAGCCCCGGTATGAAGGGTTCCTGGCCACCCTGGCTACCGCTAAGAGAAACGGCTGCTGGACCTCCGCCACCACCACCGAAAGTGATTGATCGGCCGACTACGTTACTCAGCTTGGTCAGTACTTCGCCGATAGGATTTCCGATTGTGGTGGAACTACTTCCGGCATAGAGTAAAGCTACCGGGTTATGCGACGCGTCGTTGGTAACGATCAATGAACCGGAATCGCCGCCGGCGCTGAAGGTGCTGCTGTTAATTACCACCTGATTTGTGTAGGCAACCGTAAACTTCTTAGCCGAGCCACAGTTCTTTTGGTACTGAACGCTAACGCTGGTATTGACTGACCCAATGCTCCCGGTCGTAAATCCGCTGGTACGTCCGCTCTTGGCCACTAAAAGATTGACTGATGGTGCCATGATGCTGCTGCTTGGCACGCCAATATCTTCGATGAAACCGGTCCCATCCATCGTCCCTGTTCGGAGTTGGGCAAGAGCGGCATCGATGTTGGAACCCAGGGGCGACGCGATTGTAAAATCCGCGACTACTGTAGCAACGCGACAACTGTTGTCGATTAGCCCAGGTTGGGAAACGTCCTCGCCCGCCGTGGCCTGGTCACCGCGAGCGAGCACGTGATTGTTGCTCAAAATGTATGTCGTAGTTCCGTCCGTGACGAGCGAACCAAGCGTGCCGCTGCAACAAAAGGCTCGGGTCGTGTCGTTGACATTGCCGCCTGAAACGCCGAAATGCATGTTTCGTGTCTTATGATTGGCGCCGCTGTCGGCGAGTCCGGATGTTAGCAACGAACCGCCAACCAGAAGTAACATCACCGAAGAAAAGAGTAGTAAGGTTCTAATCTTACGCATATCTGAGGTCTCTTTGGGTAAATTAGCCGACCTATTTGTTGGTCAGTTTGAAATCTGAGCCCTCGAACAACCCATACTATTCAGCCTGAGCGTATCGCGCCAACTATCTCATCACGACTTGCGGGCTTTGTAATGTAAGATTGGGCTCCTGCCGCCAGCGCCTCGTGTTTGACACTCTCAACCGCGACAGCGGAATGGAAGATAATTGGAGTTTGAGCATTAAACTCTCTGATTCTCTTGCAAAGCTCAACGCCCGACATCCCAGGTGTCCAAGTATCCAATAAATAAACATCAAACTCTTCTTCTTTTGCTATTCTCAGAACATCTTGTGATGTGTCTGGGCAGATGACTTCAAAACCCTTCTGCGCTAGGAGTAGACACATGAGTTCGCGAGAGTCTGGATCATCCTCAGAGTAAAGGACACGGAGCTTGGGGGCTGCCATAGGGATGTTCCTTCCGGATAACGGACTTGTGGGAGCAGCAGTTAAGTGAGAGCGGCAAAGTCTATCTCTCCCTTGTGGACGAACATCCGCTCTCTTATGATCAGAGCCAGGGCAGTCGGGATGGGTTAAACCCCAGGTTCGTTAGTTACCCTAACCCTCTAAAATACTCTACCGTCGCTCCTCCTTGTTGAAGACAACTAATCGGGCCAGTTTCCCCAATCTTGCTTTCCTGCGGCCCAGAAAATCGAACTTTTTTAACTGTCCCTGCTTGTTGGCTTTCGCCCGTGCGTTACCCATGACACATAGTGCATCCCACGAAAGACCGTGATAGTCTGCGCCTCCGTGGCATCATGCGTCGCTTCAGCTGCGGCGCGCGAACAGCATTCAGCCAGCGGGGAACGGCATTACTTGAGAGATTGCATGAAGCGGCTGGGCGTCACTCGCGCGAGTGGCATACTGCTCCTGCTTTAAGACTACCAGCGGCGCAAGCCGCGACAAGGAGAGTCAGCCATGGACCACATCGGATTCAACTTAGGTAAAGTTAAAGCACCAGCTTCGACAGCTTTATCCAAACTACTCGGCAGCCGCCCGCCAGCATACATTCTGATCGAGGCGGCCACCGAGAGCGAATGGGTGGCACGCAATCTCGAAGGCCTGGGCCACAAGGTGGTAGTCACCGATCCCAACTTCGCTCCCATGTACGCTACTCGCAGCCGTCGAGCCAAGACCGACAAGCGCGATGCGCGCACTTTGGCCGAAGCCCGGCTTCCGCACGGGCATCGTCAGTTGTAACTGCCCGCTATCGCGTCGCACACGTGAGACACTGTACCACAGGTGGGCTCCAAGAATTTAGCTATTGTTCGTATATGCTCGCCGGACGGATTTTTCACGACCGGAGAATTCCGCTTGAACGATACTATTGAGAATTCGTTTGGGCGTTTGACGACAGTTCACTAAAGTTCTTAGCTGTGCTTTTGAAACTTGCAATGGAGTTACCTTTAGGTCTCTGAAGTAATAACACGCGAAATAGACGAGGAATGATCGTGCTAACCTGAACAGGGTTCGATGATGTTTCCAGCGAGTCTGGCGTCAAAAGTGGGGCAGGTAGAAGATGCTGTCGAAAAATATTGCTAATTTCAGGAAAAACGCTTTCGAACGCGTATCCGGCCGGTTTAGTCGCCAATCGAACAGTGACAGGGCTAGTTGCAACTTCATGTAAAATCTGCACGTAGGTAAGAGACAGATCACTGCAGGTGCGCTCGACACCCACGTCTGAGCCGCGGCACCAGCAATTATCAAAAATAAGCCAAAGTAATTCGCTTGTTTCGAAGTTAAGTTGAGAAATCATGTTTGGTCCTTTCAATGTTGCTCACTCAGTGGCCCGCTCACGAAGCGAGCGCCATTTAGCTTGCAGTTGAATCGTGACGCAGGCGCATCGGCTACAACTTTATACGGCAGGTCTCGTTCCCTCATGAGCCGGTGAAAGACTTCGACATTGGAATTAGTCGATCAAACGCCGGGACGTTTCCGGGCTTGCCACTAATTCGTATCGCGCCAAACTCCGGCGGCATAGCATTCGGTACGGCGGCTGCGAATAGCGATCAACAACTCACCGCGCCTTCAGCTACTCTTGCGGATACTCTTTCGATCAGGAGTGGCCGGCACAGCATCCGAGCGGGCGATGAAATTATTTACTACCAACTCAACATCGCGTTTAATCAGAACACTCGCGGCCAGATCGATTTCAACTCTTTCACTGATTTCCTCACCGGAACAATCAATGCCTCGGTCTTCGGAAGTGGTATTAACTATCGCAGTCTACGCGGCATGGATAGCACTTTACCGCACTTGAATGACTCAGCGGAACGCATGTTGGACGCTTAATGGACTCGTCTTGGCTATTATCGAGAGCCGTGTGTCTAGCAACTGGACCAAGTTCTGTCGATAGCGATTTGGTCAACGAGCGACAACGCGAAATACATGCACTTGAGACGCTGTTCAGAAGAAAACCACCTACGCCTCCTGCAATACCTCATCGTCGTCTCTTAACTGGTCGCCGTGTTGTGGCGTATTGGAGTTCTACTTTCACCAACACCGGTGCTGTATTGCTCGCTCCCGGGCGGTAGTAAATGGTCTGGGGAGCTGGCTCATCTTCCTTCAAGTCTCGCGTGCCGTCTGCCCCGGCTTCTTTTTCCTGCTTCGTCCACGGCTTGCCACTCCCATTAGCCATCTCCAGTCGCCCCGTCTGCGCGCCCCATGATTTTTCCCATGAGGCCAGGGTTTCATCGGAGAGTCTTTGCGCCTTATCGGAAATGGCCAAACCTTCAATTGGAGTCGGTGTCACCAGAACGATCACATTTTCGCCGACGTGATCGACTCGAGTCCGTTTCAGAGTGAAGTAAGGCGGACTGTCATCTTGAGACGGAATCTCGATCACCCGACCGGCTTTCACCGAGTTGTCGCCGCCGTGGGTGCGAGCAGTAGGAAAGATCAAGTACGGTTCACCCTTTGAGCCATCTGCGTACTGCTCCTGGTCCACAACATAAAGGTAGCCAGTGCGCGCAGCCTCTATACTCACGCGAATGCGGTCGCCTTCGGACAATTTTCCGCCAGATGACACCCGTTCGGGCAGCCACTCGACCGAGTCCGGCCCGTCGTGAGTGATGATCCTTTCGCCCGCATCCGCCGGCCGTGATGGACGCAACCGCCACAGGGTGACGCCAATGACTGAGTCCGCCGACACACCCATAATGGGCACCTGAGGAGTCACAATTCGATAGTTTCGCCTGGCCGATCTCCTGGCTGCTGCCGGCTTGTTCCGCTGGTTAATAAATGCCGTGTCCCAGAGGTTTCGTGTTGTTTCCTGTTCTTGCGCCTGAAGGGCCATAGCCGTCAGTAAACCAGCAACACAAAGTGTTATCATCCACGCCACAAGTATTCGCTGTGATGGAATTGTCTTTCTGCCGGGTCGCATAATCGTCTCCTTACTCGGCTCTTCCCGCGAATTTGATGACACCGGATTGAACATCATGGGCGACAAAGGCGAGCCGATCATGCACTCGCCTTTGCGCCTCTACCTGGTCCGGCGGCGTGTCCCAACGGTGTCTTGTCCGACGTTTATTTCAGGACTAGTTCGCGCATGAACTTCGTGCCCTGGACGTCCCTAATCTTTGACCGATCTATATAACCTTGCATCCCCTTCTGGTCGTCAATCCCTGTGGCCTGGCGGAGCACTTCGTCGGCTTTCTCCTCGTTCTTCTCAAGTGAGGTATAACTATCGTATTCACGAAGGATCAACATATTCCATCCACTGTCATCATCCTGGGCTCGCAAAATCTTGTAGGATTTCATGAACCCGTTCTTGATCGAAATATCCGATTCTTTCTTCAGTTGCGTGTCCAGGTATTCCAGATACGCCTGATCCATCCCCGGATGGATTCTGATCATGGTTACGCCCCACACCGTGCCGGGGGTGAAGTATTTGTGGACCTGTCCATAGACTGAAACAGCTAGCATGAGAAGAACTGCGACGAGCGTTGCCACCATCAGTTTGTGTTTGCTTTTCATGGGGGACTCCTTTCCCGTTAGGGAATTGAAGGCTGAATAGACAATAGGCTTTGCTATAACAGCCGGGTTGGAATGCGACGACGAGTGCAACTAGTCTGCTTATCTACTAAACCGAAATTCGCAGTCGAGTTCCCTCACGCAAATGAAAAAAAGTGGGGACCACTCTCTCAAGCTTGAGGCGTCGACAGGATCCATTTTCCTGACCTGCAAACTACTCAGGGTGCTCTTAGTGTTCATACATTTCTGCTTCCAGCTTCACAGCTTACGTTTCACTTCCAGTTACCGATCAGAATAAACGGTGCCCAGTAATACGGATGTGCAAACGGAGCTTTCGGATTGAGCTTGAATATTTGTCTGTTAGCTTCTCCCGGCTTTGGGTCTTCATGAGTAATCTGGCGACTCCCGGACTGTCCGGCGTCGCCTGCAATCTCACCACGCAGCAGCTTCAGTTGAGCTGCGCGCAACGCTGCGATCTTCGACTGCCCTTGCTGTGCTTCTCGCGCGCGATAGAACTCCTGCATCAGTAGTTTGGTGCTGCGATCCGCAACCGGCCACAATGACGCCACGACCGACTTGGCACCTTGACGTTGAGCAAGTACGCCGAAGCCTTCGACCTCCTTGCCGTTGGCGCCGCTACTTCCGGTCGCAGTATTGCAAGCCGAGAGCGTAAGCAGCTCCACACCGCCGAAGACGTTCGGCAAACTTTTGATCTGCGCCAGGCTGAGGAACGTGCCGTCACCCAGCAGCAATGCCGAGTTCGTCTCGTTGCCCGGAGAGAATTGAAAATGGCTGGCGACGTGCACAACTGGTGGCCGCTGCCGCAAGCCTGAAAGCATCGACTCCTGAGTGAAGGCTTCGTCCAACCTGATTGTTCCAGGCAGCACGCCACTTTGGATACTCGCTCCCTCTTCGCGAATAATGCCGCGCATTTCTTCCACCACGCCCGGGAGTGCCGGGATATTTTCGCCGTGAGCTTTACTCACCCCCAATCCCAACGCGTTCCAATTCCGACTCGGTACATCCTTCAAGCGCGCCTGACTCGCCGGAGTGAAGATGACGTTTTGATATTGCTCCAGCAGATAATGCTTGCCATCGTTGAGCGCGGCGACTGGTACATACCTCAGCACACCATCCAGCGACCACATCACGGTCTCTGCTCGAGCAGCTTTCAGATCTTTAGCAACGGAGCCAAGCAGGATTTTATAAAGCTCCTGGGACAATAGCAGAGGATCGAGCTTGGGATTTTGCAAGACCTCACGAAACGCGAGCACCTTGCGGTTGAGGTCGGCAGCCTTGATCGGATACTCGTAGCCTTTCTGAAAATCAGCCGTCGTCAAGATCACGCGATACTTGTCTTCACCGACCAGCGTGTAGAGAGCGACGACGCCTTTACCGAGTTCGCGCAGGTCTTCCATCAGCCCCTGCGATTCGCGCATTTGGAAGATTTTCCCGCTCGATTCACTGGAACTGCCCAGCTCTGTGGTCAGTTGGTCGAGAAACTTTTGAAAGGCGTTCCCGGCAACAACGAGGTCGGCATCCAGCTTGGCGAGCCGCTGTTCTTCTTCCGGGGTGCGGGATTTGTTGTCCATCAGCGTGCCACGCTCTGTGCCGATCGAGGCAAGCTGGTCGGCGATCTCGCGGTAGCGTTTGTCGAGCGCCACCTCTTCCGGTGTCAATTGCGCTTTGGCACCTTGCGGTGCGTTGGCTGAATCGCGGCGGATATACTCGAAGTACTCTTCCTCTTTGAGCATGCGAATCACCTGCTCGGCTTCTGGCAAGCGGCCCTGTGCGATCAGCAAGTCCGCCAGATCGCGATAGGTCTCTTCTTTGGACTTGATGAAGCTCTGTTGGGACTCCCGGTCGAGCGCGCGGATGTCGCTGCGGATCTCCTGATAAGCGTTGATGGATTGCTTGCCGAAGAAGATGGCGAGAGGTGGCTGATTGCGCGCCTTCCAGGTCAGCATGAGGTGCGCAAGGGCCGAAGCCTGGCTATCTCTTTCCTTAGTTTCGCCGGCTATGGCGAGGGCCCGCTCCAGAGCTTGGGTAGCCTTTTCATACTGACCTTGCGAACGATAGACATTGCCCAGTCCGCTAAGGGGCCCGATCTCCTTCCCTCGCGCTTTAATTTCCCGCGCGACGGCCAAGGCTTTCTCGTAGTGACTGTTGGCCTCGTCGTAGCGGCCCCTCCTCCAACTGAGGTCGCCGAGATCGGTGAGCGCGTCCGATTCACCGCCCCGATCTTTTACCTCTTGACTGATTGCAAGCGCTTGCTCGAAGTATTCCATGGCCTTCTCATAGCGGCTCTGAGCAAGATAGTATTTGCCCAGATTTCCGGACGCGACCCCCTCCTTCAGACGTTCCTTCCTCTCACGAAAAACGGCCAGCCCTTGCTCGAGGTATTCAATCGCTTTGTCATAGCGGCCCAGTCGATTGTAGGCACTGCCTAGATTGCTGAGCGCAGTTCCTTCCCGGGACCGATCCTTGAGCTCACGATAGATAAGCAGCGCTTGTTCGTAGTCTTCAATCGCTTTCTCATAGCGGCCCAGCCAGGCATTCGCCAGTCCTAGACCGTTGAAAGAATTTCCTTCACCTCTTCGATCCTTGATTTCACGTTTGATCGCGAGTGATTGTTCGTGGTATTCAATCGCCTTCTCGTGGCGACCCATCAAAAAGGTCACATTTCCCAGATTGCCGAGCGCGTTTGCTTCACCCGCCCGATCCTTGATCGCACGAAAGATACCGAGCGCTTGCTCAAATGTCTCACGCGCTTTTTCATAACGGCCTAGAGAGCCATAATCACTACCTATCGAGACGAGCGCGCTAGCTTCACCCGCCCGATCCCTCAGCTCGCGCTTAATGGTCACCGCCTGCTCTAGGTTTTCAATCGCTTTCTCATAGCGGCCCGTTGAGAAATACACAACGCCCAGCAGGTAGAATGAGTCTCCCGCACCCGCGCCATCCTTTACCTCGCGACAGATGGACAGCGCCTTCTCGTAGTACTCAATGGACTTCTCAGACTGGCCCAGGTCGAAGTAAGCAGTCCCGATCCCGCGCAGCGACCAAGCAGTCCAGGGCGGCTCGCCCACTTCTCGCCAAATGGGCAGCACCTGCTGCAACTTCTCGATCACCTGCTGCGCCGTCTTGCCCCTCTGTGCTCCCAGCTCATTGGCCTCAATCAGCAGAGCCTCGGCATTGAAACGTTGTTTATCCTGCGCTGTGGCCACTGCCCTGATTAGCGCCTCCAACCGGTATGACCCCTGCAGCGTCGCCGCACCGCTGCCGCGCACCGTCAATCGGTAGCTCCCCGCCGCCGCCGCTTCCGTCGAGAGCGATTCCTGTTGGCCCACGCCGGTCAGATTCATCACGACGAGTTGTTTGCCATCTGGCGCTGTCAGGATCAACGTTGCATTAATCGCCCGTTGCTCCAGCCGGAAGCGGACAAACTGCCCCGCCGTCAGCGTGAGCTGATACGTGTGCGATTCGCCGCCCGCGAGCTCGCGCTCGAGCGGTTTGCCGGGCACAATCGTCTGCGGCTCCAGCGTGACCTGCGCCTGCGCGCAAACAGTCGACAAACCGGGAATCAGCAACAGCAAACAGCACCATCTGATCAACATATACGTCACTCCAATCAGACTACCGAAATTTCAACCCGGATTCCCTCATCAGAGCGAAAGTTATTTTCAGGGCGTCTCGGTGCAAAACTACATCTCACGGCTCACAACTGATAATTATCGCCACTCACCCTGCATGGTAAAGGCGGCCCAATAATACGGCGACTGCCACTGCTTCTGCTTCCACATCTCCACCTGCGCCGCGCGCAATGCCGCCGCCGGGCGCTCGCCTTGCTTCAGCATCTTCTCGTAGAACTTCGTCATCAGGTCGGCGGTCGCTTTGTCGTTCACATTCCAAAGACTGACAACCACACGCGCCGCGCCGGCGTACATAAAGCCGCGCGTCAGCCCGACCAGTCCTTCGCCTTTGATCTCTTTGCCGAGTCCGGTTTGGCAGGCGCTAAGCACCACCAGCTCCGCGGGCAGGTTAAGGTTATAGATCTCGTGCCCTCTGAGAAATCCGTCCTGCGGCTTGCCTTGCTCGTCCACAAGTGACAGCACGACCGCCGAGAGGTCAGGTCGCTCGCTATCCAGATAGCCGTGCGTTGCAAAGTGTACGTAGCGATACTTGCTCAACTCGCCGCCGGTTGCCGTGGCGCGGTTGGCTTTGAAATCTATCGCCTTCAGGTTTGAGACGCGCGGTGCGACCGCCAGAATCTGCTCTGCTTCCTGGCGCGTGAAGCGGAGGCGTCGGATTACCAACTTTTCTGAATCATCAGCCAGGTGCTCGATGATCCGCGTGCTGCCGACTCCATCTGTCTCGTCCTGTCTCTGTGCGGCGGTTCTTACATTTGATTTAAGCCGTTTGTCGTCGCTTGAAAAGACCGGATCGGCAATTACGGCAACGGCGTTTGCCGCCGGCTTGCGACCCTGGAGGCCTTTTCGCTGCACAGCTATTGCAGATGCCGAGGGCAGACTCACGATCTCGTTGTCCACAATCAAGGGTGTGTCATTCGTCCGTTGTCCGTTGTTCGTTGTTCGTTGTTCGTCCGCGGTTTTACTGTTTGCTACTGACAACTGGCTACGGACTGGGGACGCGACCGGCAACGCCCCAAAGGGAACGTACTGCAAGGCGCCGTCTGCCACTACTATCAGCCGCTTTGTCCCAAGCTCCGAAGCGACTGGCCCAAGCACCATCTGGCTCAGCTCACGGCTAGCCTCCAGCAACTGTGAATCAGCCTGCGCTAATCGTTGTTGTTTGATGGCGGCATTTTCCCCGGGCCTAAAGAGACTGCGTGTGGTTAGTAACTCGTAGACCCGCCTTGCGACTTTCTCAGTCTGTTCGCCTTTGGGCAGCACATAGCTTTTTAATGACTTCTGAGCGACCGCCCACATATAACTGCGCTCTTCGCCGAGCGAATATTCAAGCAACAAGGTATCCGGATCCAACTGCTGTTGAATTTCTTGTAAGGTTAGCGGCTGAGGCTGAGTGAGCGCCGCGTAGCGCGGGCTGGTCTTACGTATTGTCGTCTGCACTTCCTGATACTCGTCTTCGAGGGTGCTGATCTCTTTCTTCAGCGTTGCGATCTCATCCTGGCTTCCCTTTCGCGCTATGAGTTGTATCTGACGTTGCGCCTTGGCATTGAGCAGTTGAGTAAGATTACGTTCACGCTCGATCACTGCAGTGTCCACGCCCTGCCGTATGTCGACATGCGCTTCGCTAAGTAGCTCCAACAAGCTGCGGGCGCGTCCTCGCTCGCTCGCTTGAAACGCTTCCGCATCATGACCTAACGATGGGTTCGCAGCGTGCTGTTGCATCAAGAGATCTATGTAAAACTCGTAGACCTTCTCCATCGAAGCCCGATAAGAAGCCCGCAGTTGCTGACTGCCGGAACGGGCACGCACCGTTTCGATTAGCGTCAGTGATTCTTCGATGTGTTTTCGAGCTTCATCAAGATTGCCGCGCATTTGTTTCGAGCGGGCGCTGCCTTCCAACGTGACTGCGGCATTGTTCAGGTCGCCGATGTTGCGAAAAATGGAAAGTGCCTGGTTGAATTGATCCAGCGCCTTATCTGGCTGGCTTAGCAGATTGTAAACGTGGCCTAGATTGCTGAGCGAGATCGCCTCTCTGCGGATATTCCCTGTTGCGCGTTGGATTTCGAGCGCCTGCCGATGATACTCCAGAGCTTTTTCTGGCTGGCCCAGCGCCGAGTAAGCCGTGCCGACTAGATCCAGTGTTTCAGCTTCCTGTGCACGATTTCCTGTTTCACGTTGGATGACTTGTGCCTGACTGTAATAATCCAGCGCCTTTTGATATTCACCGGACCGACTATGAGCGCTGCCGATATTACTCAGGGTGTAGGCCTCACCATTCCTGTCGCTCGTGGAACGGCGCAAGAGCAGCGACTGTTGGAGATGGTCTAGCGCTTTTTGCTGCTCGCCAAGCATGTTATAGGCCACTCCAATATTGCTTAGTGTATTGGCTTCGCCCCGTTGGTTACCGAGCGCCCTTAAGTGAGGTAGGGCTTGTGAGTAATACTCCAGCGCCTTCTGCCAGTACGCAATGCCAAAGTAAGTCGTGCCAATGTTGTTCAGGGAACTTGCCTCCGCCTGACGATTTCCGCTTTCTCTGGACAAAGTAAGCGCCCGGTTGTAGTGGTCCAGCGCGCTTCCAATATCCCCCAAGACATCCTGCATTCCGCCAAGGAACGTCTCCGTAGCGGCTTCAAGTCTGCGTTCCTTGAGGTTTTGAGCTAACGAAAGCGTTTCGTTGAAATAAATGAGTGCTCTACGAAATTCGCTCAACTGAGCGCAGGCGAAGCCAATGGAAAGAAGTGTAAGGGCCTGACGGTAAGATTCACCCGAGGCACGGAAGAAAGGCAATGCTTGTTCGTATTTTTCGATCGCCGAACGTCGTGCCGCAACCGTTTGCTGGGCCCGCAACTTTCGACCCTCGTTGAAGGCTCGTTCAGCAGCAACATGGGTCTTGTCAGTCGCAGTAGCCTCTCGTGAAGCGATAATCTTTATCTCGTAACGACCGGTAGGAGCTGTCTTGTTAGGTGAGCGAATGTCGACGCGGTATTTTCCAGATAAGCTGGCTAACAGCAAGATCGGCTCCGCGCCCCAGTTGTCATTTGGACTATCAGCATCGGCGATTTTCTGATCGCCGGGGTCAAACAAGTCTACTTCCACGTCGATGCCTTGTTGTTCTACCTCCGCATACAGAAATTGTCCTGCTACCAATGCCACCTGGTAAGAATGAGTCTCGCCGCCTTTCAGTTCGCGCTGCACGGGAGACAGGGGTGGAAGATTGCCAGCATCTTGTTGTAATGATTCTTTCGTCGTGGCGTGAGGGCTTAGGACCAGCGTTTGGCAACTCGCGTGCGCGGGAGGCACGGGAGGTCGGCCAGTCAAGATCAGCAGGCCGCCGATTAAGACGGTTGCCAGGTGCTTAGCAAAGATCGACAGGGGCGCGGACCCCTTATCAGAAGTCCGCCCCAGAATTGACAATTTGAATCGTATCGAGCGGGGGAAGAGGTTCTCTTCCATGACACCTCCAGGCTTGAGGCCTTGACGAAAATCAGGCGCTGCCGTCAGTCCCTAGGCCTGATTCAGCAGTGATAACCTCTGCTCTCGCCTTCCGAGTAAGCTTTTCGTTGATCGATTGCGCTGTTGTAATGAAACTGCCTCAGCGGCCGGCCGCCGCAACTTCTTCTTCGCCCGTGCCTGCTTCCCATGTACCCTCTTCTTCCTGGGCATCGGCATTGTTTGACCAGACTCCGCTCGCGGTGTCAGCAGAAATCAAGACATTACTGAAAGTCCAGTTAAAGCCCTCGAAGTTATCGAAAGAGAAACTGAGTGGGTTCGTCGTGGTGCAAATATCTGTAGCCAATGGGTTATTGTTCGTATCGTAGAAGTCGTAGCAGTTGGCAGTAGTTGTGGCCAAAAAGTAGCAACCCTTTAGATCTTTCCCGCTGTTTCCGCCTTCTGTCTTGTCAATCTTTATTTTGTCGCTCATGATCACTTCTCCTTTTTGTGTAAATGTTTTTTGAGTAGCACAACCTTAACGGCTTGTGCGTTAGGGCAAACGCGCGAGCATGAAACTCGCGCTTGGACAACCGGTCGATGCTATGTCTTAGCTAACACTCTGGAAGAAAGTTGTGGCGCCGTCAGGCAAAACTTTCCTTGCTCTTTGCTCTATCTATTAACGCGAGAGCTGCCTGAAAAAACACCGCGTGGGCGAGAGAGACCGTTGGTATACGGGTTGAAATATCGGATCAGCCGCAGAAAGACAGTTTGAAAGCCGACGAGCTGGTACGCCTTTAATGGTGGCATCTTATTCCTCAGGACGGTCAAGATCAATCGACTTAGCGAAATAACGGTAGCGCCAGCTTTTCTCTTGCACAACTGTCATACCGAAATAGACGGCCGCATCCCCTCACGGGATCGGAAGAATTTCAGTAAATGCCTACCGAATTCTACTCGCTCTGCTGACCGTGTGAAAGGTGACGGCTTTCAGTGGTGCTCCAGTTTTATAACGTGTACCAGTATCTCACCGTTCGCTCTGACTATAGTCTCCTTCCTATCCTCATCCCTCTCGACAGAGGACTTTGTCGATGAGTGAGCTTTTAGAAATTCATTTACAGCCGTCCTCAGTTCGCGACTGCTGACGACCCCGCGGTCGCTGGGGTTGGCGAAACCTTTGACCGCCTCCAGCTCGGGCACGTCCTTCTCTGCCCAGACGAGCCAAATCTTCTCCGTGCCCTGTTGCTCATCGAATTGAAACCAGCTTTGCTGAGGAATTTGTATCTGCTGATTCTCCCGCAAGAGCGCCGAGCCGTTATTGGCCGTCTCGGATGGAAAGAGCACGTTGAATGTCGGCGTTTTATCGGCTCCCGCGGGAGGGCCTTCGTTCAGCAGGTAGAGACGCCCACTCTGTGCGCTGGTGATGTTCAAACGAATTCTATAATCCTTCTCAAAATTGATGTCGTCTCTGAGCCGGAATGGATCCTGATAGGCTTTGCCATCACGATACTTCTGCACCGTTATCCAGTAGCTCACCGCCTGTTCCACAGCCGGTGCTGGAGTCGATATGGCGGGCGTAGACCCGCCGCGCCGCCAGAGCACCGCGCCGCCGATCCTTAAACCTGCAAGCACGACGACCACCAGCGCAACCGTCAAAGCGCGTCTGCTACGGTTTGCTTTCGCCTGAGTGGAGGGGGTGGCGGTAGCCCCTGCCCGTACACTTACCTCTTTTTGATCTGTCGCCGCCGCTTCGGTCGCGGCGGCTGTGGTCGTGGGTCCAACGCTTGAGTGCGGCGGCCTCGACCGCTCAAGTTTCTGTTCGAATGCCAGCTCTTCCTTCAAACTCTTAAGATCAATCAACAAGTCTTTGACCGTCTGATAACGCTCCTCTCTATCTTTGCGCAGCGCCTTGCTGATTATTCTTTGAAACTCGGCGGGAACTTCGGTCGCATGCTGGTCGAGCGGAGGAGGATCCTTCTCAAGAATTAACACGATGGTGTCAATGTCCGTTGGGCCGGCGAATGCCCTCTTGCCTGCCGCCATTTCGTACATTACAACGCCGAGACTGAAGACATCAGTCCTTGCGTCCAGGACATGGCATCGCGCCTGCTCGGGCGACATGTAGTGGATTGTTCCCATTAAAGTTCCAGGCTTGGTCTCCGCCTTTACCATCGTGTCTATCGCTGAATCGGTTGGGCGTGGGTTCGGTTGGCGAGACTTCTCGGTGAGCTTGGCCAGCCCAAAATCGAGAACTTTCACATACCCGTCCGGTCGCAGCATGATATTTTCGGGCTTGATGTCACGATGGATTATTCCCGCGAAGTGCGCGGCCTGCAGCGCGCTTGCCGCTTGAATTGACAAGTCGAGAATATCCGGTAATTTCATGCGCTCGCGCGCCATACGCTGCTTTAGTGTTTGCCCGTCGATGAACTCAGTAGCGATGAAGTGCGTGCCTTCCGCCTGGCCAATTTCATGGATCGTTATGATGTTCGGGTGATTGAGAGAGGATGCGGTCTTCGCTTCCTGGATGAAACGGCGCAGGCGGTCTTTGTTACCAGTGAGCCCTGCAGGCAGCAATTTCAGTGCGACTTTGCGGTCGAGTTGTGAGTCGCTCGCAAGATAGACCTCACCCATTCCGCCTTTTCCAATAGGAGCCACGACCTGATAGTGTCCCACGACTTGCCCTACCGCGAGAGCGGGAGGCGCGTTCGCGATCAATTCGGCAACGGCCTCATAGGCAGGCGAATCAATAAGACTGTCAGGTCGCTCGTGCGCGGCAATAAGGGATTCCACTGCGACTACCAGTTCCGGATCTGAATCCCGAACCTTGGCCATAAAATCAGCGCGCTCCTGCGGCTCGAGGCCTACGGCTTCGTGAAAGAGCTCCTCCAATCGCTGCATGCTCTCGGGCGTTTTCATGTTCCTAAGCGCCAAGTTCGCGTCGCAACCATGCTCGAGCAAAACTCCAATAACGTTCCGTCGTGGCGTGTGACAAGTTCATTACCTCCGCCGTCTCCTCGATCGTCAATCCTCCGAAGAAACGCAGTTCGATAACCCGGCTGTGTTGGGGATTGGTTGCGGCCAACTCCTTTAAAGCGTCGTCGAGTGCTACGAGGTCTACTTCAGGCTTGCGGCCGAGGCGCTCAGCCTCGGTCAGAGATAGGCGCAATTGCTGACCACCGCGTTTTGTTGCCAGACGTTTTCGCGCGTGGTCAACCAGAATGTCCCGCATCACTTTGGCTGCCAGGCCAAAAAACTGCGCCCGATGTTCCATCGAGGTAGCGTTCCGGTCGGCCAGGCGGACATAGGCTTCGTGAACCAAAGCCGTGGCCTGCAGAGTGTGGGCACCAGGCTGGCGCCGGAGATAACTTGCGGCCAGTTTTCGGAGCTCGTCATACACGAGCGGAATCAACTCATCAAGCGCAGCTTTGTCGCCGTTGCCCCACTTCACCAACAGTTGAGTAACGTTGTGGTCTGGCGGTGTTACTGACTCGCTCATCCTGAACCCCACAAGGAGTGGCGACGAAGCACAACAACAAAGTGGACCATCAACAGGCCCGGTGCGAGTGATACTAAAGAAGACGTATTATTGCACGGAAGAGCTGTAAATTAAGGCTTGGAATGAAGACATGGTGCGAGTGCTCATGCGAACCGTTGGAACTCAAAAGGGAGGATTTGGATTTCGACCAAATTGATAATGGAGACCCCCGGGTCATTCAATAACTCCCGCGCCATGCTGATCTTGGGTTCTCGATGGCAGGTCCGTTTAAGCCATGATGAACGAAAAGCGGAAAGCGGAGAATGAGATCGTTAGATGCTACTTCCAGCTATTCAAACGGTGATGCTGCTGTTAATAGACTTTCTGGACGTTCAAGGACGAGTTGGATCCTGCAAATGCTTAGGAATTTGGCGTCCCGTACGGAAGTCGAACCCGTGTCGCCGCCGTGAAAGAGACCAAATCACTGTAATTCATAGAAACTTTGCGGCATGGATAGCACTCTACCGCACTAGCAGACTGAGAGGAACTGATATTGGACTCTTAATGGACTCGCGTTGCCGTTTCGGCGCTGCGCTGAGGAATCGTACCAAATCGAAAAGCAAAATCCTTATCGTGGCTGGAGTAAACTGCGTAGTCCAGGCGGCGTGTCTGCTGGGATTGCTGTTTGTGTCGGAGCGGCGCCTATTCCCCCTCTGGCTCGGGTATTGGTGAGGTCATTCCTTAGCCCCTGAAGAAGGGTTGCCGGCAGTTGCTCAGCATCCACCACTTTATCGTTTAGTGCGAACAATCAAGTCGGTCAGCACGGGGCTTATCTTTCTTTGACCCCGGTTCGACTTGGACGGAACAATTCAGATTCCGCCCGGCGCACCCAGTGTCCAGCATCCTTAGCCACCCAGGGACTGCGCTTACTTCGCCACCGTCGCTTCAGAGAATCTGAATACCCAGCTTCAGCAACTCGCCATGAATCCTCGGTGCTCCCCAAAGCGGATCATCTCTTTTCGTTCGTGTAGCCGCGCGCGCCGTCGTTGAACCCGAGAATGCGGGCGGTGACTTCTCCGACAGTGGTCAACGGGCGAATCGCAGCCTGCTCCAAACGAAAGTGTTCGGCCCAGGAGTCGGTGCGCGGATTGAAAAAACGCATGAACTCACCGCTCGTGGAAACTGATCCAACATCGCTTCCCTTAGCGCGGTTGCAAAGAGCACAGGCGTAAGCGAGATTGTCTGTCTCCGAAGAACCGCCGTGCTTTATGCTAATGATGTGATCGACCTGGCAATCGTAAAAAGTATCGCCTCGGCGATGAGGCAGTACTCGCACAAGAACTTTGCGCGGGTCAGCGATCGTCTGGCGCAGTTCCGCACTGATCCATCTAGCCATTTGCCAGATAGTGATGCGCACGCGCCTTCGCCAGGCGCATCAGATGCTCAATTTCAGGTAGTGATCAAGTTCCGACTTCTCGTCGTCTGGTAGGCCTTCCGTTTTCTCTCGAAACATCAGATCGGCCACTCGAGCTTTGGCCTCCTCAGACGGGCGAAAAGCAATGACATTCTGCGGGCCGGAAGTCGCAATGAACTCGATCACCTCGTGGTAGACTTTGCTGGGTTGCATCGGGTCTCTTCACGGGCTCTTTCTGAGTCGAAGTTTAGCACCGCTTGTCATTCAGTGCACCAACCCGGGGTCCTGGTCCTTTATTGGGTGTACGTATTGTAGGGTCGTTGTTTCAGACATGTCTTTCCGCGCCCTGGGTTTCGGTCACCCAAAGACAACAATAATCAAGACTGCACCGTGGTCGCGGATGCACCTTTGCCCGATTCAACACCGTCCGAATCGCAACCGACCACACGGTTCCCACCCGTCAATAACTCGAGCGTTCTTCACTCTCGGGTTCCAACCTCTGCAGATTTCAGCCGTTTCTTACAGAAGTTGCTAATCCTCAAGGTCCGCTTTTCCAGAGTATCGAATCTTACTGGCCACAAATTGGACACAACAAAAAAACAAGGCCGCCTTTTGACAGCCGTAACTTATTGTGTTAGTTGATGTTATTGGTCGGGGCGAGAGGATTCGAACCTCCGACCTCACGGTCCCGAACCGTGCGCTCTACCAGGCTGAGCCACGCCCCGACAAGGAAGAGTGATTCTAGGTGAGCATTGAAGGGGTGTCAAACT
>Ga0137372_10001718_pt1 | contig 21186 bp, 17 predicted proteins | sample SagtaG_6_FD_104911 | JGI IMG/M metagenome (GOLD analysis project Ga0137372, IMG submission 104911) | Vadose zone soil microbial communities from Sagehorn Ranch, Mendocino, California, USA - Sage1_R_60_16 metaG | ecosystem: Environmental > Terrestrial > Soil > Vadose zone | place: USA...
GCGCTGCCTCATGTTCAGTTTCACCTCGCCGTACGGGGCGATGTTCGACCAGAACAACGGGGTCAGCGCCCGCTCGTCCTCTGCCTCCAGCTCCACCAGGCCCTCGCCGACCACGTCCTGGATCATCAACGTGTTCAGGTAGCCGATCGAAGCTTGCAGCACCCGCAGGCACAGCACCGACAGCTCCTGCTGGTCACGGCGGTTGCCAGGGATGTCGCCACCCTTGCCGAAGAAGATCACCGCGTTGCCCTGGTTCCAGGACTCGACCACGTTCAACCCCGAGTTGATCTCACGCTGTAGCTCGCGGTCGCGCAGGTACCGGCAGGCGAAGATGGTCCGCTGCGCCCGGCCCAGTTCCTGCATCGCCTGATAGGTGGGGTGCAGCTGGTTGGCGCGGTGGAACCGGCGCAGGATCGCCGCGGTCGAGGCGGTCTTGTTCTTGATGGAGATCGCGTACTTGATCATGTGGTCGTACTCGTCGGCGATCAGACCCCAGTCGATCGGCCGGTTCACCATCGCCGGTGCCAGCAGCGGGTAGGCGTCCCGCCATCCGACCGTGGCGGGGTACAGGCGCAGGTGCGGGTGATCCGTAGGGGGCGTACGGTGAGGCCCAGAAGCCCGTGTCAGGAAGAAGCGATGCAGGACGCAGACCCGACGGCGCTGAGTGCGGTCGGCTCGACTCCCGGCCCGGAGTCGCTCGGGTTGGCCGTCCTCGCTGAGGTTGTGCGGGTGGCGGGCGACGGGGTCGCCGTGCTCGACGCCGACCGCCGCTACCGCTACGTCAACCCGGCTGGCAGCCGGCTGCTCGGCAGGCCCGCGCGCGACCTGGTGGGGGAGCCGGCGTCGTTCCCCGCCGTGCGGGTCGCCGACCCCGTCGCGGCGGGTGCGCCGCTCGACGCCCGCCGGGGCGTCATGGTGGTGTCCGCACCCGCGGGCCACGACCGCGAGATCGCGTACGCCGAGAGTGTCTTTGTGACGGGGACCGAGACCTTCGCCGTCGTCACGTTCCGCGATGTCACGGAGAGCCGCCGGCACGAGCAGCGGCTGGCGGCATTCGCCGGAACGGCATCGCGGATCGCCTATTCGGTGTCACTGCAGTCCGCGTTGGACCACCTGGCGGCCGAAGTGGTGCGGACCACCGCGATCGCCGCCTGCACGATCGTGCTGATCCACCCCGAGACGCACGCGGTGCGACTGGTGGGAAAGGCGGGATATCCGGACGACTACGCCGAGCGGATGGAGTCCTGTCGGCGGCTGGGCGCGAAGCTCGTCACGTTCAGCGTGTTCGAGACCCGGCAGCGGATCGTCCATCCGGGACGGAAGGACGAGATCCTCGCCGACCCCCGGATGGCTCCGTTTCACGACATCTTCCGGGACGCCGACTTCGGCACGCTCGTGGCCTTTCCGCTGATGATGCGAGACGAGTTGCTCGGCGTCTTCACCGGCTTCTACACCGCTGGGCACAATCCGAGCGAGGCGGACATCGAGTTCCTGACCGGAATGGTCGACCAGGCCGCGATAGCCGTGCAGAACTCCCGGCTGCTGGCCGACGTGGAGGACAAGGCCGCCCTGGAGGAGCGCCACCGCATCGCGCGGGAACTGCACGATTCCATCTCCCAGGCGCTGTTCTCGATGACCCTGCACACCCGCGCGCTCGAACTGGCGGCGCAGCGCGGAGCCCATGCCTCCGACGACCGGCTGACCCGCGGGTTGGCCGAGTTGCGGGACCTCACGCAGGGCACGTTGGCCGAGATGCGGGCGCTGATCTTCCAGCTCCGACCGGACGCGCTGCGCGACGAGGGGCTGGTCGAAGCGGTCCGCAAACACGCCGCGGCCGTGGCCGCGCGGGCCGGCCTGAGCGTGCGGATCACCGCGCCGGAGGAGGAGCTCCACCTCGACGAGAAGGTCGAGCTCGAGCTTCTCCGGATCGTCCAGGAGGCCCTCCACAACGTGGTGCGTCACGCCCGGGCGAACACCGTGCGACTGCGGCTCGGCCCCAGCGACGCGGACGCGAGCACGCTGCTCCTGGAGATCACCGACGACGGCGTCGGGTTCGACGGCGCAACCGACCACCCGGGTCACCTCGGTCTGACCAGCATGCGGGAGCGCACGGAACGACTCGGCGGCCGGCTCACCATCACCAGCGCACCCGGCCGGTCCACGGCGGTACGGGCCGTTCTCCCGGGTCTGCTACCGGCGGGAAGGGACATGGGGCGATGACGCCGGAACCCTCCAGCGGTCCGATCAGCGTGTTCATCGTTGACGACCACGCGGTGGTGCGGCGCGGGATGCGGGCGTTCCTCGAGATGCTCGACGACATCGACGTGCTCGACGAAGCCGCCGACGGCAGGGCCGCGTTGAACCGGCTCGCGGTTCTCGCGGCACACGGCCAACTCCCCGACGTCGTGCTGATGGACCTGCTGATGCCACACATGGACGGCATCACGGCCACGGCACAGATCAGGCAGCGCTTCCCCACGGTCGAGGTGGTCGCGCTGACCAGCTTCAGCGAGGCCGAGCGCGTGCACGCCGCGCTCGAGGCCGGCGCCGCCGGGTATCTCCTGAAGGACGCGGAAGCCGACGAGGTCGCCGCGGCAGTCCGCGCGGCCCACCGGGGGGAGGTCTACCTCGACGCCGCGGTGGCCCGCAAGCTGACCAGTTCGCTGCGCACGCCACAACACAACACCACCGCCCTGACCCCGCGGGAGCGTGAGGTGCTCGTCCTGGTCGGAAAGGGACGATCCAACCGCGACATCGCCGCCGCCCTAGTCATCAGCGAGCGCACCGCGCGGACGCATGTCAGCAATGTGCTGACCAAGCTCGGGCTCGCGTCGCGGACCCAGGCCGCCCTGTGGGCGGTCCGCGAAGGCCTCCTGCCACCGGCTTGAAGTCGGCGGCGAATACGTCAATTGTCGCGGCCGATGACGGGTCACTTCGCCGTCGCCCGACCCCCGCGTCTCGCATTGAATAACCAGCAAGCACGCGAGACCCGAGGAGACGCAGATGGTGAATGGTTGCAAAGTGGCCGTGGCGGCAGCGATCGGCAATTTCCTGGAATGGTTCGACTTTGCCCTGTACGGCTTCCTCGCCGTCACGATCGGCCGGCTGTTCTTTCCGTCCGGGAATCCCACCAATTCGCTGCTGGCCGCCCTGGCGGTGTTCGGGGTCGCGTTCCTGGTACGGCCGCTGGGCGGGTTGGTGATCGGAGCGTTCGGCGACCGGGTCGGTCGCCGGGCCGCGCTGTCCCTCTCCATCCTCCTCATGGGCATCTGTACGACGGCGATCGCGCTTCTTCCGACCTACCAGGCGGTCGGCGTCGCCGCTCCGATCCTGCTGGTGGCGCTGCGCTGCGGCCAGGGCTTCTCCGCCGGCGGAGAGTACGCCGGCGCGGCCGCGTACCTCATCGAGTACGCCCCCAACGCGCGGCGGGGACTGTGGAGCAGCGTCGTATCGGCGACCGCGGCCATGGGCGTCGCGGCCGGTGGCGTGGTCACACTGGTGCTCACCGCGTGGATCTCCGACGCCCAGCTGGAGGCCTGGGGATGGCGCCTGCCGTTCCTGCTCGCCGCGCCACTGTCGATCGTCGGGCTGTACGTGCGGCTGAAGCTCGAAGACACTCCCGTCTACCGCGAGCTGCAGCAGACCGAGCAGGTCGCCAGCGCACCGCTTCGGGGCGCCGGCCGGCACAGCAGGCGCGGCATCGCGCTCGTCTTCGCGTCCACCGCGGTCGCCGGTCTCGGCTTCTACTACCTCGCGACGTACGTGGTCACGTTCCTCACCGTCACGGTCGGCCTCGTGCGGCGCGAAGCGCTGTTGATCGCCGTGGCCGGCCTGCTCGTCTACTCGGCGCTGTGCCCGTTGGCCGGGAAGATCGGTGACCGCATCGGCCGTCGCCGGACCATGCTTGTCGGCACGGTGGGCCTCGCCGTCGTGGCCATTCCCTGCTTCATGCTGATCTCGACCGGGAACGTGGTGCTGGCCGTGACCGCGATCGTGGTCTTCGCCGTCTTCGAGGCCCTGGCGAACGTCATGCTCGGGGTGTTGCTGGTGGAGCTTTTCCCGGCGGCCCTGCGCATCACCGGCAGCGCGATCGGCTTCAATCTCGCCCAGGCCCTCGTCGGCGGGCCGGGTCCGCTCGTCGCCGCCGCGCTCGCCGCGGCCATCGCGCTCAGCTTCGCCCCGGCGCTCTACATCGCCGGCGTCGCGGCCCTGGCGTCGATCGTCCTGGCCCGCTTCCTGCCCGAGACGCTCGGCACCTCGCTGGGGCCGGAGAAGCCGGCTCCCCCGGCGGGCAGTCGGGTCGCGGCCGCCGACCTGGAAGTCGCGGGGGCGTGAACGAGATGACCACGATGGATGTGGCCCGATCGCGCGCCGACAACGAGATTCGCCAATACCTGATGCTGATCGGCGACACGTGGGTCGAGGCGCAGGACGGCCGGCGCTTCGACAGTGTCAACCCGTTCACCGGCAAGGTGTGGGCGAGCGCTCCGCTCGCCGGCCCGGCCGATGTCCGCGCGGCGGTCACCGCCGCCGAGCGGGCCCTGGACAGCCCGTGGGGGCGGATGTCGGCGAGCCAGCGCGGCGCACTGATCCGCCGGTTCGCGGACCTGATCGCCGGGCACGCCGACGAGCTCGCCGTTCTGGAGACGACCGACAACGGCAAGGTGCTCCGGGAGACCAGGGCGCAACTGGCCGGGCTGCCCGCGACGTACCACTACTTCGCCGGCGCCGCCGACAAGATTCACGGACACACCATTCCCGCCCCGCAGACCAACTTCTTCACCTACACCCAGCCCCGGCCGGTCGGGGTGGTCGGCGCGATCCTGCCGTGGAACAGCCCGTTGTTCCTCCTCGCCAGCAAGCTGGCGCCGGCGCTGGCCGCGGGATGCACCTTCGTCGCCAAGCCGGCGGAGCAGACCCCGGCCTCGACGCTGGCGTTCGCCCGCCTCGCGCTGGAGGCGGGACTTCCGCCCGGAGTGTTCAACGTCGTCACCGGCGCGGGGGAGACGGGTGCCGCGTTGGCCCGCGACCCCGGCGTGGCCAAGGTGAGCTTCACCGGATCGACCGCGACCGGCGTCCAGGTGATGAAGTCCGCGGCGGACCACATCGCGGCGGTGACGATGGAACTGGGCGGCAAGTCCCCGAACATCGTCTTCGCCGACGCGGATGTCGAGGCCGCCGCCAACGGCGTGATCGCCGGAATCTTCGCCGCCACCGGACAGACGTGCATCGCCGGAAGCCGCCTCCTTGTCGCCGAGGAGATTCACGACGAACTGGTCGAGCGGGTGGCCGCCCGGGCGCGCACGATCAGGCTGGGGGATCCGCTCGCCCTGGACACCGAAATGGGGCCGATCGCGTTCGCCGAGCAACTCGACAAGGTCCGGTCCTATGTGGACCTGGGCCTCGACGAGGGCGCGCGGCTGGTGTGCGGGGGGACCCGGCCCGACCGCGACGGGCTGCGCGACGGGTACTTCTTCGAGCCGACGGTGCTGACCGGTGTCCACAACGACATGCGCGTGGCCCGGGAGGAGATCTTCGGTCCGGTGCTGTCGGTGATCCCGTTCCGGGACGAGGACGACGCAGTCCGCATCGGCAACGACACGAGCTACGGGCTGGCCGCCGGGGTGTGGACCAGGGACGTCCAGCGGGCGCACCGCGTCGCGCAGCGGCTCAACGCCGGAACGATCTGGGTCAACTCGTACCGCACGTTGGCGTACAACGTCCCGTACGGCGGGTTCGGCAGCAGCGGCATCGGCCGGGAGAACGGGGCCGAGGGGCTCCGGGAGTACCTGCAGACCAAGTCGGTCTGGATCGAGCTGACCGGCCAGAGCCGGGACCCGTTCACGCTCGGCTGAGCCGCGCCAAGCCGACGCCAACCAGATTCAACCTCGATGAGAGAGAGCATCCGCATGTCCATCACCGTCGACATTCCCGACGTCAGCCGGGCCGCGGTCCTGACCGAGCACGGCAAACCCCTCGAGGTGAGGGACATTCCGATCCCACGGACCCTCGAGGCCGGCGCCCTGCTGGTCAGAATCGAAGCCGCCAGCGTGTGCGGATCGGACGTGCACCTCTGGAACGGCACCCTGGCCGGCAGCCAGGCGCTCGAGTTGCCGGTGATTCCCGGTCACGAGATGGTCGGCCGGGTCGTCCGCATCGGCGAGCGGGCCGACCGGGACACCTTCGGTGCTCCGCTGGCCGTGGGGGACCGCATCCTGTTCACCCACGCCTCCTGCGGCGCGTGCCAGCAATGCACCCTGTACAACCAGCCGACGCTGTGCGGCGACCGAAAATACTACATGTTCACCTCGTGTGAGAAGCCTCCCTACCTCGTCGGTGGCTTCTCCGAATACTGCTACGTGTTCCCGGAGTCCGGCCGCGTCAAGGTTCCCGACGACGTCAACACCGCCTGGGCATCGGCGGCCAGCTGCGCGCTGCGGACCGTGGTCCATTCGTTCGACCGCATCGGGCGCATCGAGCCGTGGCAGACCGTCGTCATCCAGGGATCCGGCCCGTTGGGTCTCTTCGCCACGGCGCTGGCCAACCACGCCGGTGCACGACGGGTAGTGACCATCGGGGCGCCGGACGTCCGGCTCGACATCGCCAAGGCCTACGGGGCTACCGACACGGTCTCGGTCGAGCGGGTGACCGACCCCGCGGAGCGTCCCGCCGTCGTCCGGGACCTGCTCGACGGTGAGGGAGCCGACGTGGTCTTCGAGTTCTCCGGCGCACGCACCGCGTTCACCGAGGGATTGGCGATGGTGAAGGACGGCGGACGCTACATGGTCACCGGGCAGATCGACCGCCCCGGCGAAGAGGTTCCGTTGCGTCCGGGATACCTCACCCGGCACCAGTTGACGGTCATGGGCACCTGGTCCGGACACATCAAGGAGTACTGGAAGGCGCTCCAGTTCATCAGCAGCACCAAGCACCGCTACGACTTCGACGCCCTCGTGCCGCACCGCTACGGCCTGGACGAGGTGACCACCGCCCTCACCCGGATGCGGGCCCAACAGGACATCAAGCCCGTGGTCGTCCCGCACGCGACCGGGTGGCGGTGACGACATGCGACCACTCGACGGGCTGCGGGTACTCGAGATCGGCCAGTACATCGCCGCGCCCTACTGCGCGATGATGCTCGCCGACCAGGGCGCCGAGGTCATCAAGCTGGAACGCCCCAGCGGCGGTGACCCCCGGCGGCGCTACGACCCGCTCATCAAAGATGACGGCGGGAGCCTCAGCGGCGGCTTCCTGAGCTACAACCGGAACAAGAAGTCGCTGACCCTCGACCTCGCCACGGCGGAAGGCCGGGCCGTCTACCTGCGCCTGATTCCGGCGGTGGACGTGGTTGTGGAGAACCTCCGCCCGGGTGCCGTGGACCGGCTGGGTCTGGGATACGACGCGCTGCGGCAGGTGAATCCGCGCCTGATCTACTGCGCGATCAGCGGCTACGGCCGGCTCCCGAGCCACCGTGGTGGCTACGCCGACCGGCCCGCGTTCGACACCGCGATCCAGGCGATGGGCGGCCTGATGGCCGTGACCGGCGAACCCGACGGCCCGCCACTGCCGACGGTCACCGGTTTCGCCGACGTCTACAGCGGCGTACAGGCCGCCTTCGGCGTCCTGGCTGCGCTGCACGGTCGGGAGCGCACGGGTCGCGGGGCGTTCGTCGACCAGAGCATGTACGACGGCATCGCGGCGCTGCTGGAACGCGAGCTCATGCTGTACGACTTCACCGGCGAGGTCCGGGTCCGCGGGGTCGACCGGTACGCACCGCTCGGCGCGCTGCGGGCGAGCGACGGCCACGTCGCGCTCATCGTCCCCACCGACGAGATGTGGAAACGGCTGTGCGTCGCCGTCGACCGTCCCGATCTCGCGGACCGCCCCGATCTGGCGACGGTGAAACTCCGCGCGGAGAACTTCGCCCGCGTCATCCGTCCCGAGGTCGAGCAATGGACCGCCGAGCGGACCCGCGCGGAAGTGGTGGACCGCTTCTCCGCGGTGGGACTGCCCGCCGGCGAGGTCCAGACCGTCGAGGAGATCTACGGCTGCGACCACCTCGAGGCCCGGCAAATGTTCCTGACGATCGACGACCCGCACGCCGGATCCCACCGCATGATCCGGACCCCGACGCTGATCGACGCCTACGACGGACCGCGGCCGGACTCGGCGCCGCAACTGGGCGCGCACACCGACGCGCTGCTCGCCTCGCTCATCGACGCGGACGACGAGGAACTGGCGAAATGGCGCGCCAACAACGTCATCTGAGCACACCCAAGGAGACTCCGTGACCGCCATGTCGTTCAGACCCGATGTGTTCAGCGCCGACCCGCCGACGCTGCTGGGCTCGTCCTGCAAGCAATGTGCCCGAAAGGCGTTCCCGCCCAGGGAGGTGTGTCCGGGGTGCGGCGCGACCAGCGACGCGGAACCCGTGCCGTTGGCCACCGAGGGACGGATCTACTCCTTCACCGTCGTCCGGCAGGCCCCGGCCGGGCTCCGAACCCCCTACGTGCTCGGCTATGTCGACCTTCCGGCCGACGAGGTCCGGGTGCTGTCCCGGATCGAGGGCCTGCCGCCCGAGCGGGTGGAGATCGGCCTTCCGGTCCGGCTGGCGGCGCGCCCAGCCGAGCACGCCGACGCCGGAGTGGAGATGTTCGTTTTCCGGCACACGACACAGGAGGTCGGCCCGTGAGAGACGTGCATGTGGCCGGCGCCGGAATGATCCGGTTCGGGAAGTACCCCGCCGATGTCACCCTCGAAGCGATGGGCGTCCAGGCAGCGAGAAACGCCATGGCCGACTCCGGCGCGTCGCCCACCGACCTTGAGGCGGTGTATGTCGGGCACGTGTTCGGCGGCCCGGTGGCCGGACAGCGCATCAGCACCCGCCTGGGCCTGGCCGGCAAGCCGGTCAGCAACCACGAGAACTACTGCTCCAGCGGCGCCACCGCGCTGCGGGAGGCGTGGGTCGCCATCGGGGCCGGGCTCTACGACGTCGCGCTCGTCATCGGCGTCGAGAAGATGACCGACCGCATCAGCGGCGGAGTCCGGCCGGACCCGAACGACCTCGACGCCGCGGTGGGCTTCATCTTCGCGGCCGGGCACGCGCTCAGCGCCCGCCGGTACATGGCCGACCACGGCGCCACCCGGGAGCAGATTGCCATGGTGGCGGTGAAGAACCACGCGCACTCCACGGGAAACCAGTACGCCCAGTACCAGACCAGGATCTCCCTGGAGGAGGTGCTGAGCGCCCGGCCGATCGCCGAGCCGTTGGGACTGCTGGACTGCTCGCCGATCAGCGACGGCGCGGCCGCGGTCATTGTTGCCAGCACGGCGGGGCTGCGGCGGCTGGGCATCTCCCACGCGCCGCGGGTCGCCGGCTGCGGGCTGGTGAGCGGCACCGTGCAGATGGGCCTGCCCGACGTCAACGAGGAGGACGTGTCCCGCCGGGCCGGCGAGGAAGCCTACCGGCTCGCCGGAATCGGACCGCGGGACATCGACGTCGTGGAGATGCACGACTGCTTCACGATCGCCGAGATCGTCCGGCTCGAAGGTCTGGGGCTGCTGCCCAGGGGCCGGGGCGCCGCGCTGACCGCGGCGGGACACACCAGCCTCGGCGGCGCACTGCCGGTCAACCCGAGTGGCGGGCTGCTGTCGCGGGGTCATCCCGTGGGCGCGACCGGCGCCGCCCAGGTCTGCGAGTTGTTCTGGCAGCTCACCGACCGGGCCGGCGCCCGCCAGGTCGACGGCGCAAAGGTCGGCCTCGCCTACTGCAAGGGCGGCTCGGTGAGTGGCACCGACGGCGCCTCCGTGACGACGATTGTGATGACGCGATGACCTCGATCAGCCAGCGGCTCGGCGGGTTCGCCGCCGGCCTCGAATACGACACCGTTCCCGCTGACGTGGTGCGGCGCGCCAAGGCCTGCCTGCTGCACGGACTCGTCGTCGGTGCCGGCGCGGCGACCACCGGGTTGGGCACGGCGGCGGAGAAGGCGATCGGCTCCGCGCGGAACGCCCCCGAGGCGCTGGCGGCGTTCGTCAACGGCGTGGTGTTGCATGCCCGCGTCCAGGAGGACACCCACGGCACGTTCCATCCCGGCGTGACGGTCATCCCGGCGGCGTTGGCCGTCGCCGAAACGGAGGGGGTCGACGGTCGGACGCTCCTGGCCGCGGTCGTGGCCGGCTACGAGGTCGGGATCGCGCTGTCCGGACCGCTCACCGACCGGTCCACCCCGCCGCATCGCGCCACGGGGGTCTTCGGCCCGGCGGCAGCGGCCGCCGCCGCCGGTCGCGTCCTCGGCCTGGACGCCGAACGCATGACGGCGGCGCTGTCCCTGGCCGCCGCGCTGTCCGGCGGAAGCACCGAATCCTTCGGCGCCGGAACCCAGGAGTGGCATTTCCAGAGCGGCCAGGCCGCGATGACGGGCGTGCTGGCGGCCCGGCTGGCCCAGGCGGGTGCACAGGCCTCACCGCTCGCGTTCGAGGGCGTCGGCGGCTTCCTGGACTGCTACTCGGGCGGAACCCACGGCGCCGGCGCGATCGGCACAGCGCTCGGCGGGAAATGGGGGATTCTCGACGTCATTTTCAAGCCGTATCCGGTCTGCGCCTTCAACCAGCCGCCGGTGCTGGCCGCCGTGCGACTGGCGACCGAGGAAGACGTCCACGTCGACGAGATCGAGTCCGTCGCGGTGGAGCTGAACTGGCGGGAGGCGACGTACCCGGGGATCGACAGCCGAGGTCCCATCCGGGGTCCCGAACAGGCGATCATGAGCACGCCGTACTGCGTCGCGGTGGCGCTCGCGAACCGGCACGTGACCTTCGAGGCGCTACGCCGCCAGGACGACCCCATAATTAACGCGCTGATGCAGCGCATCCACATCGTCGCCGACCGCGACCGTGCGGCGAAGTCCGCCCGCCTGACCATTGCGCTGAGGGACGGACGCACCATTCGCCGGTCGATCGACGACGCCGACGACCAACTGTCGTGGAGCTTCGAGCAGGTCGTCGAGAACGCGCGGCTGCTCCAGCCCGAGACCCACCTGACCGCGGAAGGACTCGACCGGTTGGTCGCCACGATCGACCGGCTGGAGGAACAGCGGGCTCTGCAAAGCCTCGTCGCCGCGTGGCACCCGACGCCGGTCACCCATACGGGGCTGGCGAAGCACGTGACCGGCTGGCGGCCGAACCCGCGGACCGACCACGACGTGATCTCGCCGGGGCCGCTATCGGCGCTGTCGGGTCTGTTGGGTGCGGCTCCGCCGGAACCCGGGGAGGGGTTGCCGCCGCTGTGGCAGTCGTTGTTCTTCCTGTCGTGGCCGGCGCAGCACGAACTCGGCCCGGACGGGCACCCGAGGAAAGGCCGCTTCCTGCCACCGATCCCGGACCGGACGCGGATGTTCGCCGGGGGACGGCTCCGGGTGCTGGCGCCGCTGGTGATCGGTGCGGCGGCCGAGCGCCGCTCCGAGCTTGCGAATGTCGTGGCCAAGGAGGGCCGCCGCGGCGAGTTGGTGTTCGTGACCGTGCGGCACGAGTTCCACCAGGACGGCCGGCTGAGCCTGGTGGAGGAGCAGGACCTGGTGTATCGCAGCGGCCGGTACGACGCGCCGTTCCTGGATGGTGAGCGGCGGCCAGTGCCGGCGGCGCCCTGGCAGCTTCCGCTGGCGGCCGACCCGGCGTTGTTGTTCCGGTTCAGCGCGTTGACCGCCAACGCGCACCGGATCCACTACGACGCGGCGTACGCGCGGGACGTCGAGGGCTATCCGGGTCTGGTGGTACACGGCCCGCTGCTGGCCCTGGCGATGCTGGAGCTGCCCCGCCGGTTCGCGCCGGACCGGGCGGTGGCGTCGGTGGAGTACCGGCTGCGCCGGCCGGTGATCGCGGGTCGGCCGGTGCTGCTGGCCGGACGGCCGACCGGCGCAGACAACGCCCGGTTGGCCGTGCTGACCGATTCGGGCGAGGTGCACGCGGAGGCAGAGCTGACCTTCGTCCCGCACCCGGCGGGGAGCCGACCGTGAGCGTCCGGGAGATGGTGGCCGCGGCGCGGAGCCTGTTGTTCGTCCCGGGCAATCGGCCCGACCGCTTCGCGAAGGCCGCGGCCTCCGGCGCCGACGTGGTTGTGCTGGACCTGGAGGACGCCGTCGCCGCCGCGGAGAAGCCCGGCGCACGAACCCAGGTGGACGGCTGGCTCGCGCGCGGCCGTCGGTGCGTCGTGCGGATCAACGCCGCCGGCACCGAATGGTTCGACGACGACGTGGCGATGGTGCGCGCACACAGATGCGTGGTGATGCTGCCGAAGTCCGAGGATCCGCACGTGGTCCGGGAGCTGGCCGCCCGCTCACCTGTCGTCCCCTTGCTGGAGACCGCGACCGGTGTGCTCAGGGCGCGCGAGGTCTGCGCCACACAGGGTGTCGTCCGGCCGGCGTTCGGCAGCCTCGACCTCGCCGCCGAACTGGCCGTCGACCCGGCTGATCGGCTTGCGCTGATGCACGCCCGGTCCGCCGTGGTGCTGACGTCCGCGTCGGCCGGCCTACCCGGCCCGGTCGACGGGGTGAGCACGGCGATCCGGGACCCCGACGCGGTCCGCGCCGATGCCGAGCACTCCGCCGCGCTGGGTTTCACCGGCAAGCTGTGCATCCACCCCGGCCAACTCGCATCGGTGCATGCCGCGTTCGACCCCTCGCCGGAACAGGTGCGCTGGGCCCGCACCGTCCTCGCCGCGGCCGACGGCGGCGTCACCGCGCTCGACGGCCGGATGGTCGACAAGCCGGTGCTGGACCGGGCCCGTGGACTGCTGGCCCGCGAACGGATTGGGAGATCCTGAGTGAACCACGAACAGCCATACCCCGAACTGCGCGAGCGGGTCCGCGAGCTGTGCGCGAAGTTTCCGGACGAGTACTGGCGCGGCCTGGACCTGGAACGCGGATACCCGCACGCGTTCGTCGACGCGCTGACCGAGTCCGGCCATCTGGCCGCCCTGATCCCGCGCGAGTTCGGCGGCCTGGGCCTCGGCCTGAGCGAGGCCAGCGTCATCATGGAGGAGATCAACCGGTCGGGTGGGCACTCGGCCGCCTGTCACGCGCAGATGTACACGATGGGTGCGATCCTGCGCCACGGCAGCGACGCCCAGAAGAACGCGTACCTGCCCGGCATCGCCAGCGGCGAGATCCGGCTGCAGGCGTTCTCCATCACGGAGAAGGACGCCGGATCCGATACCACGAACATCACCACCACGGCGCGCCGCGACGGCGACGGATACGTCGTCGACGGGCACAAGAACTGGACCAGCCGGGTGCTGCAGTCCGACCTGCTGCTCCTGCTGGCCCGCACCGCGCCCCGCGTGAAGCACGAGTCGCGGACCGAGGGGCTCAGCCTGTTCTTGGTCGACCTGCGCCAGGTTCGCGAGCACCAGCCGGACACGTTCGAGGTCGTGCCGGTGCGGACCATGTTCAACTACGCCACCAACGAGGTCCACTACCGGGGCATGCGCATCCCCGCGTCCAGTCTCATCGGGGCCGAGGGTCAGGGCTTCCTCTACGTCATCGACGGCTGGAACGCCGAACGGATCCTGCTGGCCGCCGAAGCCATCGGCGATGGGTACTGGTTCACCGACCGGGCAACGTCCTACGCGAAAAGCCGGCGGGTGTTCGGCCGGCCGATCGGCGCCAACCAGGGGGTGCAGTTCCCGATCACCCGCGCCTACATGCAGGTGCGCGCCGCCGACCTGATGCGCTACGCGGCCGCGGCCCGGTTCGACGCCGGCCAGCCCTGCGGCGCCGAGGCCAACATGGCCAAGCTGCTCAGCTCCGAGGCAAGCTGGGCCGCCGCCAACGCCTGCCTGGACACCCACGGCGGCTACGGCTTCGTCGACGCCTACGACGTGGAACGCAAGTTCCGCGAAACCCGGCTGTACCAGGTCGCTCCCGTCAACAACAACCTCGTGACAAGCTTTGTGGCCAACAAGGTGCTGGGCCTTCCCCGCTCGTACTGACCGACCGGAGAGAGAGTTCGCGGATGTTCGGCAAGGTGCTGGTCGCCAACCGCGGGGAGATCGCCGTGCGGGCGTTCCGGGCGGCGTACGAGCTCGGGGCGCAGACGGTGGCGGTCTTCGCGCACGAGGACCGGCGCTCCGAGCATCGGCTGAAAGCCGACGAGGCGTACCAGATCGGCGAGCCCGGCCATCCGGTACGGGCCTATCTGGACGTGGCCGGGATCGTCGGGGTCGCGAAGCGGTCCGGCGCCGAGGCAATCTACCCGGGCTACGGGTTCCTGTCGGAGAATCCGGCGCTCGCCGAGGCGTGCGAGCGCGCGGGGATCGCGTTCGTCGGCCCGCCGGCGCGGGTGCTGCACCTGGCCGGGAACAAGGCCAGGGCGGTGGCCGCCGCCGCGGCCGCCGGCGTGCCCACGCTGCCCAGCATCGCACCGTCCGCCGACGTTGAGGCGCTGGTCGCCGCCGCCGAAACGGTCGGCCTGCCCGTGTTCGTCAAGGCCGTCGCCGGCGGCGGCGGTCGGGGCATGCGGCGGGTCGACCGCGTGGACGAGCTACCGGCGGCGATCGAGGCGGCGATGCGGGAGGCGCAGAGCGCGTTCGGCGACCCGACGGTGTTTCTGGAACGGGCCGTGGTGGATCCACGCCACATCGAGGTGCAGGTGCTGGCCGATGCCGCGGGCGAGGTCGTCCACCTGTTCGAGCGGGACTGCTCGGTGCAGCGTCGGCATCAGAAGGTGGTCGAGCTGGCGCCGGCGCCGAATCTCGATCCCGGCCTGCGGGAGCGGATCTGCGCCGACGCGGTCGCGTTCGCACGGGCGATCGGCTACGTCAACGCCGGCACGGTCGAGTTCCTGGTCGACGCCCGGGGTCGGCACGTCTTCATCGAGATGAACCCGCGCATCCAGGTCGAGCACACCGTGACCGAGGAGGTCACCGACATCGACCTGGTGCAGGCCCAGTTGCGAATCGCGGCGGGCCAACGGCTGGCCGACCTCGGCCTACGCCAGGACAGCATCACGGTGCAGGGGACGGCGCTGCAGTGTCGCATCACCACCGAGGATCCGGCCAACGGCTTCCGGCCGGACACCGGCCGCATCACCACCTACCGGTCGCCCGGCGGCGCAGGTATCCGGCTCGACGGCGGCACGATCTACACCGGCGCCGAGGTCAGCGCCCACTTCGATTCGCTGCTGACCAAGCTGACCTGTCGCGGCACCGACCTGCCTGCCGCGATCGGGCGGGCGCGGCGAGCGGTCGCCGAGTTCCGGGTCCGCGGGGTGGCCACCAACATCGGGTTCCTGCAGGCGTTGCTGGACGACCCCGACTTCCGGGCCGGGCGGGTCACCACCTCGTTCATCGACGGGCATCCGCAGTTGTTGACCGCGCGCTCGCCGGCCGACCGCGGCACGAAGCTGCTCTCCTATCTGGCCGACGTCACCGTCAACAAGCCGTACGGCAAGCGGCCGCTCGGCGTCGACCCGGTCGCGAAGCTGCCGCCGGTCGACCTCGCCGCGCCGGCCCCCGCCGGCAGCCGGCACCTGCTCGAAGGGTTGGGCCCGGACCGGTTCGCGCGGCGGCTGCGGGAGCAGGACGCCGTCGCGGTCACCGACACGACGTTCCGCGACGCGCACCAGTCGCTGCTGGCCACCCGGATGCGTACCCGGGATCTGGTCGCCGTCGCCGGACACGTCGCGCGGCTTACGGCCGGGCTGTGGTCGGTGGAGGCCTGGGGCGGCGCGACCTACGACGTCGCCCTGCGGTTCCTGGCAGAGGACCCGTGGGAACGCCTGTCCGCGCTCCGCGCGGCGATGCCCAACCTGTGCCTGCAGATGTTGCTGCGCGGCCGCAACACCGTCGGGTACACGCCGTATCCGACCGAGGTGACCGGCGCGTTCGTCGAGGAGGCCGCCGCCACCGGCGTGGACGTGTTCCGCATCTTCGACGCCCTCAACGACGTCGAGCAGATGCGCCCGGCCATCGACGCGGTGCTCGCCACCGGGACCACGGTCGCGGAGGTCGCCCTCTGCTATACCGGCGATCTCGGCCATCCGGCCGAGCGACTGTACACATTGGACTATTACCTGCGCCTCGCCGAGCGGATCGTCGCGACCGGCGCGCACGTGCTGGCCATCAAGGACATGGCCGGCCTGCTGCGCCCGCCCGCCGCGCGCACCCTCGTGACGGCGTTGCGGCAACGCTTCGACCTGCCGGTGCACCTGCACACCCACGACACCGCCGGTGGGCAGTTGGCCACGCTGCTCGCGGCGATCGACGCGGGTGTCGACGCCGTCGACGCGGCCAGCGCGCCGATGTCCGGCACCACCAGCCAGCCGGCACTGTCCGCGCTGGTCGCGGCGACCGACCACACCACCCGCGGCACCGGCCTCGACCTGGACGCGGTCTGCGCGCTGGAGCCGTACTGGGAGGCGGTTCGCCGGCTGTACGCGCCGTTCGAGTCCGGTCTGCCCGCGCCGACCGGACGGGTGTACAAGCACGAGATTCCGGGCGGGCAGCTGTCCAACCTGCGCCAGCAGGCCATCGCGCTGGGCCTCGGGGAGCGGTTCGAGGAGATCGAGGACATGTACGCCGCGGCCAACCGGATCCTCGGCAACATCGTCAAGGTCACCCCGTCCAGCAAGGTCGTCGGGGACCTCGCCCTGCACCTGGTCGCGGTCGGCACCGACCCCGGACGAGTTCGCCGCCAACCCGGCCGCGTTCGACGTGCCCGACTCCGTCGTCGGCTTCCTGAACGGCGAACTCGGCGAGCCCGCGGGCGGGTGGCCCGAACCGTTCCGGACCAAGGCCCTCGCCGGCCGACACCGGCCCGCGCAGGAACCGGTCCTGGCCGACACCGACCGCCTGTCGCTCGCCGCGGACCGCCGGGCCACCCTCAACCGGCTGCTGTTTCCAGGGCCGACCCGCGACTTCCTGTCCTCCCGCGCGCAGTACAGCGACATCTCCGTGCTGCCCACCTCGGAGTTCCTGTACGGCCTGCACGCCGGCCGGGAACACGTCCTCGACATCGATCCGGGCAAGCGGCTCTTCGCGGGCGTCGAGGCGATCGGTGAGCCCGACGAACGCGGCCTCCGCACCGTGATGTGCATCCTGAACGGCCAGCTGCGACCGGTCTCCGTGCGCGACCGGTCCGTCGCCGCCGACCTGCCGGCGGTAGAGAAGGCCGACCCGGCTCAGCCCGGCCACGTCGCGGCGCCGTTCGGGGGCGTGGTCACGCTGCTCGTCACCGCCGGCGACAAGGTCGAAGCCGGTCAGGTCATCGCCACGATCGAGGCCATGAAGATGGAAGCCTCGATCACCACCCCGATCGGCGGCACCGTCGAGCGGGTCACGCTGGGCAAGATCACGCAGGTGGACGGCAGCGACCTGCTCATCGTGGTAAGGCCGTAGGCCGCCGCGGTCGGTCATTTGTCGTGGACGACCGCGACAGTCGCCCTGGCCCACAGTGCCGGGATCGCGCTGTCGCGACCGGTCGGGCGTCCGATGTCTCCAGCCTCCGAGCGGGACACCCTAGGGATGTAGGGAATCCAACCGGAGGTCGTCATGAACGGACAGTCAGAGCGCACGGCGGCGGTCATGGGCCGACGGCGGATCCAGCGGTCACCTCGTCGCTCGGTACATCCCATCCGCCCCGTAGGCAGTTGCCGAACGGAGCCGGCCGTTTGCGGCCACGCGCCGGCCTGCCCGTCGGCGACCGCCCTCGACCGGTCGGCCGCGCACGTTGTCGCCGCGCATCCCGAGCAGGGCTGGAGCCTGCTCTGCAACGGCGTCGTGTGGTTCGACGACGGCGGCGCCCTCCTCCCCGACGGCCGCGCGGTCCCGCCTCCACCACCGCAGCCGATGTCCAAGACCCGTCGCTAGGGGTGGGGTCCGCGTCCTAGCGGCCGCGCCCGGGCTATCGCCCGAGAGCCGACAGATACCGTCGAACGGCGCCGATCAGATCCGCCAGGGACGATGCGATGGCAGCGGCTTGGTCGGAGTCGCCCCGGCAACGTTCTGCCCATGCGCCGGCATCGAAGCCCGGCGACACTTCCCTCGCCGGCGTCAAGGTCCTCATCCTCATCACCTTCGAGCTGGACGAGAACGTGGTGCTCGCCCTGCGCGGGCGCCAGCGGCTTCCCCAACAAGGGCGTCGAGCCGGACGCCCTCCTGGACGCCATCCGCACCGCCGCCACGGGCGAGGCGCTGCTGTCCCCGGGCGCCACCCGCCTCATCACCCCTCGCGTCCAGGCTGGCCGGTGCCGGCTGGGCCGGCTGCTTCGCCACGGTGATCCACACCTGGTTCTTGCGGGTGGTGACCCTCGACCCGGCCGCCCCGGTCCGCATCGCCTCGGCGAGGGCGGCCAGCGCCGTGTCCATCCGGGTACGCAGGCTGGCCACGAACTCGGTCGGATCGGTCGGCTGCGCGATCGCGCTGTAGTGCACATCCCGGTGCAGGTCGAAGTCGTGCGGCAGGTCGGCCTCCGGGTTGCGCCACCGGCCGGCGCCCACCACCCAGATCTCGCGCCGGCGCAGCGCGTCGCGCAGCGCCCTTAGCACGCACAGCTCGTAGGACACCCGCTCGACCCGGCCCCGCTCGTCAGCCACGGCGCCGCGCCACTCCGGGCGCACCACCCCGCCCAGCGGTACCCGCTCGCCGGCTTCGTAGTGGGTCGCGGTCCTTGTACCGGTGCAGCAGCCCGACCGCGTCCATCACCGGCCGGTAGGCGGTGTTGTTGCAGCGGAACTCCAGCGCGTCCAGCAGTTTGGGCAGCATCTGCCGGTAGTAGTGCGAGTACGAGCCGGTCAGCACCGTGCGCACCCGGGCCCGCCGGCGGGACTCGGTGGCCTTGGCCTCGGCGACCAGGTCCTTGAGCGTCTGCTCCCCAACCACGGGGTACACCACCTGCCGCACCGGGTCGTCCGGCGCTGCAGCGACACGTTAGCGTTAGCCAGCTTGAACAGCACGTTCTCCTTGTCCGCGACCCGGCGAAACTCAGCGATCTGCTCCCGATCCACCCGCCGCTCGGCCCGGGTGTTGATCGCCCGGATCAGGTCGATGAACAACTCCACCAGCGAGTCGGTCAGCTCAGTCAACCTGCACCAGCACAGCACCGCCAGCAGCGTCAGGCTCACCTGCGGCGGGTGATCACGACGCAGCGTGGACGGGTACTCCGCCGCGGCGCGGGAGCGCCACCGGCTGATCCGCTTCTCCGCCACGCCGGCGAACAGGTCGGGCGGCAACCCGATCGCCCGGACCCGCTTGAGCTTGGTGATCTCGGCCAGCACCGTCTCCAGGCCCAACTTGCCCGGGTCGGCCTTCAACTCGGTGAAGAAGCTCGGCTCGTCACCGTCCAGGTCCTCGTCAGGGCCGTCGTCGTCATCGTCGTGGGCGATGATGCTGCGCAGCGCCGCCGCGACGTCGGCCGGCAGCCGCGCCACGGTGGCCGCGCAGAATCGCTCGTCGGCGATCCGGTTCGCCGCGCCGATGATGCGCTCCATCCGCCCCGGCGGCTCCAGCTTCTCCGCCCGGCACCGGGCCAGCACCGCCTCGCGCTGCCGGTCCTCGTTCAACTCGCTCGGGCACACCTGCTCGGCCAGCCACGCGAGCATCTTGTCCTCATCGCCCCGGGCGAACAACCGAGACCCCAGCGCCTCGCGGATCTGGGTTCGGTTGCGCTCGGCGGTACGCCCGGTCACCGCGAACCGCCGAGCCGTCCCCGCGGCCAGGCCGAGCTGCCGCGCGACATAATCCACCGCAGCCGGCGGCACCTCGCCGACGTGCCGCGGGAACCGGCCGTCGATCTCGAAGAACTTCAACATCAACGCGAAGCTCAGCCGCGTCGCCTCATGCCTGCTGGCCAGCAGTTCCGTATCGGCGTCGACCAACGTCCACGACGCCACCAGGTCATCGAAGTCCCACTCTCGGCGCACCGCAACACCCTGGCAGACAAGGGTTCCGGTGTTGACCCCACGGCTGGCCGGCCGCCGCTACGCTGGCCCGCGGCAGCCGGGGCGCTGCCCGGACGCGGAGGTCGACCGTGCGCAGATGGGTACGGTACGAGGCGCCGATCATGGTCTGTGTCGACCTCGACGAGGCCGGCAGCGGCAAGGTCGTTACCGTCGTGATCGGCGACGACCCGGAGGACATCAGCCTCGCCCGCGACGACCGCGGCCACTTCCTGGTCTACGACGAGGCCATGCAACGCATCCCGGCCGATGACCAGACCGAGGACACCGCCGTCAAGCTTGCCGAGTACCGGGAGTGGCCAGACCGGCTCGACTGGGACGAAGGCCCCGACGCCCTGCGCTACCCCGGCCTCTACGACCCACCAGACCCCGACCACGAGACCGACACCGAGGACGACGACCTCGAGCCGCTCGACCTGCACGACGGGGACACCACCCGGTAGCGCCCGTCCGCTCCCGCTCTCCAGGGCCAGTCGCTATCCAAGATCAAAGATTTGGCGGGCTGGGTCAGCTACCCAAGCTCCGGGCCTTCAGCCACCGCAACAGGCTCGGGTCCTCGTCCAGGCCGCCCTCGCCGTCGGGGTCCTCGTCGGTCTCCACCAGCGCCCAGCGGCCGTGACCCGGTGGCCGCCTCGACGCGATCGGCCACCCGCGCCGCCACCGCCTCGGCCGCCCGCGCCAGCGCGCCACCCACGATCCGGTCGGCCTGCTTCGGCGTCGGCGGCTCCACCTGCCGGGTACGGCACTCCGACAGGAACTGCTCGCGCACCAGCTCCCGCTGGCGCACCCGCTGCGCGTAATCGCCGGCCAGCCGGTCCGTCAGCTTCTCCCCGTCGGCGACCGTGAACTCCCGAAACCCCGAAGAACCGGCGGATCTCCGCCCGGTGCCGCTTGACCGTCCGCCCGTCCCACTCCACGAAGCCCAGATCCGCCGCGGGCACTTTCACCTGCGCCGCCACGAACTCCACGGCCTCGGACTTCAGCTCTGATTGGCCCCGGGGAAACCGCCCGTACCGGCCGTAGAACTTCAACAGCAGGGCGAACGCCAGCTTCGACGCGCCGTCATGCTTGCCCGCCAGCAGATCGGCCTCCGCCGGCAGCAGCGTCCAGTGCTCGACCAGGTCGGCGAAGTTGTCCGGGAGACGAGGCACGGACCGACATCATTCCGCGCCGATCGACACCCGACCATCCTCCGCACCATTGATCAACTTTTGGGCCCCCGGTCGCAAGATCGTTAC
>Ga0137372_10001726_pt1 | contig 21103 bp, 18 predicted proteins | sample SagtaG_6_FD_104911 | JGI IMG/M metagenome (GOLD analysis project Ga0137372, IMG submission 104911) | Vadose zone soil microbial communities from Sagehorn Ranch, Mendocino, California, USA - Sage1_R_60_16 metaG | ecosystem: Environmental > Terrestrial > Soil > Vadose zone | place: USA...
CCGATATCGCTTCTGGCGGCAGGACTACGGCGAATGTTAAACTGAAGATTCCACATGGCCTCAATCCAACGCCGTAAGTCTGTAACTTGCACCATCGGCACCGTCCGCGTGGGCTCGGATGCACCGGTTGTGGTGCAATCGATGACTAACACCGATACCGCTGACGTCGCTTCAACGGTCAAACAGGTAGCCTCGCTCGCCGGGGCCGGGTCGGAACTGGTTCGTGTAACCGTTAATAACCAGGACGCCGCTGCTGCCGTTCCCCACATTGTCGAGCAACTCGACAGACGCGGGATTCGCGTGCCGATCATCGGCGACTTTCACTACAACGGGCACATACTTCTGAAGAAATATCCCGCCTGCGCTCAGGCTCTGGCCAAGTACCGTATCAACCCCGGCAACGTCAGCGTCGGACGCAAAGATGACACCAACTTCGGCACGATGGTCCAGGTCGCTGTTGAAAATCAGAAGCCTATCCGGATTGGCGTAAATTGGGGATCGCTCGACCAATCACTGCTTACCCGAATGATGGATGAAAACTCGCGCTTGTCAGAGCCCAAAGACGCTCGCGAAGTAACAATGGAAGCGATGGTTGTCAGTGCTTTGAACTCCGCTGCGATCGCGGAAAAATATGGGTTGCGCCCTGATCAGATCATTCTCAGCGCCAAGGTCAGCGGCGTGCAGGACTTGGTTGACGTCTATCGCTCACTCGCCTCGCGATGCAGCTATCCTCTCCATCTCGGTCTTACCGAAGCTGGAATGGGCGCAAAGGGCATCGTTGCTTCGAGCGCGGGGCTCTCGATTCTTTTGCAGGAAGGCATCGGCGATACCATTCGCGTTTCGCTGACTCCAGCGCCCGGCGGCGACCGCGCTGAGGAAGTCCGCGTGGCTCAGCAGATTTTACAGTCGCTTGGAATCCGCAGTTTTACACCACAAGTCACTGCTTGCCCGGGATGCGGGCGGACCACCAGCACCTTCTTCCAGGAAATGGCTGAACAAATCCAGACTTACCTGCGTGAACAAATGCCAGCGTGGAAGGATCGCTACACTGGTGTCGAAGAGCTGAAAGTTGCCGTGATGGGATGTGTGGTCAATGGTCCCGGCGAATCCAAACACGCCAATCTCGGGATCTCACTACCCGGAACATTCGAGGAGCCCAAAGCTCCCGTTTATGTGGACGGCCGGCTTTTCACAACACTGCGCGGAGAAAAAATTGTCGAGGAATTCAGGCGAATTCTCGACGATTATGTCGAGTCGCATTACGCGAAGGCCGAAGTACAAGTCCTGGCTTAATGGTGCTGGATTTCCCCACTCAAAAGGCAAAAGACTTTAACCGCAAAGTTCGCTAAGGACTCGCGAAGTTCGCGGAGACGGGCAGCGACAATGCAGCCTTTCTTCGCGTCCTTTGCGACGTCTCTGCGACCTTTGCGGTCAAAATCTTTTCGCTCTTCAGGATACAAAAAGCCTCAAGAATGCAGAAGGTGCCCCAACGCCAGAGCACCCTGCACCGGCGCCCCTCAGGGATTCATCACATAAATCACCGACTTCACCCAAACCGCTTTCGCGTTGTCGTAGGTTTGCACCGCGACGCGATGCACTCCCGGGCGGGCCAGCTTAACCGTCGCCCTACTCGGCAATGCACTCACATTTAAGTAATCCGCCTGCCTGATTTCCATCGACGTAAATCTGCATATGACGGGCGCTATCCGGCCCGGACGCGACCGCAGAAATTCCAAATGTTAATGGGACGTGGCTGCCGTCGAGCGGCGCAGTGATATGTGTTATCTCAGTATTCGGCCCGCCAAACGTCGGAGGAAAATGTAACGTGAATTGGTCGTGACTGTCGGTTTTGTAAGCCGGAATTCCCGCAGGAAAATTCCCCGGGCTCTATTGAGGGCTAACACGTAAACACCGAAACCGTCTTGCAGGAAGGACTCATCGCGAGGATTCGCGGGTAACCATAGCCAAAATAGCCGTTCTTCCCTTGCCCCTGGAAATCCGAAAGCATCTGGATCGGCCGGTAGGGATTCGAGCAAAGGGTTATCCACGATTGCACGCCGCAGTTCACGTATCCCACACCGTTGTAGTTGGGGACGTAAGGGTAATTCCCTGGACTCGGATTCCGCACGTGTCCACTGAGCGCCATGAAGACGTTGGGATGATTTCCAATCAGCTTGTACCACAACCCAATTCCATCCGTGCCTCCCCTACTGGCTTGTAGGAATTCAGAGAGTCACTGAGGCAGTTGTAAACACTCCCGGGAAATCCAGAGCACAGTGGATATCCAGATCCGGCCGGAAAAGTTGAGCCAAACGTTGGTCCTGATCCGTCATAAGACAAGTAGGCGTGGGTAGCCACAATCACCGGTCCGGGAAAATTTGAGATCAAGCTGTTGGCCGCGCTCACGATGGAACTCCGCGGAAACAGCTCCAACGACAAAATCATGTAAGTCGTCGAACCAATCTTCATGGTCTTGTAGAAATTCGGCGTGCGATTTCCGGAAGAATCCAAGATGTAGGCGGTCGGGTTCACCGTCGGTGGACTGAAATAGTGGAAGTAGTTCGACGTGCCTCTCGGCTGCGGCCGATCAGCCTCGCAGTCATAGTCGTGATTTCCGATTGTGGGCTGGTAGTGAATTCCGTGACTGGTAAGAATCTTGACCGCCGCCTGCGCTTGCTGCCACTGCGTCTGCCAGTTTGATGGCGGTGCCTTAGCGCACGTGCCGTTTAGGTTACCGTTGCCATCAATCGGATAACCACCGCTATCGATGATGTCTCCCAGCCCGATCACCATCTTTATGTTCAAGGCTGACTGGTTCGCGACAACCCAATTCGCTTGGTCCTTGAACACATAGGCATTCTGGGCGTTGTAGTACTGCGTATCTGGAAACAGAACGATGGAAAAATCAGGGTCGACCCGAGAAATTGAGGCCGCCGCTACCGCCTGTTGCGCGGTGCTAAGGAACAACTTCGGTGCCCAAACCGCGCCGCTGACAAGAATCAGCAGCCCCAACGCGAAGAGCTTCATTCAATTCCTCCCCATCCTGCAGGACTTTCGCGCACACTCCTGCGAGCGCCCGTGCGGGTGTCTTTTTTCTTAAACTTTCAGGAATGTAAGAAGGAGCCCCCGACGCAAAAGTACAAATGCTCCGCAACACCAACAATCAGACGAACCCCTTACAAGCGTGTGAAAATCAGGTCACAAGCGCGGATGCACAAAAGCTGTGGAAGAAAAGCCGCCCGAATCTTTCGCGAACCTCGGTTAATGGTTCGGAAAATTCATGGAACATTCACGGAAGTTTCAAGAAAAAGCGACTAGGCTTTTCAAATCTCATTACGAACGCAATTGATGCCCTGATCATTCTTGGAAGATCAGTGCTGGAGGATTGTTGCTAGAAAGGCGGCACGGACTCGCATCACCGAAACCCAGTCGGCATTTGCTTCAACCGAACAGGTGCGCTTGGCTTCAGGCTGAAGTTGCTGGAACAAGTCCTTCGGTTACCATGGGGTCTTTACGGGAGCGGACATTTGATTTTTGATTGAGGGTTTCCCAACCGCTTGCACATACATGCTCCCGCTTCCCAGGCTGTAAGGACTGAGATCCATCGAGTGCACGCCTGCTGGCAGAGTATTCAACTCGAGCAGGTTTGTATTATCCGCGCTGAAATATACAACGTAGTGGTCGATGGTATTTTCATTGCCCTTCACCGCCCACTGCAAAAGCGAGCCCGACATCGCGCCGGACACGGTCAGGCAGTTGTCAATCCCGGACTCAAGTTCGGTGCCTTCTTCGTAGTCATTCCAGGTCACCAGTTGCAGGATGGGAAGCGGTTGGCCGGAGTCGTAGTAGCTGTTGATCTTGTTAAAGGTCTGTAGCCAAGTCTGCCCACACTGCTGTCCTACAATGCGGTTCAGGCCCCAGGAAGCCAGCGTATCGTTGAAGCCTTTATATCCCGCGCCCCATGCCATCTCCTGCGGAGCTTGCATGGCAGCGTTGTAGAACTTGGTGAGATAGTCCATGCCGTACTGCGTAGAGGTTGCATGCATCCAGGAGTAGCTGCCGCTACTGACCGAGTGGGTGAATCCAGCAGAACTCTGGAAAATCCAAGCGATGTTTGGAGAGGTTGCGGCCTTAATTGCATTCCAATCCAGGGCGAAGTTCTTGTCGAGGTCAAACTGGGTGATGAGCGGCGCTCCATTCAGAGTTGCATACGAAGGCGAAGTCGCATAGTGCTGGAGCACATATTTGGTCAAATAAATTATTGTCTGTTGCGGGTTGCAGCCGGAGCACGGGCTCAAAGTCACCGCACCTTTGTCGATCATGATCAGGACTTTGAAACCAGGATGATTCGCTGCTGCCGCGAGCCAAGCCAAGGTTGTGGGTTCGGTCCTGTCCGCCGGACCGTACCAGTCGATCACAACTCCGCTGATGCCGCGACTCACCATGTCGTTGAGCTGGTTCTCGACTAAGGTTGGGTCCCAGGAAATATATCCCACCGACATGTGTCTCTTGTCCCCAAACCAGGGTTGCAGTTCCGCATAGATCTCGGTGGTCGCGGCGGGATACAGCAGCGAGTGAATATCCACTTTGCTAACGTTACTAGCTCCCAGGTTGCCGTTGGTCTGCGTTCGGAAGCCGCTTGCAGCACTCGTATTGTTTGCTGTCTGAAGCGCCAGAGTAGTGGTCGCTGCTTGCACGGTGACGGGCACGTGCTTCTTGGCAGCGCTGTTGCAGTTATCCCATTCCTGCACCACCGTATCGTACTTGCCGGGCGGCAGACGAAGCGTCGTGTCCAGCTTGGCGCCTTTAACCACGTAGGCTAACCGATAAGGCGCGGTGTAAATTCCCATTGCAGAGATGCCCTTCGCGCACGTGGTTTTCGCAGTGGCCACGTAGTGGATCGACGACGGAAATACCTGTCCGGTCGGCGAGGAGACGGTCACAGTTCCGGTAGCTCTGTCCGCCGCCTGGATCTGGGGAGCCGAGACCACCACCGCGAGACACGCGAGCAAAGCTAGAGTACAGATTCTCTTCATCACAGCCTGCCAAAGTTGGGATTTGAAAATCCCGGTTCGACCAGTCGATCTGCGGGATTCCGGCCACAGTATGTCCGAGTCAACTGTTTAGCTTCACGTAACGAAGGTGGGTGTACGTGTGGTTAGTAACGACTTCTCCTAACGGGAAGCTGAAGTCGTTTCCCGCGCGGGGCGCGGCTCGCGCAGGAAACGTGGCTCAGTAGAAATGCCGGAGTCACGCCGATTACACGAGCGAACATGTACTTTGGAGTCCGGTTCTGTGTGTTTCTTGTTGGAGCCAAGCGGCTGTAAACGTAGAATCCTCCCAATTCGACTGCTCTTTCAGCAGGCGCTTAAAAGATTTCGCTGGAGAAGTTGAGATGATTGTTGGGAAGCTTTGTGCAGTAGTGTGTTTGTGCGCGTTGCTCGCCGCACCCGCGGTTGCTGGCGTATATGTTGCAGCACCGGGAAGCGCCACCGTAGCAACGCCGGGTAGCGTGACAGTCGCGGGTTCTCCCGTTCATTTTGTGGCTAAGGGCACTTCGCCAGCTTGTGCGAAGGGTGTAGCTTCGATGGGAATTTACACGTCGTCATCCAGGTTGGCCTACACTGTGACCGGATCGAACCTCGATACCAACCTCAACCTGAGTCCGGGAGTGTACAACGTATCGGTTGCAGAGTGGGACAACTGCGGTTGGTCGTCCAGAGCACCGCTCACTCTTACGGTCGGCAGTTCCACCTCCCCGGGCAAAACCTTCTTCGATTTGCAGAGTGGCAAAGGCTGGTCAAGCTACGCGCTGCTGCCGCCGAGTTGGGGCATTTGCTCCGCCTGCACTTCGGCTGGGCCGGAACTGAAGTGGTCGTGGACACCGGGCATCAGCTCACCTTCAATGGACGGCAAATCTACCAAGACTGTGTATGGCGGCGGTACCGTGCAGTGGGGAGACGTGCTCTGGAACAATCACATCGTGGGATCATTCTCATCGCAAGGTTTGCCCGACTACAGCCACACGCTGGTTCCCACGCTCCACAATTTCACCTATGAGGTTTACTTCTGGGTCAGCAACCCAAGTGTCTCCCAGGGGCTTGAATTCGATATCAATCAGTTCACCGGTGGTCACTCCTTCATTTGGGGACATGAGTGCCGTATCGCCGGTGGGCACGAGTGGGATGTCTATGACAACATCCATCACAAGTGGGTTCCGACCGGAATTCCTTGCAACCCGATGAGCGGCGCCTGGAACCACCTGATCATCAGTGTTCAGCGCACATCGAACAATCAATTGCTGTACAAGTCCATTACCCTGAATGGCAACACCGCGACCTTGAACCATTACGAGTCCCCGAATACCACCAACTGGAACGGCGTGACCATCAATTATCAGCTAGACGGCAACCGCTACGGGACGCCCTACACCGTGTACGTGGACAAAGTGAACTTCACTATGCAGTAGTCTTCTGCAATCCTGCGTGGCAAGCCTGATGACGCGGAATTCGTGCACGTGATGGCATTCCGTTAGGAATACATACGGTATGCCGAATAGCTCTTCCTTCGTGTACCTTTGCGTCCTTCGTGGTTAATGCCTTGCGGCTTTGACGGCCCATCATTTCCCCGCACCGCTCGCCTGCGATACCATAAAGAACGGTCATTTTTCGACTCGCTGCGTTCTCAACCAACATAGCGTGTCACCCCCCGCGCGAGGAGCCCAATCTATGGCGACCGTCACCACGACTAACCCGGCCATTCCACTGACAAAAAACGAACACCTGCTGCGCTGGGTGGAAAAGATGGCCGAGCTAACCCGGCCAGCGCGTATTCATTGGGTGGATGGCTCCCAGGAAGAATACGACCAACTCTGCGAGGAAATGGTCGCCAGCGGAACACTCATCCGCCTGAACCAGAAGCTGTGGCCGGGATGCTTCCTGGCGCGGTCTCACAAGAGCGACGTTGCGCGGGTCGAAGATCGCACTTTTATCTGTTCCCTTTCCAAAGACAGCGCTGGCCCGACTAACAACTGGGAAAATCCTTACGAGATGCGCCGCAAGTTGCGTGGCCTGTTCCGCAATTCTATGAATGGACGTACCATGTACGTCCTGCCCTTCAGTATGGGCCCAATCGCGTCGCCCATGTCGCAGATCGGGGTACAGCTCACTGATTCGCCGTACGTGGTCGCAAGCATGAGAATCATGGCGCGAATTGGCCTGCCCGTATTCAAAGAAATTGATAAGGATTACAAGCGCGTTGTCCCCTGCTTGCATAGCGTGGGGGCTCCCCTCAAGCCGGGAGAGAAGGATGTTCCCTGGCCGTGCAACGAAGAAAAATACATCGTTCACTTTCCTGAGGCGCGCGAAATTTGGTCCTACGGTTCCGGATACGGCGGCAACGCCCTGCTCGGCAAGAAATGTTTCGCCCTACGAATCGCTTCGAATATGGCCCGCGACGAAGGCTGGATGGCCGAGCACATGCTTATTGTCGGCGTCGAGGATCCCCACGGCGAGAAAACTTACGTGGCGGCTGCTTTCCCAAGCGCATGCGGAAAGACCAATTTCGCAATGATGGTCCCGCCCGAGGAATTTAGGTCGAAAGGATGGAAGATTTGGACCGTAGGCGATGACATCGCCTGGATCACTCCCGACTCAGAAGGCCGCCTGCGTGCCATCAATCCCGAGGCCGGATTTTTTGGCGTCGCCCCGGGAACTTCCGTCAAGACGAATCCAAATGCGATGGCTACTTTATCCAAGAACACAATTTTTACCAATGTCGGGCTCACTCCCGAAGGCGGCGTTTGGTGGGAAGGCATGACCGACGCCCCTCCCCAGGAATGCGTTGATTGGCAAGGCAATCGTTGGACTCCGGAAATCGCGAATAAGACAGGAGCCAAGGCTGCGCATCCGAACGCCCGCTTCACCGCTCCGGCGAAACAGTGTCCTACCATTGACTCAGCGTGGGAAGACCCAACCGGCGTTCCCATCAGCGCAATTATTTTCGGCGGCCGCCGCGCGCACACCATCCCGCTTGTCTATCAAGCTTTCAACTGGAGTTCGGGAGTTTACGCCGGCGCGACCATGGGATCAGAAATGACCGCAGCCGCCGTTGGCGAGGTGGGCAAAGTGCGTCGCGATCCCATGGCCATGCTTCCCTTCTGCAGCTACCACATGGGCGACTACTTCCGCCATTGGATCAAGATGCAGCGCTCGCTGAGCATGACTCCGCGCATCTTCCACGTGAACTGGTTCCGCAAGGATGCTAATGGCGAATTTCTCTGGCCGGGTTTCCGCGACAATTTCCGCGTGCTCAAGTGGATTGTGGATCGCGTTCACGGCCGCACCCGTACCAAAGAAACTCCAATTGGCTGGACTCCGTTTTACGAAGACATGGACTGGACGGGCCTCGATTTTCCAAGAGAGAAATTCGAACAACTGGAGGCCATCGATCGCGCGGCGTGGAAGCGGGAAGTAATTGATCACGAAGAACTGTTAATCCTGCTCCACGCCCATCTTCCGCCGGAGATGATCTACGAGCGCGAGCTGTTGATCTGCCGGCTGTGAGGCGGTTTCGGAGAATGGTCACGAATGGCACGGCAGTCACAAAGGCCGTGAACTATTGAAGACTGGATTTTCCGAAATTCACCGGCTCATGACAAACGCATGTACCGGAGCAGCCGCCCTGATCACCGGGAAGGATTCTTCGCCCTTCATAACGCGCCAGAGAAGTCTGTTGAACTGCGCATCATTCACCCGATCTGGTGCGCTGAAATCGAGACCCTCAGACATTCTCGCCGATTCGCCCAGCGGTGGGTTCATCTCGTTCATGTCCACCTGCGGAACCAGCGGAGTCCATGGCGAAAGATCAGGTTTGTCCGAAAAAACATCGGCCAGCGATCGGCTGAAGTAATCGTATTTCGAAAGGCGATCTAGCCCAAGAATGTCCTCGATTGCCGCCACCACGTCGGTGGTATTTGCAAACCGGTGGATCGTCCCCGGACGGCTGTAGGCGGAAATCGCTAAAAACGGTGAACGATGCGAGTCCACATGGTCCGGTCCTGCTTGCGAATCATCTTCGAGAACAAAAATGACGGTATCCCGCCAAAACGGCGACTTAGACAAGCCTTCCACGATTCTGCCGAGTGCAAGGTCATTGTCCGCGACCAGAGCCTTGGGCGTCCGGAAGCCTTTGTGGCCACCCGCAGTATGGTCGTTCGGCAACTGCAGGATTTGCAATTTCGGCATTTCCTTGTCCTGAACGAATTGCTTTAGATCGCCAAGCCAGACATCTGCGCGGGTCTGGTCGGAAATAGCAAGGTCGAACGGCGGGTAGGCGGGATTGTAGTTCGACGACAGCTCACGCTGCGTCACCGGCCATCCGGTATCGTTTGGACCGTGGACCATTTCGCCGTAGTCGCGAAAACTAATTCCCTTTTTCCGTGCCAGAGTCCACAAGAAACCGTTCGCAGGCTCATCAATCTCCTCGCCGTCAATTCCACCTCGCCGGTCTGAGTAGGCGGAGTGCACCGTCTTCTCTCCGTAGTCTGTAACGTACGCCGCCGTGGACCAGAGGTGGCCTTGCGAACTCACTTCCGCATTGGTGAAGAACCGGTCAAACAGTCCAAAGCGAAGCGCGAGAGCGTGATGGTTTGGCGATATTGTCTGTCCGAAAAACAGAAGACGGGGATCGCCGTCACCTTCTTTCAGATCGCCAAATACCTGATCGTAGGTACGGTTCTCCTTGATGATGTAAATCACATGCTTGAATGGAGGATAGGTTCTGGGCGGCCGCGGTTCTTCCCATCGGTTCGCTCTTGCAACCCGTCGGGAAAATTCTTCCAGATGAGCCAAGGTCGTTCCTTGCGGGCACACTCGCAGGGTGCCATTGAGTTGTCCCAAGTCGTATCCGAGACGCCGGTTGAGCGGCTCACCCGGAGTTGGCCCGTCAGGATTCGCATGGCTCCCATGGCCCTTGCCGCTCAAAACCAGCAATTGTCCATACGACTCGAGGACTGCTGTGGGATACCAATCCGTTGGTATTCGTCCTTCGAGCCGCCACCGCAACGGACCCGGCTCTGCGCCTGACGTCTTCGAAACGTCCTGCTCTGCAACATGAAACACTGCGACGGCATTGTTGTCCGCCTCGGCCACAAACAGCTTCGTTCCATCTTTCGATAATGCCAGCGCGTTAGGCGTGCTGCCTTCAGAAGGGCCTACAGGGTTTGCATCGCTCAAATACTGAAGCACTCGTTCACTGTCAGTATCAACCACTGCAATTTGGTCTGATCCTGCCAGAGCCACAAACAAACGGGACCCGGAAGCATTCGCTAGGAGGGCCGATGGATGGCGGCCTACGGTTAGCTTTCCTACATTGCTCAATTTCCCATCACTGCGCTGCTTGAATATCGAAACGGTGTTTGCGCCCCAGGCCGATGCGTACACCTTTCCGTCGGAAGCAACTTCCACCGCATATGGGTAATGATCGGTAGTCAATCTCTGCACGACTTTCTGCTTAGACAGATCCACGATGGCAATGCTGTCGCCGACATTCTCCGCGACATACAGATAATTCCCGCGCGTCGATACGGCCAAGCCTGCCGGATACCGTGACCCCGTCTTGTCGGGCTTTTGTTGACCAAGCACAATCTTGCTGACAAATTTGGCGGTGCCGTTCTCCCATGCGTAGCAGAATATCGAGTCGTCGTTGCCGCCGGAGACGTAGAGCGCCTTCCCGTCCCGAGAAAAGGCCGCTCCCAGAAACGCGGCGGGTTGTTCCAGCGTCTGGGTCACGCGCTGCGACTTCAGATCAACGATTTGTACTCCTTGCTCGCGCCATCCACTCAGGACTACCGCAACTTTGTCCCCACCTGGCGCGACCGCCATTCCCAGAGGCACGCTCCCCAGTTCAATGGCGTCGCCCGTCGCATCAAGGTGCAGTCCAGTAGGCAAAGGATCAGTAAACCTGGTGCCAGTGTCATCAGCGGCAGCCGCTGAACCCAGCAAAATACCGAACGAGACAAGAGCGACGGCGACATCAGATCCGAGTACACGAACCGAACGGGGAAAAGAGAAGAAGCCGTCCATCGCGTGATTATAAGTGGTGGCCTGACTCTTGAATCCTGTTTGCACTCATGATTTCATTCGGTGTCCCGGTCGAGTGCCATGCAGCAAGTTCACCGCAGGCCTTGCTCTTATGGCCGGACGGTGCGCCTGGGGCCCTCGGTGACGGAAGTGTCGACAAGCCATTTCTCGAGGCACATGTTCCAGAACGCTCGGGCTCTGCCAAGCCGTAGGGGTTGTTCCGGGTGGGGCTATGAAGACCTTGTCCTGCATTGCTGCATTGTCGCCAAACATCTCACCTGGTCAAACACCCGAATACCGCGTTTCCGAATGGTGTTACGTACTCGGTTCCACTGCCTTTTTTATTTGTTTTTCCGATTTCGGCCTGGTGCTATGCTTCGGCAGCGGCCACTCGTCCAATCCGTTTCCCGAAGGACGAAAATGCTTTCCCAGCAGTTGCAGTCGTTGCTTTTACCCGGTGTGCTTGTAGCACTTGCTCTCATTGGCCTTGGCCTGCTTCGTAGCGAGTTACGAACTCCAGGAATAGGCTTGGTGCGGAAAAAGAAGAAAGGGCGACTCTTCAAATTCTTTACCAGCAAAGACACCGACAAAGACAAACTCCGAAAGGCCAGCTAAGCCCCTGTGCACTCGTGACGTCTGGAAGTATTGGTCCACCATCCCCTGGGTGCATTGTCCGCCACCAGAGGCATGAAGTTGGGGGGGTGCCAAATGCAGAGCATCGTTAGCGATTCATTCCAGGCTGTCTCTCATCATGTTGAAACCGCTTGCATTCTGGACGTTCCCTTCGAGTGAGGCATACCGCGGCTCTCCTTTTCTGCGTCTTATTTGTGTAGCCTGATAACGCTTATCTGCGATCTCGTATCTGTGGCATGGGACCTCTGCCAAACCCGGATACAATGAGGAACCAGGACATGCTGGTGTTACGCCTTCGAAAAATCGCGCTGTCGTTTTTCTGGGCTATCGCTTTCTGGATGAGCTTCGCGCTCATGATGGCTTGGGAAGATCGGATCAGGGTGCTGCAACGTGGCGCGCGTCCCTACTTCTGGCGGTACTTGCTCGTAGAGGGCGGGGTGTGCCTGACATTTGCCCTTCTGACACCAGCGATTTTCTTTATCGTGCGCCGATATCCGATCATAAGGCAGGATCGAATTAAGCGATCCGTAGCTTATCTGCTGGGTGCCATCCCATTCATCGTCGTGTTTTCCATGCTGCGCTGGTTGATCCTGCCGCCTTGGAGCAGCGCCCATCAGCAGTTCGTGCCACGAACCTTCCAGAGTTGGCTTTTGATCGCCTCCAGTTTCGCCGACCAAACCTGGACGTACACGGCCACGGTGGTCGCAGCCCATGCCTACGCCTCAATGCAGGAACGTCTCGAGCTATTGCAGGCGGTAGCTGCCAGCGAATTGCAGGCGCTGAAGAGCCAGATTCATCCCCATTTTCTGTTCAATACTCTGCATGGTATTTCGACACTGATCGATTACGACCGACGCAAGGCGAAAGGCATGATCGTGATGCTCTCGAACCTGCTAAGGACTGCGCTCAAGCAGGGGCAGACCGACTTGGTTCTTTTATCTAAAGAGTTGAAGTTCGTTGAGGACTATTTGGCGATCGAGAAGGTCAGGCTCGGCGAGCGCTTGGATGTGCGATGGGACCTGGCCACTGAAACAGGAGGCCTGCTGGTTCCGCAACTCATCCTTCAGCCGCTGGTAGAAAACGCGATCGTACATGGCATTGCCTGCTGCCGCGAAGGCGGTTGGATCCAGATCGCGTCCCGTAAGGCGGGCTCGTCCCTGGAAGTTCAGATCTCAAACAGTATGTGCGGCCCGGGGCAACAGCCGGGCATGGGGGTTGGACTGCACAACACGAGAGGCAGACTGAAGTACCTATATAGTGATGAGGCGCGGTTCGAGTTCACAACTCACGACAACCAGTTTGCAACCGCGACGTTGACATTGCCGATCTTCGAGTCCTCACGGCAGGCAACCGTTCGGGGTGAGTTTGAACACACAACGGTGGAGGGTCGCAATGCGCGTCTTGATCGTGGATGACGAACCCCTCTCGCGCACTGCACTGGAAAAAATTATCAGTGCCAGACCGGACGTCGAGAAGTTCGACTCCGCTCGCGATTCTTTCGAAGCCGCAGAGAAGCTCACTGCAGAAGCCTATGACGTACTACTTCTCGACATCAACATGCCCGAGTTGTCCGGAACTGAATTGGTGAACCGACTGGTGGCCGAAGGCAGTCCGTTGCCATCAGTAGTCTTCGTGACCGCTCACGACCAGTACGCCATCACGGCCTTTGAGCAGCACGCGGTGGATTACGTCCTAAAACCGTTTTCCAGCGAGAGAATTCATGCGGCACTCAACATAGCATTTCGCAGAACTGCAGCGGAGCGCGCGAAGAGCGTGCTTGAGGCCCTCCCCCAATTGCAAGTCCTTTCCAAGAAGTCCGCGCCACGTATCGCGATTAAGAGCAACGGCCGCATTGTATTCATCAACCCGGCAGATGTCGTGGCTGTCGAAGCCGAGGGCAACTACGTGCTCTTACAGCAACGATCGGGATCTTATCTACTGCGTGAATCCATTTCTGCGATCGCGGAAAAGTTAAAGCCATATGGGTTCATCCGCATACACCGCTCGGTGTTGATCAATTCGTCATGTGTAGCAGAGATTGAACCCTGCTTGAGTGGCGAATACGCGCTGCGTATTCGCGGCGGGAAAGAGTACACGGTGACCAGGACTTACAAGAAGGGTTTGCGTTCGCTGGCGGAGTTTTGGATTGGCACCGATTCGTTTCTTGCTGAATGACAGAATAGATACCTCGCGCACCCACTCGACTGTGAATGGCCCACGATGGCCGTAAGAAGAGCTCGACCGTAGTTTCGGATTACGTTTCCACTTATGCGTCGGAACCCGTCCGTAGCCCTTCCGCTTTGTGCTCCTCACGTTTCATGACGAGAGTGCGTCACATCCTTACCGATCGGTTTGGAATCTCATACGAACGCCTACTAAGAAAACTGAAGGGCCTGCTCCCATATGATGAGGAGCAAGCCCCGAAAGGAGGGCCGAATTTAGAACCCAATCTTTAACCCAAACTGCAGGTTCCGTGGATTGAAAGTTCCACCCGCTTTGCCAAACGTATTTGAATTCGTACGATTATTCGTCGCTCCGGCGCCTGGAAGTTGGAAGTTGGTGTGGTTGAGCACGTTGAATGCCTCCGCACGGAATTCCATTCCAACCTTCTCCGTGATCTTGATTTTCTTGAACAGAGAAGTTTCCCAGGAAACAAAGCTCGGTCCAACAAAAGTGTTGCGGCGCATGTCGCCTACACAGGCCAGGCACGGCGACGTGAAGAAACCGTTGGGACTGCTGCCGCCGCTGAATTGGAAGGCGGAACCCCAGCCGTTCGCCCACTGGTCATGGCTTGGGTTGAAGTTTGAAGCCGCAACATTAGGCCGGTCGTTTCGCACACCGTCCAGGTTGAAGTCCCCGCCGGTGTTGAAGCAGTTGTTGTTATCAATATCCGCTTGAGTACAGGCACTGCCAGAGCCGTTCACAATACTGCCGACTGGATCTCCACCGTTGGTGAACGTCCACGGTTCCCAGTGCGCCCCGCTCTGGTAAGACACTATGCCGTTGTACTGCCAGCCTCCGAGAATGTGCCCGATGACACCCTGCTGTGACTTGAGCCAGGGCATCTCCCAAATGTAATTCGCCACCAGGCGGTTGCGGATGTCGAAGATAGAGTTGCCACGATCCAAACCCGGCGTCAACGCGTCCGTAGTGTAGCCGTCGCCTGCACCGGCGCCATTGGCACTTGTCGCGCCGCTATGCCACGTGGATCCGCCATCAATTGCGTGGCTCCAAGTGTAGTTCAGGTTGAGGGTGATACCGTGGCTCGCCTGCTTTTTCAGCGAGAACTGGAATGCGTTGTAGTTGGAGTTTACGACGTTCTGCCAGACGCGCAGCGTCCCAAAATTTGGATTGAGTCGTCCCGCAGGGTTCACCGCGGAATCGATCTGGCTGCAAACTCTTCTTCCCAGGTTGTCGGTAGTGCAGAGTCCCTCGGGCAGACGTTGGCCAGCCGCACGGTTCACGTTCTCAGAACGGAACAGCTTGTGGCCGGTTGTCCCCACGTAGTTGGCTTCCACAACCAACCTCGGCAGAATCTCGCGTTGAAGGCCCAGATAGTAGTTATAAACGTATGGGTCTCGGATGCCCTCGGGGAAGACTATACCGGTCAGGAACGCCAGGTTGGGATTGTTGGCATCCCAACCCGCGAGGTTACCGGCCGCCTGCGCACCCACACCCTGACCAGGATTGGTCGCTGGACCGGTGAAGGTTGGCATTGCCGAAGTATCAGGTGAACAGGTTGGGTTGCACAGATAGGGCCCGTAAATCACCGTGTTCACGTCGCCAACCAAAGAGTTTGAAACGCTGTTGAAAGAATAGTACGGCAGATTCCAGCGTGAGTTGGAAAGCGGGTTGTACAACGTGCCTTCATAGGCGACACCGAATCCACCACGCAGCGAGGTCTTGGCATCTCCAAACATGTCCCAGGCAAAACCCACTCTCGGACCCCAATTGTTGTGATCGCCCCGCCCCAGCGTCTTGGCGGTAGTGAAACCTCCGGGTCCGCAAATTCCTGCAATCTGCGCTTGCTGAATCTGTTGGGTGGTATTGCAACCTGGAAGACCAGCCGGGATATTTGCATCCTTGATCTGACCCGCGCCGGTCTGCAGGTTATCAATGAAAGCGCTACCAGGCCCCTTGATGAACGTCGTGACCAGATTGTTGAGTTCGTTGTGCCGCTGGAACAGATCGTAGCGGATTCCCAGATTTAGCGTGAGAGTGCGGCTTACCTTCCAGTCATCCTGTAAGTAGGCGCCCATCTCTAGGTTCCGCCAGTGGCGGCGGTTGCTGGCTAATTGGGCCGGCTGTCCGGTGAGGATGCCCGGATCCACTCCCGCGGTTTGCGTATATGGTGAATCAGCGGCAAAGAAGAGGTTATCGAAAAAATAGTAGGATGGACGCGCCACGTTGAATTCACTGTTTTCGATGTTCCGCCGGAAATCGGCGCCTGCCTTGATGCTGTGCTTCCCGTGTGAAATCGAAAGCATGTCAGAGTAGCTGTAAATATTCTCATGGAAGAACTGAGGATAGCCGTTGTATGACCCAAATCCCATGGAGCCATCGTCAAAGCGAATATCGGGGATTCCTGGCGTCGCCGTACTAATGTCACCAGCAACGTTCAATGCGTATCCTGCTCGGGCCTCATTCAAAACGTTAGAACTGAAAGCGTGCACCCAGCTAAGTTGCCCGTTGGGACTCTTGGCAACAATCGGGTTGAGAAATGCCGCACCGCGTCCGTTGGCGTTGTTGCCGTTGGGAGCGCCAAATCTGTCCGGCAGCCGGTTCCAGTTGAGTTGACCAAACAAACGGTCCCCCTGGGAGAAGTTGTAGTCAATACGACCCGAAAGCTCCCAGCCATTGAAGAGATTGCCGGAACCAGTTGTTTGCTGACTCTGTGAACCATTTATGGCAATCGTTTCGTTGATCACATTAACACCGGTGCGCGGAAGGGTGCCCGCCTGTAGCGCGGGAATTGTGCTGCACCCAGCCGCTGCCATAGCGGCTTGGTCCTGAATGGTAACCCCCATGATCGCAGCAAACCGGGATGCGATGAGAGCATTCGTGTTATCCGGACAGAGACGGCCAGCAAAGTCGCCTCCAATGTACGACGTCAAGTCGGTACCCGTCGGTGATCCTGTAATCGTTGGCGCATAATTCCGATATAGCAACGCAGCGGTCGAGTTTGGTAGCGCGCTGATGACAGCCTGGCGAAACTCAGGAGACTCTGTAGTGACGGTCGTTGGAGGAGCAGATTCTGTGAACCGGCTGTCTTGAAATGAAAGGAAATAAAATAGCTTGTCCTTCACCACCGGGCCACCAAACGTGCCACCGAATTGGTTGAACCGCAACGGCTGCTTCGGAGTACCCGTCTGGTTCAAGAAGTATCGATTGGCGTCGAATATATCGTTGCGGCCAAAATACCAGGCGCTGCCGTGGTAGCGGTTGGTTCCCGCTTTTGTCACTAGATTCGTCACCGAGCCAGCGCTATTGCCGTACTGCGCCGACATGTTCAGGGTGAGCTGCTGGAATTCCTGAACCGTATCCTCAATCGGCTGGGTGACTGTTCCGCCGCTCAGGCCCTTATTAGACGAGCCATTGATCAGGAAGCCATTGAAGTTCTCACGCAGTCCGTTAACCACGGTGTCAGCGCCAGACTCCATCACGACGCCGCGCACGTTGACGGCCCCGGGCGACAACTGGATCAAGTCATAAACGTTGCGCCCATTTAGGGGCAGGTTAGCAACCTGCTCGATATTCACGGTATTGGCCAGCTTAGAGTCTTCCGTATTGACCGCAGCCACTTCGCCTGTTACCTCAACTACCGAAGCGGCCTGGCCCACCTGCAGCTTGAAATCGACATGCTGAGTTGTACCCGCATTCAGCACGATATTGTTGTCGGTAGTGGTTTTGAAGCCTTTGGCCTCGACTGTGATCTTGTATGTGCCCAGGGGCATTTCCCGGGCTGAATAAAGACCGGCATCGTTCGTTCTGGACGTAACTGACAGATTGGTGCCCAGATTAGTCACGGTCACGTTGGCGCCAGGGATGGCAGCACCCGATGGATCCGATACGGTTCCTGTGAACTGGCCGTTCTGGATTTGCGCCACTGCGCTTGACAACAGAAACGATAGTGAGAAGAACACGAGACAAAAACGCAGCTTTTTCATTCTCTACCTTCCATTGTGAGAAGTTCTTGGCCACCGACTTTTGTGGTGTCCTGACTTGGACATGTACCGCTCACGTGGGGGCTCGCCCCTTGACAACGCGATCATTGGGGCAGGTATTACGCCAATGTCCTTTCGTAGGACAGTGAAAATGACGGAATTACACCACTGGGTGACAGGCTTTCAGTATGCTGATTCGTTCTCCACCGATAATGAGTCGGAGCAAAAGCAGCTGCCGACGCAGTTCAAAGTGAAGGCTCCATTTCTTGGTATGAGCCCTGACAACTGCTACCGAATTTGGAAGCTCCTTTCGATAAACCAAGCCTCGCCTATATCGAGAAAGGTCAGCATGCAGATGATCGGAGTTCAGACACGGGAGCAGTACAGGTTCTGGCCGACTGGACGGCCGCAAGCAACAACCTTGAACAAACTGGAGATACGGCCTGAAAGATACTGTGGGAGGGAATGTCTGGAATTGCGAGTCAGTCGGCAGTCGTGACTCGGAGGTCCGGCACTGTCGCAGCAACGGAGCTATCAGCGCGGTGCTCTTCTACTTGCCTCATCGTGGCACCAAATACTCTCCGTGAATTCGGGTCTTGCAAGAACGCTACCAGCCGGAGGTTTCTAGGATCGGTTTTTGCGTCAATTTTTAACTCGGTGTCCTGCGAGAACTGCGCCCCAGCCACAACCTTGCCCACCCGCTTGAGCTTGAGAACCACGGCTGTGTGCGTAAGGTGGCGATTGGCGTTCTCTCCGCGCGTCACTTGGCTCTCCGCATGATTCAATGCAACCACCACGTAGACATCGAGGGAACGGATATCAGGCAGGTTCAGCGGAGTACTCTCGATGTGGGCGCGGAGTCGCGACTGCTTCACCGTCATCTCAGTGATGTGCAACTCCGTTTTGGGGCGGGTCCGAGCCTGGCGCAGGGCAACTTCGGCGTCGCTTGCGCCGTTTCCCGATATCTGCCGGTAACCATCAATTACGAGCTGCGGCGTGTAGACGTCGGAGAGATGGAGTTGCCGGCCATAAATTCTTTGTCGATCGGTAAATTCTGACGACGAGTAAGGGTCTCGCCATCCCTGATGGTCCCAGTAGTCCACGTGCTCGCTCACGACAATGATCTCGACACCGGGAACAGGCTGAGTATCGAGTAATTCGAGAAAATGATCCGCGGGTGGGCACGACGAACAGCCTTCGGAAGTGAACAGTTCGACCAGGACCGGAACGCGATCCGACGGGAGGGCGTTCTGCGAGAAACACACCACCGTTACCACCAAAACGATCCCAACAAGCAGCGAGACTGTCCGAACCATAACTCAAGTGGTGCTGACATGATCAGTTTTCCGCGGACATGCCAGCCAAGGCTCCTCTCAGCATACGCTGCCACAGCCAAATTGTTGCTGAAATGTGCCGAATTGCCTGAGAAATAGCATGGATTCACAGAACGTGGGTTCTTTCCGAAGTTAAGAACCTGCTCGCTTCGGTTCTATTGAATTCGATCACGGTTCCTATCCCCTTCTTGCGTATAAACCATACCGGTGATTTCTGGTAAGCAGTCTCTGCCGATTTCGTCCGGGCGAGGAGGACAGCGGAATTGTCCAAAGGACAAACATCGAACAACGGAAACGCGTCATCAAGTTTCGCCCGGCAGCTATTTCGGATGAACACGTCCGCAACCATGCATTCCTACTCGGATTTCGGATGCTTGAACACTCAAGCGCTTTAGGATTGCTGACGCAATCGACAACGGGCGACAGAAAATCCTCAGGAAACCCTCAACTCGCAGACATGACTGAATCTACGCTGACACGTCTGAATTAGGGCATGTACATTGTCCGGACCATAGCCAGTGTTCTGATTCAGTGCATTCTCCTGGTGCTCGTGAGCAGTGCCCTGCTGCGCGGGCAGGTCGAAGCCCCAGCAGCGGAGCCAGAGTGGCCGTGGCAGCAAGGGCGGAACATTCTCCGCGGCTGGATGGGACGCTGTATGATCCACTTTGGGCGACGGCACCAGCAGTTAGCGACTTCCGGCAGCGGGAGCCACTCGAGACTCAGCCAGCAACGGAGAAAGCCGAGGTCCACATCCTCTATGACTCCCACCACGTTTACTTTGGCATCCATTGCTACGACCGTGATCCCAAAGCAATCGTAGCCACACAGTTGCGCCAGGACATTTCCCAGGACTTTGACGACAACTTCGCCATAATGATTGATCCAACTCTGAGTCATCGCAGGTGAGAGCAATCGCAGCAAAGCTACCGGGTCATTGATGAGGACAATGGAGCCGGCTTGGAACGCTCCGCAGTCTCGTTGTATATGACCTTTGTGAACTCGTCTCCCCGTACATTCCCAGTTCCCCATCGCCGGTCGAAGTCCTTCGTGGGTACTTCAGCCACAACCTGGTCCTGTGTTTCCCCTTTAGAGACTCGAATCCGGATACGCCGCTGTACCGTAACGAGCATGTTGCGATAGGCTTGCAAATCGGATCGAGTGGCTATCGGCCCGGAGCCCGGAATAATTCCGGTTTTGTCATTGGTCGCACCGAGTACTCGATCGACTGTCTCGATGACCCCTCCCACTGAACCGCCGGACGCTAGATCGATGGACGGGTAAGAGGCGTTACAAAAGATGTCGCCCATTACGACAACATTGGCCTTGTCAAAATATATGACTGTGTCCCCATCGCTATCGCCAGGTCCGTAATGCACTAAACGCAAATTCTCCGAGCCCTCGTGCAGGAGCATGTTATCCACGTAAATTGATCGCAGCGGTCCCGCCCCAAGATCGTGCTGCATGCTCGTGAAAGATGAATCCTCTGATGACAGTTGCTTCTCAGCATTTCCCTGCGCAATAACAGTCACTCCAGCAGCAGCAAAGAATGCATGTCCGCCCGTGTGCTCAATATTTCCGCTGGTGTTCACGAGTTCGGTAATGGGCCGATGGGTCGCTTGGAGAATTGCCTGGTAAAGTTCAGAGACACGGGATCTTGTTTGCGGGTTTGAGTTGCGGAGGCTTTCAGTCTTATGGCAATAAGTGAAACAACGAGAATTCTTATTTCAGGGATTAAAAGCCAGATGATTTAAGCCCCTCATGAGGTGTTTATCTTTCAGTCTACGTGTCTGGAGAGTGCCTGAACTCACACCCTGCTAAAACAAGCTAAGTGCTTGGAGAATCGTGGTGAGCGCGGCAGGACTCGAACCTGCGACCCATGCCTTAAAAGGGC
>Ga0137372_10001728_pt1 | contig 21097 bp, 20 predicted proteins | sample SagtaG_6_FD_104911 | JGI IMG/M metagenome (GOLD analysis project Ga0137372, IMG submission 104911) | Vadose zone soil microbial communities from Sagehorn Ranch, Mendocino, California, USA - Sage1_R_60_16 metaG | ecosystem: Environmental > Terrestrial > Soil > Vadose zone | place: USA...
ATTCGGTCGGCGGGAACGGGATGTGCAGGAAGAACCCGATGCGTACGTCGGGACGCAGCCGACGCAGCATCGCCGGGACCAGTTGGAGTTGGTAGTCGTGCACCCAGACGTCCGCCTCGTCGTCGGCGGCCTCCGCGGCGGCCTCGGCGAACCGCCGGTTCACCGCGACGTACGCCTCCCACCACTCGCGGTGGAACTCGGGCGCGACGATCACGTCGTGGTACAGCGGCCAGAGCGTGGCGTTCGAGAAGCCCTCGTAATACAGCCGCACGTCCTCGGCCGACAGCATCACCGGGACGAGGTGCATGCCATCGTTGTCAAACGGGTCCAGCTTCTCGTCGGCACTGCCCGTCCAGCCGATCCAGGCGCCGTGGTGACCCTGCATCACCGGGGCCAGGGCGGTCACGAGCCCGCCTGGGCTGCGACGCCACGCCGTACTGCCGTCGGGCATCTCGATCCGGTCGACCGGCAGCCGGTTGGCCACCACTACGAAGGAACTACGTCCGTTCGGCATCTGTTGTCATCCCCCGAGGTCTTCGTCGTCACCGGGGTAGGTGACCCCGATCTGGCTGCGTGTCTCGTCGAGCAGTTCGAGGATCTCGATCGTCGCGGCATGGGGCAGTGACGGGACCTCGACCAGTCCGCTGCGCAGCGCACGCATCACTGCAGCCGCCTCATAGTGGTACCCAAGCCCATGCGTCGGCACGTCGATCCGCTCCTGGCCGGACGCCGTACTGCGCACGTAGTACTCCGGGTGGTGGAAGCGGTGCGGAAGCAACAAACTGCCGTCCGGGCCGCTCACTGCGGCAGTCCACGGGTTCTGCGAACGCAGGCCGCAGGTCAGGGCGGCGACCGCGCCGGAGTCGTACCGCCAGGCCATCGCGACGTTCAGGTCGACGCCGTCCTCGTTCAACGCGCCGACCGCCTTCACCTCGGCGGGCCGGCCCAACGCCATGTAGGTGAACGTCATCGGATAGATGCCGCCGTCCATCAACGAGCCGCCGCCCAGCGCCGGGTCGAGCAGCCGTGCGGGCAACGACGGCTTGTGGAAGGCGAAGTCCGCGACGACCTGTTGTGGCTCGCCGATCACTCCGCTCTCAAGGTCCGCGAAGAACGCCTGGATCACCGGGTTCGTGCGCATCCACATCGCCTCGGCGAACAACACCTTGTGCTCGGTCGCGACCGAGATCAGATCCCGTGCCTGCTTCGCGGTGAGCGTCACCGGCTTCTCGCAAAGCACTGCGATCCCCGCCTGCAGGGCCGCGCGTGCAACCGCGTAGTGCTGCGGGTGCGGCGTCCCGATGTAGAGCGCGTCCACCGTGCCGGAGTCGATCAGCCGCCGGTAGTCGTCGTACGCGTGCTCGATGCCGAACTCGGCTGCGAACCGGTCCGCGTTGGCCTGCGAACGAGACGCCACCGCGGTCACCACGGCGTCGTCGGCCAGCACCTTCAGATCCCTCGTGAACGACGTGGAGATGTTGCCAGTAGCAACGATGCCCCACCTGACGCGATCTACACCCACTGTGTGAACTCCGGGGTCGGGAACGGTCCGTCTGCCTTGATTCTCGCGGTTTCGAACGCGTGCGCCAAGCGAATGAGCGTGGCGTCACTCCGACCGGTACCGCTGAAGGTGATCCCGACCGGCAGCCCGGAGACCAGTCCGGACGGCACCGACAGCAGCGGATATCCCGCCAGCGCAGCATGTGAGGACGAACTGCCGAGCACGTGGTCACCGTTGACCAGGTCGATCGTCCAGGCAGGGGAGTACGACGGGGTGACCAGGGCGTCGAGCTGGTTCTCCCGGAGCAGGTTGTCGATGCCGTCCCGCCCTGCCCGCAGTGCCGTCAGCCGGGCGGCCACATAGGCGGGGGAGTCCAGCTCTTCGGTCGCCGCGGCCCGTTCGAACCGCTCCTGGCCGAACCACTTGAGCTCGGCATCGGCATGCTCCCGGTTGAACACGATCAGGTCGTCGAGCGTGCGTGGACAGCCGTCCGCCCGAGTCGCCAGGTACGACGCCATATCGACCTTCAGCTCATGGGCCAGCACCTGCAACTGGTCCTCGTCGCCGCCGGGAGTCGGCAGCGACAGATGATCCACCAGCGTGGCCCCACACCGGCTGAGGATCTCCAGCGCCTGCTCGGTGACCTGATCGAGTCCGGTCGAGTAGCCCCACAGAGGCCCGCGCGGTACGCCGATCCGTACGTTGCTGAGGTCTTCGCCACGGCAGTGCTCGGTGTAGTCGGTGCTGCCACCGGTGAGCACAGTCAGCAGGGCGGCAGCCTGCTCGACCGTCCTCGTCATCGGACCGGCCGTGTCCTGCGAGTGGGAGATCGGCACGATGCCCTGCTGCGAAATCAGCCCCACAGTGGGCTTCAGCCCGACGATGCCGTTGAGTGCGGCCGGGCAGACGATCGATCCGTTGGTCTCAGTGCCTACAGCGAAGTCCGCAAGGCCGGCTGCAACGGCTGCGCCCGATCCACAGGAAGAGCCTCCTGCGGAGCGGTTCAGCGCATACGGGTTGCGCGTGAGACCGCCGTACGCGCTCCAACCGGAGGAGGACGCCGAGCCGCGGAAGTTGGCCCACTCGCTCAGATTGGTCTTGCCCAGTACGACGCAGCCGGCCTCACGCAGCCGCCGTACCAGTGGGGCGTCGTACGGCGGTGGTGGCTGGTCGGCCAGCGCCAGCGAGCCGGCGGTGGTCGGCAGGTCGGCGGTGTCGATGTTGTCCTTCACCAGGACCGGTACGCCGTGTAAGGGTCCGCGGACCCGGTCGTCGTCACGCTCGGTGTCGAGTTGGGCGGCTTGGGTGAGAGCGGCGGGGTTGGGCGTGCAGATGGCGTTGACCAGCGGGTCCACCTCACGGCTCCTGGCCTGCAGCTCTTCCACCAGCGCCACGCTGGAAAGAGTTGAGCTCACCCCCTCGATCCTGCCAGAGTTGGGCCGGTCCGGCGGTCGGTCCGGCGACACGGGTTGGTGTCGCTTGACCGGTAAATGACATGGCTGTTGTTCAGCCCGTACAGTGGAGCGCGGACGGACGATCACCGACCGCACAGGAGTCAGCAGCAGATGGACAGCGCCAACGCCAGCTCTCCCGGCCCCGCCGAAGCTGCACCCCCGGTGGCCGCTGGACTCTCCGAGCGTGACTGCGCCATCCTCGCGTTCGAGCGCAACTGGTGGAAGTACGCCGGCGCCAAGGAGCAGGCCATCCGGGACCAGTTCCAGATGTCCGCGACGCGCTACTACCAGGTGCTGAACGCGCTGATCGACCGGCCCGAGGCTCTCGCCAACGACCCACTGCTGGTCAAACGGCTACGCCGATTGCGCGCAGCCCGCCAGCGAGCCCGCTCCGCCCGCCGTTTGGGCATCGAGGTCTGAAGATGACCCGCCCGAAGGACGACAAGGGCCAGGTCCTCTCGTCCCTCGTCGCCGTACTCGCCGTCGTCGCGATCGTCGCCGGTCTGCTGGTGCTGTTCGGCACCCGGCGCCACGACAGCGCCGCGGACTCCGGCACGAGTACGCCGAAGCCGAGCGTGAAGCCGTCCACCGTCGCGGCCGGCGTGCCGAAGTCCACCGCTTCGTCGCCGACCACCGAGCCCAGCAATGAGCCGACCACTGCGCCTCCGGCCACCCAGCCACCTGCTACCCAGCCGACTATGCCGTCGGCGGACCGGCCCGCGGTCGAGATCTTCAACAACACCCACCGCAAGGGCCTGGCCGACTCAGTCGCCGGACGCGCCCGGCAGGCCGGGTGGACCGTGTCCGGTGCCGACAACTGGTACGGCAAGATCGCCGGCAGCACCGCCTACTATCCGCCGGGTATGGCGGACGCGGCCGCCCAGCTCGCCCGGGACCTCGGCATCAGCCGGACCAAGGACGCGCTCGACAACATGAAGAAGGACCGGCTCACGGTCATCCTCACCTCGGACTACACAGGATGAGTACGCCGACCATCCAGACAGACGCCGGCCGCGAAGGCTGGGAGGCGATCGTTGCCGACCCGGCCACCGCGGTCATCTCCTCCGACTTCGACGGTGTGCTGTCGCCGCTCGTCGAGGACCCGGCCCGCGCTCGCCCCGTCGAGGGAGCTCTCGACGCGCTGGCGCGGCTGGCCCGATCGGTGAAACAAGTCGCGATCGTCACGGGCCGCCCCGCACTGGTGGCGACTGAGCTGACGGGCGTGACAGGACATGCCGGTCTCGGGAGTCTCGTCGTACTGGGTCACTACGGCCTTGAGCGATGGGAGGCGTCGACCGGCAAGGTGACGAGCGATCCGGTGCCTGCTGGCGTTGCCGCGGCTCGGGAAAGGCTGCCGGGGCTGCTGCAGGAACTGGGGCTGCCGGACGCCTTTGTCGAGGACAAAGAGAGCTCGCTGGCGGTACACACTCGTCGCATGCCTGATCCGGTCGGTGCGCTCGAGAGACTGCATACGCCGCTGACTGAGCTGGCCGAGTCGACGGAGCTGCGACTGGAGCCGGGCAACCTGGTCCTGGAGCTGCGGCCGCCTGGCATCGACAAGGGCGTCGCTCTGCGCCGTCTGATCGAGTCCACCGGCGCACGGTCGATCCTGTACGCCGGTGATGACCTCGGAGACCTCGCCGCGTTCCGGGCGGTGGAGGAGCACCGCAAGGCCGGCCTGCGCGCCGTACTGCTCGCCACACGATCTTCTGGCGCCACCGAGCTGATCGAAGCCGCGGACATCGTGGTGGACGACCCGACCGGTGTCGTGACAGTTCTTACGGCGCTTTCGGACGCGATCGCAGCACGCTCAACGTCTGCGTGAGTGTCTTACTGAACGGCTGGACCGGCCGCTCGACGTAGCCGCCGTCCTTCAGGTTCGCCAGCCGCTCGAACGGGTTCCGCGACGCAGGGTCGCCGGTAAGTGCCCAGGACACCACCGCGGCCACGCCGTACAGCGGCAGCAGCGGTAGCCCGATCAGGCAGAGGTACTGCCACGAGTGCCGCTCCTCATGCATCACCAGCGGCTGCTCGTCGAAGTACGACCGCTCGTGCTTGCTCAGTACGACGTTCCCGATCGTGAACGCACCGGCGTACGGAAACCCCAACCTGTACCCGTTCGCGTAGAACAACCCCCGGGGTCCCCGACTGAACCGAGCCCGCCCGATCGCCCCCACCACCAACCCGGCCACCGTCGACAGGTTCAGAAAGTTCCCCACCACCTTCACCCACTGCCACCCAGTCATGCCCCAGTATCAGCCCGTAACCCCACCCCTGTCCCGCCCTCGCTGTCGCTCCCCGATGTCCCAATGTCGCAATCATTAGGACATCGGGCCCGCTGCACTAGTTGTCCGTGCCCTGAGTAAGACTTGCTGCGTGAGTTTGGTGCGGGTTTGGCGGGCTGGGCGGGTGGTGGATCCGCATTCGGTGATTGGGGGGTTGCGGAAGGGGCCCGGGGATCCGGCGTATGTGTTCGACGCGGGGCGGCGGACGGTGTTGCGGGCTACGCGGACGCCGGACGGGCCGGTGCTGCTGCGGTTGACGCCGTACGCCGGGATGGGGGAAGTCGAGGCCGAGGCGTGGGGGCCGGGCGCCGGCTGGGCGTTGGACGGCGTGCCGGAGTTGCTGGGCGAGGCGGACAGCTGGGACGGGTTCGAGCCGTTGCCGGAGCACAAGGCGCTGGCGGATGCGGCGCGGCGGTTCCCACACGTACGGGTGCCGCGGACGCGGGCGGTGTTCGAGGCGATGGCGGCTGCCGGGATCGAGCAGGTCGTCACCGGCAAGGAGGCGTTCCGTGCATGGCGGTTGCTGCTCCGCGAGTACGGCGAACCCGCGCCAGGCCCAGGATCGCCGGACGGGCGCGTGATGATGGTGCCGCCTTCACCAGAGGAGTGGCGGCTGATTCCGTCGTGGCAGTGGTTGCGGGCCGGCGTGGAGAACCGGCGGTCGCGCGTTGTCATTACGGCAGCGACGCGGGCGAAGGCGCTTGAGCGAACCCTGGAGCTGACCGACTCGGCTGAGATCGAGCGGCGGCTGCGGTCATTACCCGGAGTCGGCGTGTGGACGGCGGCCGAGGTGCGGCAGCGCGCGCACGGTGATGCGGATGCGTTCTCGTTCGCGGACTACCACGTGTCGCGGAGTGTCTCGTACGCCCTCATCGGCGAGGAGTTGGACGACGACGGCTGCGCCGAGCTGATCGAGCCGTACCGCGGCCACCGCTTCCGCGTCCAGCGCCTGATCGAGCTGGCCGGCATCGGTCACCCGCGATACGGCCCCCGCAAGTCCCTGCCAACCCACACTCCGGGCGCCACCCACCGCCTCCGATAGTCGCCCTGAGCTGAGATCCGCTGTCTCGGATGGTGGGAACCGGAGACACAATATGGACCCGATTGGGTAACCTCGGGGGAGCTCATCCAGAGGGACTGAGGGAAACGGCCCGTTGACGTCCCGGCAACCCTCCCCGTTGAGGTCCCCGTCCGGGGCGCCCGCGGTGGAACGGTGCCAAATCCGTCCCGCGCCGAGATCCGGCGACCGGGGAAGATGAGAGGGGAACCTCACATGAGCCTGACCGCCGCCTCGACGACTCACACCATCCGCGAAGGTGCCTTCGGCAACGGTACGCACCTGAGCTGTCGCGCGTGTGGGGCCAAGTCGCCGCTCGGTCCGTTCTACGCCTGTACGGAGTGCTTCGGTCCGCTCGAGGTCGGGTACGACTACCCGACGATCACCCGTGAGCAGATCGAGGCCGGACCCAAGAACATCTGGCGCTACCAGCCGCTGCTGCCCGTCCCGGTGGACGTGGCCAGCTTCCCGAACACCGAACCCGGCTACACCCGGCTGATCGACGCCGGCAACCTGGCCCGCGAGCTCGGCCTGCGCAAGCTCTGGGTGAAGGACGACTCGGGCAACCCCACACACTCCTTCAAGGACCGCGTGGTCGCGAGTGCCCTGAGCGCCACCCGCGAGCTCGGCATGAAGGTCTTCGCCTGCCCCTCCACCGGCAACCTCGCCAACGCCGTGGCCGCTGCCGCCGCCCGGGCCGGCATCCGCTCGGTCGTCTTCATCCCGCACGACCTCGAGCGCCCGAAGGTGATCACCACCGCCGTGTACGGCGGCACCCTGGTCGCCGTCGAGGGCAACTACGACGACGTGAACAAGCTGGCCTCCGAGATCGCCGGCGAGGAGGAGGGCTGGGCGTTCGTCAACGTCAACGTCCGCCCGTACTACTCCGAGGGCTCCAAGACGCTCGCCTTCGAGATCGCCGAGCAGCTCGGCTGGCGGCTGCCGCAGCAGATCGTCATCCCGGTCGCCTCCGGTTCGCAGCTGACCAAGATCGACAAGGGCTTCACCGAGCTCGGCAAGCTCGGCCTCGTCGACGCCACCGACTACAAGGTGTACGGCGCTCAGGCCACCGGCTGCTCGCCGGTCGCGCAGGCGTTCCGGGACGGGTACGACGTGGTGAAGCCGGTGAAGCCGGACACGATCGCGAAGTCCCTGGCCATCGGCAACCCCGCGGACGGGCCGTACGTCCTGGACGTCGCCCGTCGTACCGGCGGAGCGATCGAGGACGTCACCGACGAGGAAGTCGTCGAGGGTATCCAGTTGCTGGCCCGGACCGAGGGCATCTTCACCGAGACCGCGGGCGGGGTGACGGTCGCGACGCTGAAGAAGCTGGTCGAGTCCGGCCAGCTCGACCCCGAGGCCGAGACGGTGATCATCAACTCCGGCGACGGGCTGAAGACGCTCGACGCCGTGGCCGACCGGGTCGGCCCGAAGGTGACCATCCCAGCGTCGTACGACGCCTTCGTGAAGGCAGGGCTGCAGTGAGCATCAGCGTTCGAGTCCCGACCATCCTGCGGCCGTACACCCAGGGCGCGTCCGAGGTGAAAGCCGAAGGCGCGACCCTGAGCGAGGTGCTGGAGTCGCTGGACAGCTCGTACCCCGGCATCAAGGCACGCGTGCTGGACGACTCGGGCGAGCTGCGCCGGTTCGTGAACGTGTACGTCGACAACGACGACGTCCGCTTCGCAGAGGGCCTGCAGACGTCGATCAAGGACGGCGGCGAGGTCTCCATCATCCCCGCGGTCGCCGGAGGCTGAATCACTCAGGCAGGCCATGTCTTACGGCAAGATGGCCCGATGCGAGCTGTCGTCATCGAGCAGTACGCCGTCCTGCCGACGATCCAGGAGGTGCCGGCGCCCGAGCCGGCGGCCGGTGGTGTCGTCCTGAAGGTCGAGGCCACCGGTCTGTGCCGTAGTGACTGGCACGGGTGGATGGGGCATGACCCGGACATCGTCCTGCCCCACGTCCCCGGGCATGAACTGGCCGGGACGATTGCCGCGGTCGGTCCAGGCGTCCAGGGCTGGCAGGTCGGCGATCGGGTCACAACGCCGTTCATCTGTGCCTGCGGCCAGTGCGAGCAGTGCCTCGAGGGCAACCAACAGGTCTGCCCCAACCAGTTGCAGCCCGGCTTCAACTACTGGGGTTCCTTCGCTGAGTACGTCGCTGTGCCGTACGCCGAGGTGAATCTGGTGCGGTTGCCGGACGACCTCGACTTCGACACGGCGGCCGGCCTGGGCTGCCGGTTCGCGACGTCGTTCCGGGCGATTCGTCAGGTCGGGCGGGTCGCCCACGACGAGAACGTGGTGGTCTTCGGCTGCGGCGGCGTCGGGCTGTCGGCGGTGATGATCGCCGCCGCGACCGGCGCTCGGGTGATCGCGGTCGACACGAACCCGGATGCGTTGAAACTGGCCCGCGAGTACGGCGCCGCGGACACGCTGCAGGCGTCGTCGCAGACAGTCCAGAACATCCGCGACCTCACCGGCGGCGGCGCGCACGTGACGATGGACGCCCTCGGCTCGAACGACATCGTCCAGCAGGCTCTCCTCGCACTACGCCCCCGCGGCCGCCATCTGCAGGTGGGACTGCTCCCGTCGGGAGTGCAACTCGACGTCGGCAGACTCATTGGCCAGGAACTCGAATGGCTGGGCAGCCACGGCATGCCGGCCCACGCCTATCCGGAAATGCTGCAGCTAGTTGCCGAAGGCAACCTCCGCCCCGCCGACCTGGTCACCCGAACCATCACCCTCGCCGAAACCCCCACCGCCCTCGCAGCCCTTTCCACCGGCACCCCCGCCGGCGTCACCGTCATCCACCCCTGACCGCCGTACGACGTCACCGTCGCCCGCCCCCTGACCGGCATTTGGTGGGTTGACCCACCAGCTTGTGGGTTCGCACGCGAAATTCCGGTGGGTAAACCCACAATGCGGTGGGTGAACCCACCAAGTGCGCGCATGGGGCGGTGTGGCCTCGGAGCTGATGGCGAATCGCCGGCACCGGCGCCGTTGTGGTTGAGAGCGGGGCTCAGAGGCGGATCAGGTAGACGGTGGGTGGGCGGCCGGTGCGGCCGTGTTGTTGGCTGCCGATGGGGGCGGCGAGGCCGGCTCGTTCGAGGCGTTTGAGGACGCGGCGGGCCGTGCGCAGTTGGACGGCGAGGTGGTCGGCGACGTCCTGGGTGGTGAGGCCGTCGGGCAGGGTGGCGACCAGTTCGCGCATGCGGGACAGGGTCTGCGTGTTGAGGCCGACTCGACGGGCGAGCAGTGGCAGGCTTTCCGGGCCGCGGCCGGTGGCGGGCTGCTCGCCGGACGGTTCGATGACGATCTCGACGTCGTCGGACATCGACACCACACCCGCGACAGCGCCGATCGAGGCGGCCCGGCTCACTGCGCGCCGAGCGAGTGCTTCCGCTTCCGCCGCCGTACGACCGACGCCGAAGCCGACGTACGCCGTACTGTGCCTGGACGCGAGGTGGTCGAGCAGGGGCATGCGGGTGAACTGTTCGGTCGCCTGCTCCAGCAGGCCGCGGGTGGTGACGACCAGGTGCCGGCCGTCGGGGAGTGCGGCCAGGCTGCCGCCGAGGGTGATCAGGTCGCCGGCCAGCGCATCGTCGGGCTCAGGCAGGTCGACCACGCCGAGGGCAACTTGAGCGTCGCCGACGTGTCGGCTGTTGGTGGTGAGTACGAGCGCCTGAAGGGTGGAGCGGATCGAGTACCGCGACGGCGCAAGGCGGACGGACGGCATCTCGTTCTCGAGCAGGTGAAAGGCTGAGCCGAGGCAGCTGATCGCGACCTTGGTGTCGTGCTTCTCCCGCGCGGTCCGGTGGAAGGCGACGATATCGTCCGAGGTCAGCCCGGGCCGGTACGGCAGCACGTGGATCTGATCGGTCGGCAGCTTCGCCTCGATCAACGTCTCCAGCACCTCGCTGCGGCGCAGGGTGTCGATCGAGAACTGCGTGACGTTGTGGCCGAGGCGGAGCAGTTCGACCAACGCGCGGAGCAGAGTGGCGCCGTCGTACGAGACGTACATCGCGGGGCGGTCGATGACGCCGGCCTCGGTGGCGATCGTGTACGGGACGACGCCGGTGAAGAGGAACGCGTCGACCTTCTCGTGGGACTGCTCGACCAGTCCGACCGCTTCGGTTTCGTGCCGGTAGGGCAGCGGGACGAGCGTCGCGCCGCTCGGCGGACCCACTGCGCGGACGCGCTGGACCAGGTCCTCCGGTCCGATGACTCCGACCGTGAGGGCCATCACGCCACCGCGTCAGGATGGAAGCTGATCGGCACGGCACTCCTATCGGACTTCTGGTCTGGCCCTCAAATCGCAGAATAGCGCAGGGAGGTCCACTGCTTTCCAGGGTTCAACCCAGCGCAACCTGATTTCGGTCGAGGCCAGAATTACCCGGTCTGAAGTTGTTCGAGGCAGCGGATCACGAGTTCACGTTCGCCGGCAGGAAGATCCGGGCCGTACGGGTCGTGGGCCGCATCCTCGGGGATCAACCCGTCCCACACCGCGGCCCAGAGCATCCGCTGGACGTAGCCCTCGATCGGTGCATAGAAGGTGGCGGCGGCGAAGCGATCCAGCCGGTCGGACGCGGTCAGGAAGCCAGTGTGGTCGCCGGACGTCCAGGTCCGGAGTACGGCGGCCGACAGTTCGACCTGAGCCGCTGCGATGCCGACCAGCGCGGTGTCCGCACCCCACATGAACGAAGGCCCGAACATCCGGTCCTCGCCGGTGATGAGCAGCTTGCCCGTCCCGCGTCCGGCCCAGATGGCATCCTGGCAGCCGATGGCTCGGTCCAGCGTGGCTGTCTTCACCCCGAGAATGGACGGCAGGCTGAGCAGGTCGCGGATGAGCTCCGGCGGGTACGGGTACCCACCCGCCTCGCCATGCAGGTAGAAGCCGACCAGCGGAAGCCCGCTCTCCGCTGCCACCCGCTCATGCAGTGCAACGGCCTGCGCATGACCGTCCGGCATCTCTCCTAACGCCGCCAGTGGGTAGACCATGACAGCATCGGCTCCACCATCAGCCGCTTGCAGTGCCATCGCGACAGTCGCGTCCGCGGCCTCCTGCAGGTCCTGTGCCGTTGTAGACCGAGGTACGCCGACGCCCGCAACGATGGGGAGGTCCGTCGCCTGCCGCCACGCCTCCAGCACCTTGGACCGGTCTGCCGCGGACAGATAGAGCCCGCGGCCTGTGTGGGCCCACACCGCGACCCCACCGATGGGCTCTGCCGCGATCGCGCTCGCGTACGCCGTCAGAGCGTCGTACGCGATGACACCGTCGGTAGACATTGGCGTGACGACGGCGGGGAGCAGTGTGCCGCGTAGTTGCTCGACGAGTGGATGCATCGCGACCTCTCAGACGTCGTGGCCGAGGCCTGGGCGCGTCGGTACGTCGATCCAGCCGTCGCACGCCGCGAAGACGGTCGGAGCCAGCGGATCCTCGTGCACCATTAGCGGCCCGACCAGGTCGGCTGCGACAGTCGCACCCGGTACGGCGGCGGCCAGGTGAACAGCGGCCAGTGTGGCCACGCCCAACTCGGGCATCGAGCCTACCTTCACCGCAAGGCCCGCGGCCTCGGCTACGTTCGCGATCTGCAGTGCCCGGTGCAGTCCACCGACCTTGAGGATCTTGATGTTCAGTACGTCTGCGGCACCCCGCCGTACGATCTCCAAAGCATCCTGCAGCGAGTGCATGCTCTCGTCGACCATCAGCCGTACGTCGAGCCGCTCACGCAACCGCACAAAGCCTGCAAGGTCCCAACGCGGCAGCGGCTGCTCCAGCAGCGTCAGTCCGGAGGCCGCCATCTTGGCGAGCACAGGTAGCGCAGCAGCGTCGTACCCCTCGTTGGCGTCCAGGCACAGCTCCGCGTTGGCAGGTATCGCGGCACGGACCGCTCGGATCAGCTCCAGGTCCTTGGCCGGGTCCTGGCCGCCCTTCACCTTCAGATGCCGGAAACCTTTGTCGGCGTACTCCGCTGCCTCGGCTGCCATCTCGTCGAGCGTGCCGAGCCCGACCACCCAGCTGGTCTGCACGCGGTCCCTGATGCTGCCGCCGAGCAGGGCGTGCACTGGCCAGCCGCTCAGTCGGCCGGCCAGGTCGTACAGGGCGATGTCGAGTCCGGACTTGGCCACGTGCTGCCCGCGCAGCACGGCGTCCATCACCAGGTGGGCGCCGGCCCGGTCGAGAGGATCGCGGCCGATCAGGGCAGGTGCGAGGTGGTCCTCGATGGCGGCGCGTACACCGGCGAGCGTCTCCCCGGTGTACGCGGTCATCGGCGAAGTCTCACCGATGCCGACCGCGCCGTCGGCGGTGTGGATCTCGACGAGCAGGCTGACCAGTTCGGTACTGATCCCGCTGCTGATCTGGAACGGCCGCCGGTACGGCGCACTGACCACGCGAGTCTTGATCGCGGTGATCAGCCCCGCCCCGGTCCCGGCCGGCAACCCGACCGGATGCGATGCAACACTCAAATCCGGCTCCTCAGGGTCGCAATCTCGACGAAATGGACTTACGGTCAAGACCGTAAATACGGTGAGTGCTCTCTGTCAACGGAAGGTGGCACCCTGATGCGGCTGGGTCTCTATCTGAACCTCTACGGCACGCCGGACGAGCGGCCGCGGCTGGAGGATGCCGTCGAGCAGGCGCGGCTGGCCGAGCAGGCCGGCTTCGAGTGGGTCGTGCTCGGTGAGCGGCACCTTCACCGGCCCGGCTACCACGAGATCCTCACCTCGCTGACCTATCTTGCCGCCAAGACGGACCGGATCGGCCTCGCCACATCTGGCATCGTGGCTCCGCTCTACGACCCCGTCGTACTCGCCGAGACGCTGGCGCACATCGACGTACTGTCGGGCGGTCGGCTGACCGCCGGGTTCGTGCTCGGCTATCGGCCGGAGGAGTTCGCGTTGTACGGCGTGACGCAGGCCGAGCGGGTCGCGCGGTTCGAGGAGTGCCTGACGATCCTCACCCGGCTGTGGACCGAGGACGAGGTCTCGTACGACGGCAAGTTCACCACGATCAGCGAAGCGTTCCTGTCGCCGAAGCCGCTGCAGGATCCGCGGCCTCGGCTGTGGAACGGCGGCCGCGTCTCCGCCGTACTCGAGCGCACGGCCCGGATGTGCGACGGCTGGACGACGTCGTTCAACGAACTCGACTCCGACCTGCCGTCGAAGATCGCGGAGTACATCTCCTACCCGAGCGGCGAGGGCACTTTGGGCCGCGAAGTGATCCTGTGCCGCGAAGGGTTCTGCGCGCCCAGGTCGCAGGACGCGCGGCAGGCGCTGGAGGAGCCGCTGCGCGACCTGTACGACGCCTACACCGGCTGGAAGCGGACGTCGTCGGACGCCAGCCGCTACACCCAGGGCTGGGACGACATCGCCGCGCGCAGCGTGATCGGCTCGCCCGCGGAATGCGCCGACCGCCTCGCCCACTACGAGGAAATGGGCGCCCACGGCATCATTCTCCGCATCCAGCCCCCAGGCCTGTCCCAGTCCGACACCCTCCACGCCATCGAGGCATTCGGCGAACTCAACTCCTAGGAGTACCCGTCTGCGCATCCCGCGGCAGGTCATGCGTGGTGGGTTGAGACACCTTGTGGTGGGTGCAGACAAGAAATATCAGGTCTCCGGCCCCCACAACTTGTCTCAGCCCCCCACAACTGCCCGCCGTGGCAGACAAGCCGGTCCACCCGTGCCGGCGATAGCCGGGGGTGGGAGCACGCGGGGAGTTTCTAGGCTTTCAGGCCGGACATGGTGATGGAGTCGGTGAGGTAGCGCTGGAGGAGGCCGAAGACCAGGAGGCTGGGGACTACCGTGATGGTGGCGCCGGCCATGATCTGGTTGATGGGGACTGCTTGGGTCTGGAGGGTGGCGAGGCCGACGGTGAGGGTTTGCATCTCGCCGGACTGGCCAATGACCAGCGGCCAGAGGAAGTCGTTCCAGTGCCACAGGAACACGAAGATCCCGAGCGTCGCCAGCACCGGGCGGATCAGCGGCAGCACGATCATCGTGAAGATCCGCCACTCGGGGGCGCCGTCGATCTCGGCCGCCTCGAAGAGTTCGTCCGGGAGTTGGCTGATGAACTGGCGCATCAGGAACACGGCCTGCGAGTTCGCCAGCGTCGGCACGATCAGACCCCAGTAGCTGTCCACCCAGTCCAGCCGCGAGACCAGGATGTACGACGGGATCAAAGTCGCCTGGAACGGAACCATCAGCGTGGCCAGAAAGGCCCAGAACATGATCTCCCGGCCCGGGAACTTCTTCTTCGCGAACGCATAGCCCGCCATCGACGCGAACAGCAGCACGCACACGACCGAGACGAGCGAGTACAGCAGCGAGTTGACCGTCCAGCGCGGGATGTCCGAGCTCGACAGCACCTTGGAGAAGTTCTCGAAGGTGAAGCGGGCCGGGTTGAGTGCGTCCGGGAAGGTCTGGCCGCTCGGCGGCGCGAACGCGACCAGCACCATCGCCGCGAACGGCACGATGGTGACGATCGCGGTGAGAGCGAGCAGCGTCGGCAGCGTGAGCCGCGCGACCGGACGACGCCCGGCCACGGAAGTGCCGGCGACCTCGCGTACCGGGGGCCGGTCGAGCACGTTGACCATCAGTCGTCCCTTCCGACGAGTCGTCGCTGGACGAGCGAGACGATGAGCACGATCAGGAACAGCACGAGGCCGATCGCGCTGGCGTAGCCGAAGTCGAAGTACTTGAAGCCGCTGTCGTACAGGAAGTACACGAGCGAGTAGCTGGAGCGGACCGGCCCGCCGCCGGTCATGACGTACATCGCGTCGAAGACCTGGAACGCGCCGATGGTCTCGATCACGAGCACGAAGAACAGCACCGGGCGAAGCTGCGGCAGCGTGACGTAGCGGAACCGCTGCCAGGCGGTCGCGCCGTCGATCATTGCGGCCTCCAGGTACGAGCGCGGCACCGCCTGCAGCCCGGCGAGCAGGATCAGCATGGAGTACCCGAAGCCCTTCCACGCCGACGTCACCGCGATCGACGGCAGCACCAGCTCGGACCGGCCGAGGAAGTCCACCGGGCCGACCGAGAGCAGGCCGAGGAAGGCGTTGATCAGGCCGTCCTGGGCGTCGTAGATCCACTTCCAGATGACGGCGGCCAGCACGATGCTGGTGACGTACGGCAGGAAGAAGACGCCGCGGAAGAAGCCGCGCTTCCAGACCACCTGGTGGAGCAGTACGGCGGTGCCGAGCGACAGCAGCACCGTCAGTGGCACAAAGATGACCGTGTAAGTAAGGGTGACGACCAGGGCCTGGTGGAACAGGCTGTCGCTCAGCAGCCGGGTGTAGTTGTCGAAGGCAACGAAGGACCAGCGTCCGCTGAGCCGGTAGTCGGTCAGGCTCAGCAGCACCGCCCCGACCACCGGAACGAACCGGAACAGCAGGAACAAGGCCAGCATCGGAGCGACGAACAACAATCCGACCCACGGCCGGCGGAGCGATCCGCGCCGCCCTGCGGACGACGCGGATCGCAGGATGTCGGTCAACGCTGTCTCGACAGGAGGTCGTTGGCCTGCTTCGCAGCGTCGTCCAGCGCCTGCTGCGGCGCCTTCTTACCGGTCAGCGCGGCCTGGATCTCGGCGCTCAGCAGGGACATCACCTGCCGGGCGGCCGGGTTCGGCTCACCGGGGAAGGTGTACTGCAGCGCGTCCGCGAACTTCTGCGCGACCGGATCGCTGATCGGCGCCTTCACGTCGGTCCGCGGCGTGAAGAAGCCCGACGCCTTGCTGAGCGACTCCAGTTGCGCCGGTTGGATCATGAAGGACAGGAACTTCTTCGCCGCGTCGACGTTCTCCGAAGCGGCGTTCACCGACAGCCCGCCCGGCAGGCCGAAGCCGACCTGCTTCTTGTCGGACAATGGCGTCCCGACGACGACGTTCGCCGCACCCCACGTCGCTGCCACCGTCTTCGCGTCGGCAGGCGTGCTGGTGAAGGCCATCGCGACCTGCCCCTTGCCGAACGGCTGGTCGGCCACGACGTTCCCGTTGGTCAACGCGCTCTTCGGTACGGCGCCCTCGTCGTACAGGCTCTTCAGGAAGGTGAGGGCCTCGACCCCCGGGGCCTGGTTGAAGGCGACGGTCTTGCCGTCGTCGGCGAACACCTTGCCGCCGGCCTGCCAGAGCAGCGGGTAGAAGTTGAGGTTCAGCGACGCCTCGGGGGAGGCTGAGTAGTCGAGGGTCGAGAAGCCGGCCGCCTTGAGTTTCGGCGCCGCGGCCTTGATCTCGTCCCACGTTGCCGGCGGTGTGGTGATGCCCGCCTTGTCGAGGAGTTTCTTGTTGTACATCGTCGTGGTGACGGTGTGGTAGATCGGTGCGCCGTACACCTTGCCGTCGACGGTCAGGCCGGGGATAGCGGCCGGCAGGAACTTGGACCTGTCGGGCTCGACCACGTCGTCGACCGGCTCGAGCGAACCGTTCTTGACGTACTGTGGCAACTGGTCGGGGATCAGCAGCAGGACGTCCGGTCCCTTCTTGCCGGCGAACGCGGCCGCGACCTTCTCGTCCCGGTTCGCCCACGGCTGCATCTCGACCTTGAGGTCGACGCCTGCGTTGGCCGCTTCGAAGTCCTTCTCGACCTTCTGCCAGTAGGTATCACTCGCGGCCTGGTCTCCGATCACCGGATACATCCACAGCGTGATGGTCTTGGTCTCCGACGAGCCGCTCGAGTTGTCGCCGCACGAGCTGAGCGCGGCCGCCAGCACGAGAGCGGTGAATGGTGCCGCGATGCGGCGGACGGTCATTTTCATGGCACCCCCAGGGTGTCCGGAAGTTCAGGGCCGGAAGGTATTACGCCGAATAACGGTCAGGACCGAAAGTAGCCGGGTGGAATTTCGGCTGTCAACGGCTGATATCAAGTCGGAACAGCTCGGCGCCGTTCGTGAGCAGGAGCTGACGATCGTTCAGTACGCCGAGGCGCCGGTGCGGCTTCTCGACGAACAGGGCCGGGCTCCGGCCGGGCGCGATCCGGTAGATCTTGTTCAGGTCGATGCTCACGTAGACCGCTTCGCCCGTCGCGGTGATGTCGCCGCTGGAGGACGTCGTACCCAGGACGAAGGATTTGAGCACCGTGCCGCAGCTTGGATCGACGGCGAAGACGGTCTTGCCGGCGACGCCCCAGAGCAGCCCGTCCGGGCCGAACGTGACGGACGATACCGTGGCCGCTCCGGCGACTGGTGTGGTTTCCCAGAGCTTGCGGGAGTGGTTCACGTCCCAGGCGAAGACGGTGCCCTCGGTCCGGGTCGGCGGTGTGGTCGCGAGTCCGCCGATGATCGACGTACCGCCGTACACGGTGCCGCCACGAGCGGTGAGGCCGAAGATGCTCTCGTCCTGGACCACGTTGCGGAACGTCTGCGTCGTACCGGTCTTCGGGTCGTAGATGGCGAGCGCGCCGCCGAGCCGGTCGCCGTCGGGGACGGTGCCGACCGCGATCTTGCCGTTCACCTCGGTGAGCGCGCGGGCTCGCGTCTGCAGTTCCGGGTGGAGGTTGACGGCGAGCTTCGGGTTGTCCGGCGTGCCCGGCGGTCCGGGTGAGTACTCCGGGCTGCTCCACGGCTGGCTGAGGTCGTAGGAGTAGAGCCGGGCCTCGGGGTAGGCGCCGATCCAGAGCTTGCCGTCCTTTCCCTCCATCAGCGCCTCGACCTGCGAGAACCGGTTGAAGGTCGCAGCACCGGTGGTGGGGTCGACGACGGATACGCCGCCGTTGAGGAAGCCGCCGGCGTAGATCTTGTCCTTGCCGCCGGCAACGGACAGGATCTCGATCGGCTCACGTCGTACCTGGGTCTGGAAGATCTCGGACTTGCCGGTCTGCGGGTTGTAGCGGAACTCGTCGCCGCGCCACAGCGTGCCGACGACGCTCTTGCCTGGGTAGTCGGGCAGGCCGAGCTCGGCCCAGCCGATCGAACGCGCGTTCTGGATCCTCCCGGTGAAGGTCAGGCCGGTGCCGGTGAGCGTCTTCGACGCCGGGTCGTATTTCTTCAGCTCACTGGCCTGGATCAGGTAGATCTCGCCGTTGTCGCCGAGCGGGGAGATGTCGAGGCCGTGGGCGTTCGGGATCTCGTCCACCCAGGTCCGGGTGGCGATGTCCCACACGTACATCGGGCCGGGGAACGCGGTGCTGATCCGGACGTAGACCCGGCCACCGCGCGTGTTGAGGTCGTACACCACCTTGCCCTTGACGTCACCGAGGCCGGGTGGTGTCGGGAGTTCGGTGATCGCGCCGGTGGCGACGTCGACCTCCATGATGTGAGCGTCCGGCAATGAGCCCGTGTACACCTTGCCGTCGGCGTAGTCGATGCTCTTGACGTACGGCTGGCCGGCTGCGACCTGGCCGTAGTCGCGGACGGCACCGGTGGTTCCGTCGTACTTGAAGACCTTGCCGTTGGGGTACGTGCCGCCGTACACGTTGCCCTGCTCATCGGTGGTGATGCGCCAGATGATGCTTTCGCTCGCGATCGGGCGGCCGAGGTCTTCGACCGTGTTCCCGGAGCCGGGTCTCCAGCGGTAGAGGTGGCCGTTGTTGTAGGTGCCGGCGTAGATGCTGCCGTCGGGTGTAGCGGCCACGGCGTAGCTGCCGTCCGCGCCGGGCAGGGGCGCGGAGATCAGACTGGCGCCGGTGGCCGGGTCGATGGCGTTCAGGTACGCCGGTTTGCCGGTGGACACGTTCCAGATCGCCGTCCTGCCGTTCGGGCCGGGCGCGACGGTGCCCCCGATGAGCAGTACGTCGGACAGCGGGATACCGAGCGAGATCACCGACGCCCAGGGCGGATTGGTCGCCTGGGCGGGAGGGGTCAGGGCGGTCACGATGAGGGCGGCGAGTGCCACCGCGATGAGCGAGCGGGCTGATCGCATGGATGCCTCCGGGGACGACCTATTTACGGTCCTGCCCGAAAGTGAAGCTCTCGGCCCGTGCGGAAGTCAACCGCTCGGCGACATTTGCGGGTCCCGGCAGTCACCCTCAGTTTTCGGCCTCGCCCTTAAGCCTGCCGCAGTCGGGGCCGACGCTCTGTGCGGTATGTCGCGTGGTCGGGCAAGCGTGGATCAGATCGGGGTGACGGCGTCCGCCTCGCGGCCCTTCGGGCCGTCGACGATCTGGAACTCGACCTGCTGGCCGTCCTCGAGGGTCTTGTAACCGTCGGAGACGATCTTGCTCCAGTGAACGAACACGTCGTCCTGGCCCTCGACGGCGAGGAAGCCGTAGCCCTTGTCGGCGTTGAACCACTTCACGGTGCCGCGCACCATCGGAACTCCTGTGACCACGGGACCCGCTTCACCCGGACCCCTCGGGTGCTCGCCCGCACTGCATCGAGCGGCTCACAAGCCTAGCCCAGATCACGACCGCCCCGAGCCTGCACCGCGCTTGCGAGATGCCACCGGCAACGACGACGAGGAGTCAGTTGCGGTGGGAGGCGGCCAGGCCGATGATGCCGGCGGTGACCAGCAGAAGGGCGCTGGTCAGGCCCAGGTCGTCGGTCTGCAGGACGCCGTTGTCGTTGAGCATCCAGATGGTGGCGGCACCGGACAGGATGGTGCCGGCGATAATGCCGGGGACGTCCGGCTTCGGCTTCTTCATCCGCGCTCCAACTTGATACTCCCGAGCTTCAGGTCCAGGTCGAGTGTGACGGATTCGGGACCGGCCTTGTTGTCAGCACCGAGGTCGTTCAGCGTGAGCTCGGGGTTGTGCCCTTCCCGGTGGCCGTTCGGTCCGTCCACCTCGCCCAGCTTGGCGCTCAGCTGTCCGTTGACGTCGACGTCCGGCGGCAGCGTGACCACGATCTCGCCCACGCCCAGATGCACGTCGACCCTGGCGTCCTTTGCGAACTTCGCCTTGGTCAGGTCGAGGTGAACCGAACCGCCATCGAGGTTGTACTGCGTACTGGTCGCGGTGATCAGCTCTCCTGCAGGCGCCGAATAGTTCACGTCTGTGAAGTTGCGCGGGACAGTCGGGAAGACCGTGCTGAACACCGCACCGATGGCAAGCAGGATGCCGAGCGGCAGCAGCGCCAGTGTCCGGCCGACGAACCCGCCGAGCAGCATGCCCGCACCCAGCGTGGCCAGGCCGATGATCAGCATCGTCGATGTCGAAGCGCCGGCCCCCGCCGCGATAGCGATCGCGATTCCGGTCAGTACGACGACGATCGACTTCACTCCGCGCATGCCCTTGGCAGGCGGCTCCGCCTCCGGACCGGTCGTGGTCGGCGGTGCTGTCGGCGGCTCGTCGACGTACAGGCCGAGAGGGTCGTCCTCGGTCCACACAGGCTGGACCGGTTCGACGGTGCGGTCCTGGGGTCGCTGCGTGGCCGAGGACGACGGACCCGCCGGGGGAGTTGACGGGCCGGTCTGTGCGGAGGCGTGCGCCGACGTCGTCGGCTGATCCATCGGAGCAGTGGGCGTAGTGCCCTGATAAGTGGTGCCCTGATAGGGCGCGGGGCCTTGGTAAGGCGGAGTGCCCTGGTACGTCGTGGTGTCCTGCTGACCGCTCCACTGCGTGCCGGGACCGGACCAGTCGCGGCCGGGCCCATGTCCGAACCGGCCGCGCCGACGGCCCTTGCGATGGGAGGCGATCATCCAGATCACCGCGACCACGATCAACGGCCCGGGAACGAACCGGCCGAAGTTGAACGACGACATCATGGCGATCGCGACGAACACACAGGCGCCGATCACGGCCGGCCACAGCCACGGGTGGTCGGGGCGGATCTTGTCGCCGAGCAGATTCTGCGCCGTCGAGCGGTCCTTGCCCTCGTCGGGCATCAGCATCCAGGCGGCGAGGTAGAAGACGACCCCCGGA
>Ga0137372_10001729_pt1 | contig 21088 bp, 20 predicted proteins | sample SagtaG_6_FD_104911 | JGI IMG/M metagenome (GOLD analysis project Ga0137372, IMG submission 104911) | Vadose zone soil microbial communities from Sagehorn Ranch, Mendocino, California, USA - Sage1_R_60_16 metaG | ecosystem: Environmental > Terrestrial > Soil > Vadose zone | place: USA...
AGACATCTGGGCGGAGTGGCTGGCTCAGCATCGCCACGGCGGCGATCCGGAGGTGCTGCGCGAGATGCTCGGGCACCTCGCCGGTGTCCGCGACAAGGTGCTCGACCGCGCGGAGTTCGCAGCTGGTGAGAACCTGCTCGACGTCGGTTGCGGCGAGGGATTGATCGGCTTCGGCGCGCTCGATCGCGGCGCGGCGCACGTCGTCTTCTCGGATATCTCGCAGGACCTGCTCGATTTCTGCCGCGAGACGGCGGACGCGCTCGGGCTCTCGGACCGGTGCAGCTTCGTCGAGGCTCCTGCGCGCGAGCTTGCCGGCGTGGCGGACGGAAGCGTCGACGTCGTCACGACCCGGTCGGTGCTGATCTACGTCGTCGAGAAGGAAGAGGCCTTCCGTGAGTTCTTTCGCGTGCTTCGGCCGGGCGGCAGGGTGTCGCTGTTCGAGCCGATCAACCGCTTCGGCACACATGAACGCCGTCAGGGCTTCTGGGGCTATCCGAGCGACGGACTCCACGACCTGGCCGAGCGAGTCGAAGGGGTCTACGAGGCGATCCAGCCGCCGACCGATCCGATGCTCGATTTCGACGAGCGCGATCTGATCCGGTTCGCGGAGGAGGCCGGGTTCTTTCCCATCGACCTCGAGCTTCAGGCGGAGGTCAAATGGACCGATCCGAAGTCGTGGGCGGCGTTTCTCAACAGCTCCGGCAATCCGAAGATCCCGACAATCGCCCAGGCGATGGACGAGGTGCTGAGTCCGGCGGAGCAAGAGGAATTCGCTGAGCACCTCCGCCCGCTCGTCGAGGAAGGCCGTGGGATCTGGCGGATGGCGACGGCGTACCTGAAGGCCGTCAAGCCGTGAGCTCGAGGCCGGCCTGCCAAGACGCCCACAGCTTCGCGTAGCGCTCGCCCTGTTCGACGAGCTCTTCGTGGGATGCCACCTCGACGGCGCGCCCGTGCTCCATCACGACGACGCGGTCGGCGCGCTCGGCCGTCGAGAGGCGGTGCGCGATCGTGACGACCGTTCGGCCCGCGGCGACCGCTGCGAGCGCGCGCTCGACCGCGGCCTCGGTCGCCGGGTCGAGGCTCGAGGTCGCTTCGTCCAGGACGATCACAGCCGAGTCCGCCAGCGCGACGCGGGCGATGCCGACGAGCTGGCGCTCGCCCGCGGAGAGCCGCAGGCCTCGCGTCTGGACGTCCGTTTGCAGCCCCTCGGGCAGCGACTCGAAGCGCTCCAGAGCGCCGATTCGGTTCAGCGCGCGCACGACCTGCTCGTCGGAGGCGTCCGGGTCGGCCAGGCGGACGTTGTCGGCGATCGTGCCGCTGAACAAGTGGCCTTCCTGGGGCAGCATCACGATCCGCCGGTGCAGGGAATCGAGCGTTGCGTCGCGCAGGTCGACGCCGCCGAACGTGATCGCACCGCGCTGAGGGTCGTACTGGCGCGTCAGCAGCTTCGCCAGGGTCGACTTGCCCGCTCCGGTCGCGCCGACGAGCGCGACGTGCTCGCCGGCCTCGAGCTCGACCGTCACGCTGTGAACGACCGGCCGTTCTTCGTCGTAGCCGAACGTGACGTCGTGCAGCGCGAGTGTTCCGCTGCGCGGGAGGTCGACCGCTCCGCCGCGCTCGACGATCGCGTTCGGCGTCTGCAGCAGGCCGACGATCTTCCCGAGCGCGGCGAGGCCTTGGCGGAACTCGCCGAGCCACTCGCTGAAGCGGGCGACCGGGTCGAACAGCTGCACCAGGTAGAGGACGTAGGCGGCGATCGTCCCCTTCGAGATCGACCCGTGGCGATACATCGACGCGGCGACGAGTAGGACGGCGAGCAGCGCCGCCGTCTGCGCGAGCGGGATCATCGTGAAGAGGCGGATGTTCACGAACGAGGCGCGACGCCATGCGTGGACCTGCGCCTGGCTGTGCGGGTTGTAGGCCTCGAGCGTTCGCCGCTCACGGCGGAACGCCTGCACGACGCGCACGCCGGCCAGGCCTTCCTGCAAGGCCGTCAACGTCTCGGCAACTCGGTCACGGATTGCGTGGTAGACGCGGCCTGCGCTGTGGTGGAACGTCCAGCTCGACGCGATCAGGATCGGCAGCGCCACCAGCGAGACGGCCGCCAGGGTCGGCGAGAGGATCACGAGCGCCACCACGGTCAGCGCGATCTGCAGGCCGCTGCCGACGACCTCGATCAGCGCTTCGCGGATGAACTCGGTCAACGACTGGACGTCCGAGGTCAGCCGTGAAAGAAGCACGCCGGCGCGTTCGAGCTCGAAGAAGCCGAGCGGGAGTGCCTGGAGCTTGTCGAACGCCTCCGTCCGCAAGGAGCCGAGAAAGCGTTCGCCGGCGCTCGCCGCGAGTAGCGTCTGAGCGCGGACGACGAAGGGCTTCGCCGCGGCGAGAAGGAGGAAAGCGATCGCCGCAGCATCGAGCGGGCCGCGCGCGGGCTTCGAGATCCCGGAGTCGATGGCGTAGCGGACGAGCGCAGGGCCGGACAGCGTGATCAAGGTCGAGGCGATCACCGCCGCGGCCGCGCCGAGGTAACGGGCCCGCACCGGTCGGATCAAGGGGCGCGCAACCGCCCAAACCTCCCGCAACGACGCGCGTTCGTTCACGCCGCCTCGCTCTCGAGCGCGAGCAGCTCGCGGTAGCGCGCCGACCTGGCAACGAGCTCCGCGTGCGTGCCTTCCTCGACGATCCGACCGTTCTCGAGCACCGCGACGCGATCGGCCAGCGCGATCGTCGCCGGCCGGTCGCGATCACGAGGGTCGTCCGGCCGCGCATCACCTTCGCGAGGGCGGCGCGGATCTCGTGCTCCTTCGTCGCGTCGACGGCGGAGGTCGCATCGTCGAGGACGAGCACCGCCGGATCCGCGAGGATTGCGCGCGCGATCGCGATCCGCTGGCGCTGTCCGCCGGACAGCGAGAAGCCCCGCTCGCCGAGCACCGTCTCGTACCCGTCCGGGAGTGCCGCGATGAACTCCCCCGCACCGGCCAGCGCGGCGGCGCGAGCAACCGCTTGATCGTCGGCGTCCGGACGGCCGAAGCGGATGTTCTCCCGCACACTCTCGGTGAACAGGAAGGTCTCTTCGAAGACGAGCGCGACCGCCTGCCGCACATCGGCGAGCCGGAGCTCACGCACGTCATGGCCGTCGAGGAGGACGCGGCCGCCGTCCGGGTCGTAGAGCCGCGCGAGGAGGCCGGCGACCGTGCTCTTGCCGGAGCCTGTCGCGCCGACTAGCGCGACCGACTCGCCCGCGCGCAGCTCGAGATCGAGCCCATCGAGGATCGGGCGGTCGCCCTCGTGGCCGAACCGCACGTTCTCCAGCTGCACCTCGCCTCGGACAGGCTGGTCGAGCTCCTGCGGATGCCGCGGCTCACGCAGCCTGGGCTCGGTCTCGAGCACCTCCGTGATCCGCGCGCTGGCGGCAAGCGCCTTCTGGAGGGTCGACACCCGCTGGCCGAGCACGCGGAGCGGCCAGACAAGCATGACGACGTAGGCATTGAACGCCACAAACAGGCCGAGGCTGAGGTCGCCTGAGATCATCTGCCTGCCGCCGACCCAGAGGACCGCGGCGATCCCAATCAGCGGCAGCACCTCGAGCGCCGGATTGAAGACGGCATCCAGTCGCGCCACGTCGAGCGCGCGGCCCACGATCTCATCGCTGCGCCTCCGAAAGCGGCCGGAGAGCGCGCCCCCGGCGCCGAGACCCTTGACGACGCGGATGCCGCTGACCGACTCCTCGACCAGCGTCGCAGCGCCAGCCCAAGCTTCTTGCAGCCGCCGCGTGCGCTCGTCGTAGCGCCGCGAGTACAGCCAGGCGACGACGCTGACGAACGGGAGCGGCAGCAGTATGAGCAGCGCCAGCTTCGCGTCCACGACGAGCATCACGATCGAGACCGCGACGACGGTGAGCGCGTAGCCGATCGTGTGGCCGATCGCGTCCATCATCCGGGCGACGTGCTCCGAATCCGAGGAGGCGCGGCTCATCAGCTCGCCCGGGCCGACGCGGTCGTGGTAGGAGGCGTCGAGCCGGAGCGCGTGCGCGAAGATCGCGTCGCGAACCCGCGCGTCGGCTGCGGAGCGGTTGCGGATCGCGTAGATGTGGCGCATGCCGCCCGCGACCACCTCGAGCAGCCCGACTCCGAGCAGCGCCAGCAGCCAGACCACGAGCGTGTGGCGGTCGCGTGGCACGATTCCGTGGTCGATCGTGTAGCTGACGATCAGCGGCGCCGCGATCGCTCCGGTCTGCCACAGCAGCCCGGAGAGGACCGCGCCGACGACACCGCCGGCCTGTGAACGGACGATCGCGCGCACGAAACGCCACGCCGCGCGGCGACGTACCTCTACGGCCCCCATGGGGCCAATCTAGCTTTGGGACCTGGGGGACTACGCTGCCATCGTGAGCCTGCCTCTCGAGCAGCGATTTCCGCGCCCTTCCGTGATGGGCGTCGTCAACGTCACTCCTGATTCCTTCTCGGACGGCGGCGTCAACTTCGATCCCGGCGACGCAGCGGCCTCCGCGAGGCGGCTGCTGGCCGAAGGCGCGGCGATCGTCGACGTCGGCGGGGAGTCGACGCGGCCAGGCGCCGAACGTGTCACGACCGAAGAGGAGCTACGCCGCGTGGTGCCGGTGCTGGAGGCGCTCCAGGGCCTTCCCGTCTCGATCGACACCGCGAAATCAGAGGTGGCAGCGAGGGCGCTCGACCTCGGGGCCGAGTTCGTGAACGACGTCACCGCACTGCGCGGCGACCCGGAGCTCGGAGGCGTCGTCGCCGAGCACGACGCCTACCTTTGCCTGATGCACATGCAGGGCGAGCCGAGGACGATGCAGGCCGACCCGCGATACGAGGACCTCGTTGCGGAGGTCGTCCGGTTTCTCGCCGACCGGCTCACCTTTGCGGTCTCCCAGGGGATTCGTGAGGAGTCGATCTGCCTCGACCCGGGCATCGGCTTCGGCAAGACCGTCGAGCACAACTTCGAGCTCCTGCGGCGGCTCGACGAGCTGACGGCCCTGGGGCGCCCGATTCTCGTCGGGATCTCGCGCAAGAGCTCGCTCGGCAAGATCATGGGCGATCCCGACGCGAAGACCGGAACCACCGCGGCCAGCGTCGGAGCGGCAGTCCTCGCCTACGAGCGCGGCGCCTCGATCTTCCGCGTGCACGATGTGCGCGAGCACGTCGAGGCGCTAACGGCCGCCCGGGCGATCGTCAGGCGATGAGCGTCATTGTCGAGCTCTACGGCCTCGAGGTCGCGGGAGCGCACGGGGTCGAGGAGGAGGAAAGGCGCGAGCCTCAGCCGTTCCTCTACGACCTGTGGCTCGAGGTTCCGGAGGAGGCGACCTCAGACCGCCTCGAGGCGACGGTCGACTACCGCGACGTGGTTCGCTGCGTGCAGGAGATCTCGGCGGGCCGGCAGTTCCAGCTACTCGAGGCCATGGCGGCGGCAGTGGCCGACGCGCTGGTCGCCCGCTTCGAGCTCGAGGCCGCGCGGGTTCGCGTCCGCAAGCCCGCCGTGCGACTGGAAGCGCCGGTCGAGTGGACCGCCGCTACCGTCGAGAGACGGAGACCTTGAGCGAGTACGAGGCCGCGCTGACCCGCTTGCCGAGGAACGCGTCCACGTAGTAGAAAGCGCCGACGCGCGTCGTATTGCGGCCGCGGACTGTCTCCGGGCGGCTGCCCGAACGCTGGCTGTAGGCGAGCAGGTCACGCTTCAGCGCGCTGCCCCGCTCGTAGACGGTCCGGGTCTTGGGGCCCCAGAGCGCGACGTTGACATTCGCCCCGCTGCGCGTGCTGGCGGAGATTCGGTTGTGGGCCGGGACCCAGACGCGGTAGACGTCCTCCGGATCCTCGGTCACGTCCAGGCTCGCCTGCAGGCGAGCCGGAGTGGTGAGGCGCGTCCCGCTCGCGGTGACGGCGTGCGGACGCACGAGGTTGATGTCGTCGTTCGGCTCCTGTGGGTCCTTCGCGGGAATTTTCGCCGCGAGCGCTGCGGGGATCGAAAGGATGCCGAAACCCGTATCGGCGTCCCAGCCCTTCGGGCCCACGTCCCTCGCCGAGTTGCGCATGACGTCCTCGAGCTGGGTCGGGTCGAGGTCGGGTCTGACCGTCCAGACCCAGGCGGCCGCCCCGGCGACCAGAGGCGCCGAGAAGCTCGTGCCGTCGAAGCTCGCGAAGCCGCTCGCGTTGAAGAAGGTCGGCACCGCCACCGGGATTGAAACGCCGGGCGCGGCGAGATCGAGCGCGCTCGAGCGGTTGGAGAAGAACGCGAAGCGGTCGCTCTGGTCGGTCGCTCCCACCGTGAGGACGTGCGGCAGGCTCGCCGGCACGAAGCTGCGGTTGCCCGACTGCCGGTCGTTGCCGACCGCGGCCACCACGATCGCGCCCCGGCGCAGAGCCCGGTCGACTCCTTGTTCGAGCAGCGAATCGAACCCGAGGAAACCGCCGCTGATGTTGATCACGCTCCGCCCGCGCTTGGTCGCTGCGTCGAGGCCGGCAAGAATCTCGGAGAGCGATCCGTCGCTGAAGTCCCACTCCTGGAGGGCCGCCTGGGGGTACATGCCGACCAGGCCGACTCCATTCGACGGCGCGCCGACGACCGAGCTCACGGCCGTTCCGTGGATGTCGTCGCTCGAGACGACCGTCTGGGTGTTCAGCGCAGTCGTGTTCGGCCGCGTGCTGAACTCCGGATGTGTCAGATCGAGACCGGTGTCGATGACCGTGACCGGCACGCCTGCAGCCGGCGGCTCGACCTGGTCGTCGCCGACGTCATGGATCCACCACTCGTTCGGAACCAATGGGTCGTTCGAACTGAGGTGCGTGAAGGGGATCAGCCGGCGGTCGGCCTCGACGTGCGCAAGCAGACTCTCTCTGCGTAACGCCGCAACGACGCTCTGCGCGTGAGCTCCAGGAACCCGCCAGACGTTCAGCCCGGGCGAGACGAGGCGCGCATTTGCAGCGCGAAGATCCGGGGAGAGGCCTCCACCGGGGTCGGAGAGCTGAACGAGCACGGGCGCTCCCGGGCGAGGCGCCGGCGTCGCGCTCCCCGCTGCAGGATGCGCGAACCCCCTCGCACCCGCAACCGGGGCGATCGCGAGGGCGGCGAGAATGACCCCGATGGTCAAGAGTCGACCGTTCAAGCCACCGAAGGAAAGCACAATTGCCTACATCGGACTCGGCGCGAATCTGGGTGAGCGCGAAAGGACGATCGCGGCCGCCCTCCGCCGGATCGACGAGGACGAGCGGACGTCGCTCCTGCGCTCGACTCTTCCGATCGAGACGGACCCGGTCGGCTACAAGGATCAACCGCGCTTTCTCAACGCGGCGGCGAGCCTGGCGACGACCCGGTCGCCGCGCGAGCTGCTGGACCTGCTGCTGGAGATCGAGCGCGAGCTCGGCCGCGTCCGGGGCCAAGGCCCCCGCTACGGACCGCGCACGATCGATCTCGACCTGCTGCTCTACGGTGACGAGACGATCGACGAGGACGCGCTCGAGGTTCCACATCCCCGGCTGCACGAGCGGCGCTTCGTCCTGGAGCCGCTGGCGGAGCTCGATCCGGACCTCGTCGTCCCCGGCCGCGGCCCTGTGTCGGCATTGCTCGCAGAGCTAGAATGACCGCCTCATGTCGCACATCGACGAGCTCGACGAGTTCGAGGCCGAGCTCGAGCTCACGCTCAAGAAGGAGTACTCGGCGGTCTTCGGACTGTTTCGCTACTGCGTGCTGACGCAGGACGCCACGTATCTCTGCAACAAGCTCGATCTTCAATACGTTCCGCAGCCCAGCTACCCGTTCTTCCACCTGCGGATGGAAGATGTGTGGGTCTGGGACAAGAACCGCCCGACGCGGATCATCCCCCGGGCGGAGGTCTACACCTCGAGCGATGTGACCGTCGAGGAGCTCCGCGGCGAGGGCGACGAGCCCAGCCTCACGGCCGAGGATCTCGCCGAGCGGATCGGCGAGCCACTGCCCTCCGACGACGAGTCCACCTAAGAAGCCTCGCGCTCCCGCTGGTTCAGGCGCTCCTCGAAGCGCTGCCGCAACTCTTCGCCGGTACTAAGGATCGACAGGTAGCGCGGACGCCGCGGAGGCAGGCGGACGAGCTTGACGTCGTTGCCTCTGTCGCCGTGGCAGCGTGCGTACGCCTCCGCTTCCTGGAGCGGACGCGTCCGCCGGCGCCGTCGACGCACGCGCAGGAGAGCCATCTGCCCTGCGACTCTAGTGGGATAGCCTCGCTTTTTCTATGACCGGCCTGCTCGCAGTCGACGTCGGAAACACGCAAACAGCGCTCGGACTGTTCGAGGGCGGCGAGCTGACTCGACGCTGGCGGCTCGCCACGGAACCTCAGCGAACGGGTGACGAGCTGGGGCTTTTCCTCGGCGGTTTGCTCGACCTCACATCGCTCGAGGGAATCTGTCTCGCCTCGACCGTCCCGGCGCTGATCCGCTCTTACGAGGAGCTGGCCGCGTCTGCGGGAGTCCGGCTGCTCGTTCTTGGCCCCGGGACGAAGACCGGAATCCCGATTCGCTACGACGATCCGCGAGAGGTCGGCCCCGACCGGATCGCGAACGCGGTCGCGGCGAGGGAGCGCTACGGCGCGCCCTCGATCGTCGTCGACTTCGGCACCTCGACGAACTTCGACGTCGTCTCGCCCGCAGGCGAGTACGTCGGCGGAATCCTCGCACCCGGGATCGAGGTCTCGATGGATGCCTTGTTCGAGCGCGCGGCCCGGCTGGTCAAGGTCGACTTCGTGGCGCCCGAGACGGCGATCGGCAAGACGACCGAGTCAGCCTTGCGCTCGGGCCTCGTCTACGGCTTCGCCGGCCAAGTGGACGGCATCGTCGAGCGAATCCGAGCCGAGCTCGGCGACGAGGCGGCGCCCGTCATCGCCACCGGTGGCCTCGCCGAGCTGATCGCCCCGCATGCGAAGACGATCGACCGCGTCGATCCGTTCCTGACGCTCGAGGGGCTAAGGCTGGTCTGGGAACGTAACGCTTGGGGACTGTCCCCGCCAGGGGACTGTCCCTGAAACGGCAACGACCTTAGAACCGTTTTTGGGGACAGTCCCGTTCGGGACAGTCCCTTCCCGTCGCCTAGAGACGGCGACGCTCTTTCTGGTCAGCCGCCGCCGTAGATCGAGATCGGCAGGTCCAGGAGGACCTCGTCGCCTTGCGGCAGCTCCTCTTCCAGTCGTGCAAGCGGAAAACGAGCTCCCGGAACCGCGGCGAAGAGGCGGGCCTCGACCTCTGCGATCGTCGGCAGCTGCGTCAGCTCGGCCTTGAACGCGCGCGGGAAGCGCCCACCGCCGAGGTACCAGCCGTAGAACTTCTTCAGGAATCCGGTCGCCCGGTGCTCACCGAGCTCGCGGACGGTCTCGCGCATGAACAGAACCAGCTCGGCGACGACTTCCTCGTGCGAGGGCTCGGCTCCGTCGCCCTCGAGGATCTCCTGCAACGCCCACGGGTTCCCCTGCGCGGCGCGGCCGACCATGACGGCCGCCGCGCCTGTCGTGGCCAGCACGGCCTGCGCCCGCGCGCGCGAGGTGATGTCGCCGGAAGCGACCACGGGCACGTCCACGAGCGAGACGAGCTCGGCGGTCAGGGTGTGGTCGGCGGCGCCCGTGTACATCTGCTTGGCCGAGCGTGGATGCAGCGTCAGGGAAGCCGCGCCGGCATCGACCAGCCGCGGCGCCACCGACAGGCACGCCCGCGAGCCGTTCTCGAGCCCGCGCCGCAGCTTGACGGTCACCGGCACCGAAACGGCCGAAGCCACGGCCTCGACGACTCGGCAGGCCCGATCGGGCTCGTCGAGCAGCGTCGCCCCGGCTCCGGTCTTTGTCACCTTCTTGACCGGGCAGCCGAAGTTGATGTCGACGATGTCCGCGCCGGCTTCCTCGACCATCGCGGCGGCCTCCGCCATCACTCTCGGATCGGAGCCGAAGATCTGCACCGCCAAGGGGCGCTCGTCGGCTGCGATGCGCAGATAGCCCAGAGTGCGCTCGTTTCCGTGCTGCAGGCCGGCGCACGAGACCATCTCGGAGCAGACGAGCCCGGCGCCAAATCGCCGTCCCTGGCGCCGAAACGCCTGCACGCTGACGCCTGCCATCGGCGCCAGAACCAGGCGGCTGGGGATCTCCACCGGCCCGATGTGCCACGTCTCGTGAAGATTTACCTGCATAGAGCGGAAATCCTAAATGTCACTGCTGTTGCGACTGCCTGACTGTATAGCTACTATTCGCGCCCGCGACGGCGCGATAGCGCCGCGCTTTTCTTTCGGAAAGGGCAAGTTGTGAAGGAAGTCATCCTTACTCCAGAGGGATACAAGAAGCTCCAAGAGGAGATCGAGTACCTCTCAAACGACAAGCGGCGCGAGGTTGCGGACCGGATCCGGATCGCGCGCGAGTTCGGCGACATTGCCGAGAACGCCGAATATGACGACGCCAAGAACGAGCAGGCGCTGCTCGAGCACCGGATCGCGTTGCTCGAGGAACGGCTCCGAGACGCGAAGGTGATCAACAAGAAAGACGTCGCCAAGGACGTCGTCTCGGTCGGCTCGAAGGTGAAACTGCGCGACGTCACGGCCAAGCAGACGGTCGAGTACTACATCGTCGGCTCAGCCGAGGCGAACCCGGCGCAGAACAAGTTGTCGAACGAGTCGCCGGTCGGCAAGGCGATCATCGGCCACAAGAAGGGCGAGACGGTCGAGGTGACCGCCCCTCGCGGCTCGATGAAGTACAAGATCCTGGAAATCAAGGCCGCGTGAAGTCCGGCACGCCTTCGGCGCGCCATGACGACTTCACGCGGCGTCTCCTTCGAACGGCCGTTGTGAGCGGAGCCGGGTAAAGCCCGCCTCCGCCACGATGCAAACCCTCCTAGGCCCAGGTTTCGTCAAGCACGCGCAGCCAGTTGCCATGTGCAAGCTTGGCCACTTCGTCGTCGCCGTAGCCCCGGTCGCGCAAGGATGCGGCGACGCGCGGCAGGCCGGACGCGTCGCCGAGCTCGGTCGGCACCGTGGCGCCGTCGAAATCCGAGCCGAAGCCGACGTGGTCGATGCCGATCCTGGCCACGACGTAGTCCACATGGTCGACCACCCGCGCGAGCGGAACGTCGGGATCGACGCCGCCTACCTCGGTCAGCATGCCGGCGTGATAGGTAACGCCGACGATGCCGCCTGAGCGGCCGATCTGGTCGAGCTGCGCGTCTGTGAGGTTCCGCGAGTTCGCCGAGAGTGCATACACGTTCGAGTGGCTGGCGACCAGCGGCGCCGCCGACACCGCCGCGACATCCCAGAAGCCGCGCTCGTTCAGGTGCGCGAGGTCGATCAGGATCCCGAGCCTGTTGCACTCGGCCACGAGACGGCGACCGGCCTCTGTCAGTCCGTCGCCGATGTCGGGCGTGGACGGAAAGCGGAAGGGCACGCCTTCTGCGAACGCGTTCGGCCGGCTCCAGACGAGGCCGATGGAACGCAGCCCGCGCTCGTAGAGCTCTGCAAGGTTCCCGAGCTCCGGCTCGACCGGCTCGGCGCCTTCGAGATGCAGGATCGCAGCAAGCGGGCCGCCGTCAAGCGCCGCCTGGACATCGGCGGACGAGCGTGCCAGGCACACCTCGCCGCTCTCGGCGAGCTCGTCGAGCAGGTCGATCATCGTTCCGGCTTCGCGGACGGCGTAATCGGTCGGGACCGACCCCGCAAGCGGCAGCGCGTATGGCGGCCTGCGATCCGGGATCTGCGTTGCGGCGCGCCCCTCCTCGGTCTCCGGTAGGACAAAGACGGCGAAGAAGCCGGCCGCGAACCCCCCTTCGCGTGCACGCCCGAGATCGAGATGGCCTTCCGAGCGTCTCGCGAGGAACGGCCTGGCTCCCTCACCCGCGAGGTGGAGCTCCAGCAGAACGTCGTTGTGACCGTCGATGAACGGAACCGGCCTAGAGCCCATCGCGGCGTGACGCTAAAGGTTCACGCGCGAGAACCAGGGTTCCCACCACGCCCGCCCACGTTCGATCCTATTTCGGAAAGGACGACGGGTGTGCCACGGGTTCGAGCCAAAACCGTCGCAACGGCAGGCTCGTTAGGCTCGCCCGGCGATGAGCTTGCCCAAGCGTTTTCAGGACCGGGACGAGATCGCCTCGGTCCGCGCCGAGGCCGAGCTGCTCGAGCCGGGCGCCGAGGCCGACGACAAACGACGGGTCTCCGGGCGAGTGGTCGGCCGCCGGGAGATGGGGAAGCTCGTCTTCCTCGACCTCGTCGACCGCTCTGGACGCATCCAGCTGCTTTGCGACACGAGCCGCACCGGCCCGATCGACCTCGACCTGGGCGACATCGTCGGCGTCACCGGCTCGCCGGCGCGCGCGAAGAGAGGCGAGCCCTCGATCGCTGTCGACGAGCTCGAGCTGCTCGCGAAGATCCAGCGGTCCCTGCCGGACACGTTTCATGGGGTCACGGACGTCGAGACGCGCTACCGCCAGCGCTACCTCGACCTGCTGATGAACGAGGAGACACGTGCGGACTTCGAGTTGCGCACCCGCATCGTGGCGGCTGTCCGGCGCCACCTCGACGACCAGGGCTTCCTCGAGGTCGAGACGCCGGTTCTGCAGCCGCGTTACGGAGGCGGGTTCGCGGAGCCCTTCGTGACCCACTACAACGCGCTCGACGCCGACTACTTCCTGCGGATCGCGACCGAGCTCTACCTCAAGCGGCTGATCGTCGGCGGGTTGGAGAAGGTCTATGAGCTCGGCAAGGACTTCCGCAACGAAGGCCTGTCCTACAAGCACGTCCCCGAGTTCACGATGCTCGAGTGGTACGAGGCCTACACCGACTACCGCGACCAGATGGAGCGGGTCGAGCAGCTGATCGAGAGCGTGTCCCGGGAAACGACGGGCGGCACGAAGGTCACGTACCGCGGGCACGAGGTCGACCTAAAGGCCCCCTGGCGCCGCATCAAGCTCGTCGACGCGCTCGCGGGGGAAGGGCTCTGGACCCGCGATCCCGGCGAGCTGCGCTCGCGCCTGAACGAGCGCGGGGTCGACACCTCGCACGACACGAGCTGGGCTCAACTCGTCGACCATGCGCTCAGCCACTTCGTCGAGCCGGCCCTGATCGAACCGACATTCCTGCACGATTACCCCGTCGAGCTCTCGCCCTTCGCCCGCACGACCGACGAGGATCCCGCGATCGTCGAGCGGTTCGAGTACTTCGTCGGCGGCACGGAGCTCGGCAACGCGTTCTCCGAGCTCAACGACCCCGCCGAGCAGGCCGAGCGCTTCGAGCAGCAGGCCGCCGAAGTGGGGGGCGAGCCGGGCGACCCCGATTACGTCGAGGCGCTCGCCTACGGGATGCCGCCGACGGGTGGGGTCGGGCTGGGCGTCGACCGGCTGACGATGGTCCTGGCGGGCCGCGACAACATCCGCGACGTGGTTCTCTTTCCCGCGCTCCGCGAGCGCTACTAGACCGCGCCTAGGTCGACGGGCCCGGCGGTGCGCCTGGAAGTCTCGATCACGTCGGCGAGGATGTCGTCGAGCGTGAACGTGGGTGCCCAGCCGATTGCAGCGCCGACCTTGTCGATCGAAGGGATGCGATGGAGCATCTCCTCGACAATCCCGTGCCGGTAGATGTCGTCGTACGGCACGAAGACGAGCTCGGAGTCGCTGCCCGCCGCGGCCCTGATCCGGTCGGCGAGGTCGCGGATGCGGATGCTCTCGGTCGAGCCGACATTGAAGATCTCGCCGGTCGTCGAGCCGTCCTCCAGCAAGCCGTGTAGCGCGCGGATCGCGTCGGCCACGTGGCAGAAGCAGCGCGTCTGGGTGCCGTCGCCGTGGATCTCGATCGGCTCGCCCGCGAGCGCCCGGTCAACCATCCGCGGAATCACCATCCCGTACTGGCCGCTCTGCCTCGATCCGACCGTGTTGAACAGCCGGACGATCACGCAGTCGAGGCCGCGCTCCTCGTGCAGAGCCAGCGCGAGGAACTCGTCCATCGCCTTCGAGTCGGCGTAGGCCCAGCGGCGCGCCGTGGTCGGTCCGTAGATCCGACGCGCGTCCTCGGCCAACGGCTTCTCTTCACGGTGGTCGCCGTAGACCTCGGACGACGACGCGATCAGCACGCGCTTGCCGAACCGAGCGCAGTACTCGAGCACGTTCTCGGTGCCCTGGACGTTGGTGAGCAGCGCGTGCCCGGGTTGCTCGACGATCAGCCGGACGCCGACCGCGGCTGCGAGGTGATAGACGACGTCGCACTTGTGAACGAGCTCGCTGACGACGGACGGCGAGAGGATCGACTCGACGACCAGATGGAAGTCGCGTCTCTCCTCGAGGTGGGCGATATTCGAGCGCGCCCCGGTCGAGAGGTCGTCGAGCACGAAGACCTCCCACCCGGCGTCGAGCAGCAGTTCTGAGAGGTGCGAGCCGATGAAGCCGGCGCCGCCGGTGACGAGGGCTTTCGGCTGGGCCGCGTCACGGGGGCGCAAAGCGCTCAGAAGCGTACATTTTCAGGCGTTTTGGACGCCGACTCCGACCCTCCCCACAGGCGCTGGTAACGGATCCGTAAAGCCCTCCGGCACACCCCACGGTGCCCCCCGAACCGTTCGCTACAGTGGGCGGACGCTAAGGCGTAGGGTCCCGGAAGCCGAGAGAGGGAATACGTGTTCGAACGTTTCACCGAAAGAGCCCGCCAAGTAGTCGTTCTGGCTCAGGACGAGGCGCGCGCGCTGAAGCACAACTACATCGGCACCGAGCACATCCTGCTCGGCTTGCTGCGCGAGGAGGAGGGGCTGGCGGCCCGCGTCCTCGAGTCGCTCGACATCACGGTCGAGGAAGTCCGTGCACAGGTCGCACGGATCGTCGGCCAGGGCGACGAGGTCACGACCGGCCAGATCCCGTTCACTCCGCGCGCGAAGAAGGTCTTGGAGCTGGCGCTCCGCGAGGCGCTCTCGCTCGGCCACAACTACATCGGCACCGAGCACATCCTGCTCGGTCTCGTGCGCGAGAACGAAGGAGTCGCAGCACGGATCTTGCTCGACTTCGACGCCGACGCCGAGAAGATTCGCAACGAGATCATCCGCATGCTTTCCGGCCCCGGCCGGCGCCAGCAGGGCGGCCCAGGCGGCGCCCCCGGCGAGAAGTCGAAGAGCTCCAAGCTCCTCGACCAGTTCGGCCGCAACCTGACGAAGCTCGCCGCAGAGGCGAAGCTCGACCCGGTCGTCGGCCGCCAGACCGAGATCGAGCGCGTGATGCAGATCCTCTCGCGCCGTACGAAGAACAACCCAGTCCTGATCGGCGAGCCCGGCGTCGGCAAGACCGCCGTCGTCGAGGGTCTCGCCGCCCGGATCTCCGGCAACGAGGTGCCAGAGCTCCTGAAGGGCAAGCAGATCTACACGCTCGACCTCGCGGCGCTGGTCGCCGGTTCCAAGTACCGTGGCGAGTTCGAGGAGCGCCTCAAGAAGGTGATGAAGGAGATCACCCAGCGCGGCGACATCATCCTGTTCATCGACGAGCTCCATAACCTCGTTGGCGCCGGCGCCGCCGAAGGCGCAATCGACGCCGCTTCGATCCTGAAGCCGGCGCTCGCGCGCGGCGAGCTGCAGACGATCGGCGCCACCACGCTGGACGAGTACCGCAAGTACCTGGAGCGCGATGCCGCACTCGAGCGGCGTTTCCAGCAGATCCGCGTCGACGAGCCGTCGGTCGACGACACCGTCCAGATCCTGCGCGGCCTGCGCGACCGCTACGAGGCGCACCACCGCTGCAAGATCACGGACGAGGCGCTGCGGGCCTCGGCGACGCTGGCCGACCGCTACATCCAGGACCGCCATCTGCCGGACAAGGCGATCGACCTGATCGACGAGGCTGCCTCTCGCATGCGGATCAAGACGATGAGCGCGCCCCCGCGCTACCGCGAGCTCGAGGACGAGATCGAGAAGGTGCGCAAGGACAAGGAAGAGTCGATCGAGGCCCAGGAGTTCGAGAAGGCCGCGTCGCTGCGCGACAAGGAGCGCAAGCTGACGCAGAAGAAGCGCGAGCTCGAGGAGGACTGGCGCAACTCGGAAGGCACGGAGGAGCAGCCGGAGATCGGTGAGGAGGAGATTGCCGACATCGTCTCGATGTGGACGGGCATCCCGGTCTTCAAGCTGACCGAGGCCGAGTCGCAGAAGCTGATCCGGATGGAGGACGAGCTCCACAAGCGCGTGATCGGCCAGGAGGAGGCGATCATCGCCGTCTCCAAGTCGATCCGCCGCGCTCGGGCCGGCATTAAGGACCCGAAGCGGCCGACCGGGTCGTTCATCTTCCTCGGCCCCTCAGGCGTCGGCAAGACCGAGCTCGCCCGCACGCTCGCCGAGTTCCTGTTCGGCGACGAGGACGCGATGATCCAGGTCGACATGTCCGAGTACATGGAGAAGCACTCCGTGTCCCGGCTCGTCGGCTCCCCGCCCGGCTACATCGGCTACGACGAAGGCGGCCAGCTCACCGAGGCTGTGCGCCGCAAGCCCTACTCGGTCGTCTTGCTCGATGAAATCGAGAAGGCGCACCCCGACGTCTTCAACATCCTGCTCCAGATCCTGGAGGACGGGAGGCTGACCGACGCCCAGGGCCGCAAGGTCGACTTCCGGAACACGATCGTGATCATGACCTCGAACATCGGCGCCGGCACGATCTCGAAGAACCAGACGCTCGGTTTCTCGATCGGCGACGAGAGCGGTCTCTCCTACGAGGACATGAAGGAGCGCGTCCTCGGCGAGCTCAAGAAGGTCTTCCGGCCCGAGCTGCTCAACCGCATCGACGAAGTGATCGTCTTCCACAAGCTGACGAGGGAAGAGATCACGACGATCGTCGATCTGGTGCTCCGCCGCCTGCGCGAGCAGATGGGCGAGCACGAGGTGGCGATCGAGCTCACCAGCGAGGCGAAGGAGCTGCTGGTCGAGAAGGGCTACGACCCGGCGATGGGCGCCCGGCCGCTGCGCCGCGCGATCCAGCGGTTCATCGAGGACCCGCTCGCGGATTTCGTCCTCGGCCGCTCACTCGAGCCCGGCTCGACGATCCTCGTCCAGCGAAAGGACGAGGACGAGGTCGACATCACGGTCATCCCCGGCGAGATCACGCCGGAAAAGGTCACCGTCCCGCCCGAGGAGCCCAGCGACTCGGCGGACGAGGAAGAATCAGAGTAATCCCCTGCCAGGCTTCAGCCTGGCTTGGTCGATCAGAACACGAGGACCAGCGAAACGGCGGCTTCGAGCCGCCGTTTCGCCTTTCCCTGGGGAGAGGGACCTGCGTTGGCTCAGCCGTTCCGGACGTAGAGCCAGTTGTTGATCGTGAAGTAACCGTGGCGGTAGTCGGCGCTCTTGCCGTGCCAGCCGTCGTGAACGAGCCGTAGGTCGCTCGGATAGCCCGCTCGCGAGACCTTGATGCAGCCGTTTGAGTAGTAGTCGTACGCGCCCTCCCAGCAATACGGATCGTCGCCCGCGGTCGGGCAGTACTGGCCCTGCCCCGCGGTCTCCTCCGAGTGGACGAAGAGCTCCGTGCGCCAAGTGCCGTTCCAGCACGGCTTGTTCTGGAGATAGAACACGCGGCCCGCGATCGCGCCGTTGTAGTTGTCCCAGTGACCCCAGAGGTCGTAGTAGCCGGTCGGCAGCCAGCCGTGGCCGATCCAGCACGCGTCGGTCGAGACGCCGGACCCCGCGCGCCAGCTTTGCGTGCCGTAGTAGCCGGTCCCGTACTGCCACACCATCGTCAGGGTCGAGGCGATATTCGACTGGCGTGCGAACTCGAACCAGGTCCGGTATGCGAAAGCGTTCGCGGGAATCGTCAGCGTGACGGCCAGTACCGCCGCGGCAATTGCGGCTCGGACTTTCATCAGTGGCCTCCTTCCGCGAGGGCTGTGGTATCGACCAGCCGGAGCCACTCCCGGGCCGGTGCGGGCTCTCCGCGCGCGCAAGTCCTGGCGATGCGGTCGCACAGCAGCAGGAAGGAGACTCCCCCGCTGCTCGTCGCCGGCGGGATGTCGGCCGCCGCGGCGATCTCGTTGCCGGCGGCGTCGACGAAGCGCGGCTCCTGCACGCCGACCGGGAATTGCGAGTGGTCGAGGCTGAGCACCTGCTCGAGCTCCAGCGTGCTCGAGCTGACGTGGAGCACCGCTAGACCGGAGCTCGCGGGCGCGACGATGTGGTCTCCCACCCATGAGCCCGAGTAGGCAAGCCAGGCGACCGGCGGCGTCGCTGTCGTCACGTCGAGCCACGCCAACTCGCTGCCGGTGGCGATGTCGAGCACGCGCACGCTGATGCCGTCCTGGCTGAGAACGGCCACGCGAGTCGCGTCCGGACTGATCGCGATCGCGCTGCCGTCAGCGAGGGGGCGAATACTCCCCGGCCCGTCTGCGACGAGCAGCTCGAGCTTCTCGCCGAGACCTACTCGGTAGAAGAGCACCCGGTCGCCCGCCCACGCGTAGACGACGTAATGAGCAGGCTCGCTCGTCCAGGCGGCATCGCGGCCGTGGATGTCGGACCGAACGACCACCTGGCCCGTGTAGGAGCGACCGGCTCGAAAGTCCGGGTCGCTGCCTTTGACGAACGCGATCGCGCCGTCGTGACGCCACGCGGCAGAGTAGGCGCCGCGGGCAAGCAGGAAGTCCTTGCCGGTGTCGTCGTGCACGCGCAGCGAAGGCGTTCCGAGGGCGGTGCCGTCGGCGATCGCCTGCTGCGAGAAGGACTGGTCGTTGTCGACCGTCTTCAGCTCCTGCCACGTGTTGTAGGCGACGCGCCGGCCGTCGCTCGACTCGACGGCCACGGGCGAGAGCGGCCCGATCATCGCGCCCGACACGGCCGCGCCGAGCTGGCGCCGAACCCCTCGGCCGGTGAAGAGGCCGTCTCCGCGCACGACGGCCCCGGGCGGGTTCTCCAGCCCTGCACGGACGCTGAGCGGCCCCGTTCTCGGCACGGCGCCGTGCGCGCCGAACACGCCAAGGATCGCAAGCGCGGCTGCTGCTCCGGTCAGGATCGTCAACGCCGCGGCGGTCGCCCCCGTTCCGAAAACTCGTTTCATGTGTGCCTCCTTTGTCGACTCTCCCGACCGTACGGTTCGATGGGAATCGCGTCAGTTGTCTGTTACGACAACGATTCAGAGTTGTCGCAGTCCCGTCACGTTCGGCGTCGGACCGCGTCCGTAGACTCGGCCTCGTGGCGAAAACGGCCGTTCAGCACGCGTGCACGGAATGCGGGTACAGCGCCGGGCGCTGGTTCGGCAAGTGCCCGGGTTGCGGAGCGTTCGGGACGCTCGTCGAGGAACTCGCCGGGCCGGCGGCGACGGCTTCTGCCAAGCCGCTACTTCGCCTTGTTGATGTCGAGGCCGACGAGGCCGAGCGCATCCCGACCGGGGTCGCGGAGCTCGACCGAGTGCTCGGGGGCGGGCTCGTACCGGCCTCGCTAGTGCTCGTCGGCGGTGAGCCGGGTGTCGGTAAGTCGACGCTCCTACTCTCGGCGCTCGCGGCCATCTCGAATGAGCGGCGGGCCCTGCTCGTCACCGGCGAGGAGTCGACGGCACAGGTGAAGCTACGTGCCGCCCGTCTCGGCGGCGCCGGGAACGTCGAGATCCTGGCGGAGACGGAGCTGGAAACCGTCTGCGCGACGCTGGAGCGCGAGCGGCCCGAGGTCTGCGTGATCGACTCGGTGCAGACGCTCTACTCGTCGGAGATCGGCTCCGCTCCCGGCTCTGTCGCGCAGGTTCGCGAGGCGGCGGCGCGACTCCTGCGCGTTGCGAAGCAAGCTCACGTCGCGACCTTCCTCGTCGGCCACGTGACCAAGGACGGCACGGTCGCCGGTCCGCGCGTGCTCGAGCATCTCGTCGACTGCGTGCTCCAGTTCGAGGGCGACCGCTACCACGCGCACCGGGTTCTGCGTGCGGCGAAGAACCGCTTCGGGTCGACGAACGAGCTCGGCGTGTTCGAGATGACCGGCGCCGGGCTCGTCGGCGTCCCCGAGCCCTCGGAGCTGTTCGGACGCGGCGCAGAAGGCGAGGTCGGTGCGGCCGTGGCCTGTGCGCTGGAGGGAACCCGGCCGATCCTGCTCGAGATCCAGGCCCTCGTGGCGCCGACCGACCTGGCGATGCCGCGGCGGGTCGCGACCGGGATCGACCCGAAGCGCCTCGCGATGATCGTCGCCGTTCTCTCTCGACACGCGCGCGTCGCTCTCGGCAGCGCCGACGTCTTCGTCAACGTCGCCGGCGGCGTTCGCATCGATGAGCCTGGCGCCGACCTCCCCGTAGCGCTTGCGATCGCCTCTGCTGCACGGGGCGCGGCCGTCAAGGAGGCGACGGCGGCGTTCGGGGAGATCGGGCTCACGGGCCGGCTGCGCGCCGCGACCCAGGCCGAGCGACGGCTCGAAGAGTGCGCGAAGTTCGGCCTCCGGCAGGTTGTCGCCCCCGCCGGAACGCCTAGTGGCAAACTAAGCATTCTCGAAGCGGTGACTCTGGGCAGGGCGATAAGGGCGGGGCTCGATGTCGACGGATCCGAGGGGAGATAGGCACGAACGACGGCCCGCCGCGCCGCTGGGCTTTCCTCGCAGTGCGGCAGAACTCGACCCGCGCATCGATCCAAATGTGTTGACCGCGATCTCGCGAATCGCGCCCGGCACGCAGCTTAGACAGGGGATCGACGACATCATCCGCGCCCGGGAAGGCGCGCTGATCGTGATCGGCGAGCCCTCCGAGCTCTCGTTCATGTTCTCTGGCGGGATCCGGCTCGACCAGGCCTTCACGCCGCAGCTCCTCTACGAGCTGGCGAAGATGGACGGCGCAATCATCGTCAACACCGCGATCGCCAAGATCGCTCAGGCCAATGTCCAGCTGATGCCTGATCCGACGATCCCGTCCAACGAGACGGGTACACGGCACCGCACCGCCGAGCGCGTCGCAAGGCAGACGAAGGCACTCGTGGTCTCGATCTCGCAGCAGCGCGAGACGGTGACGGTCTTCATCGGCGAGAGCCGCTACCAGCTCGACCCGATCGCGGACGTCCTCGCAAAGACGAACCAGGCCCTCGCCACCCTCGAGACCTACCGTCAGCGGCTCGACCAGGTGCTGACGCGGCTGACCGCGCTCGAGTTTCAGAACGCCGTCATGCTCGACGACGTCCT
>Ga0137372_10001731_pt1 | contig 21087 bp, 16 predicted proteins | sample SagtaG_6_FD_104911 | JGI IMG/M metagenome (GOLD analysis project Ga0137372, IMG submission 104911) | Vadose zone soil microbial communities from Sagehorn Ranch, Mendocino, California, USA - Sage1_R_60_16 metaG | ecosystem: Environmental > Terrestrial > Soil > Vadose zone | place: USA...
CTCCCGCGGGAACGGCGCCTGGTTGGCGATCTGCCAGCCGGTCCAGTAGGAGCCGTCCTGGTGGCGCAGGTGCTGCACGCTCGCGAACACCTCGAGCGCCCGGTCGCGCATCCCGCAGGCGTCCAGCGCGATGACCAGTTCGCAGGTCTCGGCCGCGGTGACCCACGGCTCGTCGCTTACGCACCGGACCCCGAGACCGGGAACCACGAACGTGTCCCACTCCGCCGCCAGCCGGCGGTCCGCGTCCTCGCCGCGGACTGCGCCGCCGAGCACCGGGTAGTACCAGTCCATGGCGAACCGGCTCTTGTCCGCGAACGCCTCCGGGTGCCGGGCCACCAGGTGCCCGAGCTGGTCCGCCGCGAGCTCCCAGTCCGGCCGCGGGTCGTCGGCCAGCTTGGCCAGCGCCACTGCGCAGCGCAGGCTCTGGTGGATGCTCGCGCACCCGGACAGCAGCGCGTACGTCCCCGGCAGGCCGGCCGCGTCCCGCTCCCAGAGCACCTCGCCGCGCGTCGTGCCCAGGCCGAGCGCCCAGCCCACCGCGCGCCGTACCGTCGGCCACATGGTCAGCGCGTGCCGCTCGTCGCCGGTCACCAGGTACTCGTGCCAGGCGCCGACGGCGACGTAGGCGGCGTGATGGCTTTCGGCCGCCGGATCGGTGATGCGCCCGGATTCGACCGAACGGGCCCATGAGCCGTCGGCGCGCTGGGTTTCGCGCAGCCACCGGTAGGCCCGCCGGGCCGGCTCGCGCAGTCCGCAGGCGCTCAGCGCCATCGCGCACTCCACGTGATCCCAGGCGTCCACGTGCCCGTCCGGCCAGGCGATCGCCCCGGACCGGTCCTGCACCCGGGCGATGGACTCACCGGTCGCCAGCACGTCAACCCGCTCCAGCGCTTCCCCGATGGTCTGCTGCCCCTCAGCCATCCGCCCGCCCAGGGGCCGCTTTCACGGCGTACACCACCAGGCTCTTCCCGATCAGCGGGTTCAGCGCCTGTTCGGCGAGCCGGGTCACGGCCGGCCCGCGCATGATGTCCCAGACCAGCATCCGGTGATACGCGCTGGTCAGCCGGTGCTTGTCGTTGTGCACGCCGACCGCGCACTTGAGCCACCAGTACGGCGAGTGCAGCCCGTGCGCGTGGTGGTGCCAGAGCGCGGTCAACCCGGCCCGGGCCAGTTTGGCTTGCAGTTCGACCCGTGTATAGATGCGCACATGCCCCCCGGGGACCTCGTGATACTCAGTGGACAACGCCCAGCACACGCGTTCGGGCAGGAAGCTCGGCACCGTGATCGCGGCCAGGCCGCCCGGCCGCAGCACCCGGGCGAGCTCGTTCATCGCCCGCTGATCGTCACCGATGTGCTCCAGCACCTCGGCCGCGATCACCCGGTCGAACATGCCGTCGCCGAACGGCATGGCCGTGGCGTCCCCCGAGATCGCGGTCGCGCCCGCCTCCGCTGCGGCCTCGCCCGCCGTCCGCATCGCGCCGAACATCCCGGTCACCGGGGCCAGTTCGGCCGGGTCCAGGTCGAAGGCCACGACGTCCGCGCCACGCCGGTACACCTCGAACGCGTGCCGCCCGCCGCCGCAGCCCAGGTCGAGCACGCGGTGGCCGGGCCGGACCGGAAACCGGCGGAAGTCAACGGTCAGCACTCGGCCTGTCCTTTCGTGCCTGTCCCTTCGTGGTGGCCAGCCCTTCCATCGCGGCCAGGTACTGCCCGGCGGTGGCCTCGGCCACCGCGGACCACGCGAACCGCTCGCGGACGCGGCGCAGGGCCCGGTCCGCCAGCGCGTCCCGCTCGGCGGGGGAGTGGTGCAGCCGGCGCAGCACGGCCGCGAGTTCCTCGTCCTCGCCCGGCGTGACCAGGACGGCGGCGTCGCCGGTGACCTCGGGCAGCGCCCCGGTCCGGCTCGCCACCAGCGGGGTGCCGGAGGCCATGTGCTCCACCGCGGGCAGCGAGAAACCCTCGTACAGCGACGGCACCACGGCGATCTCCGCGCTGGCCAGCAGGGCCGAGAGCGCCTCGTCGGACAGGCCGCGGGTGAACGTGACCCGGTCCGCCAGGGACAACTGCGCGGCCAGCCGTTCGGTGGCGGGCGCGGGTTTGCCCACGATGACCACGTGCGCGTCGGTGTCGGTGACGAGCTTGCCCACCGCGCGCAGCAGCGTGCCGGTCCCCTTGATCGGCGAGTCGGCGCTGGTCACCGCCACGATCCGGCCCGGCACCCTGGGCTGGGTAGGCGGCCGGAATATCCGGGTGTCCACGCCCAGCGGGATGATGCGCACGTGCTCGGGCCGGATCCGGAAGTCGCGGCAGATGTCGTCCCGGGACGACTCGGACACGGTGATCAGCGGCCCGGTTCCGGCGAGCCGCCGGGCCACCCGGGCCTGCATCCGGACGAACCCGTACCAGCGCCGCTTGTTGAGGGCGGCGAGCCTGCCCGACGAGGCCAGGTCGATCCGCTTGTCCACGCTGATCGGGTGGTGGATGCTCGTCACCAGCGGCAGTCCGACCCGGCGCACGCCGAGCATCCCGTAGCCCAGGCCCTGGTTGTCGTGGACCACGTCGAAGTGGCTGGCCCGTTCGGCCAGGACCCGCAGCGCCCGGATGCTGAAGGTCAGCGGCTCGGGAAAGGCGCCGCCCCACATCATCGCGGTCTCCAGCACGTCCGCCCAGTCGCGGTACTCGCCCCAGCGCGGGGTGCGGAACGGGTCGCTGTCGCGGTACAGGTCCAGGCTGGGCACCTCGCGCAGCACCGGACCCGGGTCCAGTTCCGGGTACGGCTGGCCGGAGAACACCTCGACGTGGTGCCCGAGCCCGCAGAGTTCCCTGCTCAGGTGGCGCACGTAGACGCCCTGGCCGCCGCAGTGCGGCTTGCTGCGATACGACAGCAGCGCGATGCGCAGCGGGCGGTTCAAGATAACCACGGGGCACCTTACCACTCAGTAGCCCTCCCGTTCTTGAGCAGGCCCGAGTGGACCAGGGTTACCAGGCACCCGCCCTCCCGCCCGTGTCCCCGGCCCGCCCGCTACCCCTGATGCTCTTGCGCCCCGACTTATTACCCTGACCACTGTTCCGCATCCCAGCCGCCCAACCACCTCGTTCGTACTGCGTGGATGCCGCGTTCACGCAGTTCCAGCTCAATGCCGTTCCGCTAATGGGCGGAGGCCGGGCGGCACGCTCCCCGGAAACCGGACTCAGGTCACGTCGGCACCATCAGCATCACGGTCCGCGCGCGCCGGACCGGCGGAACGGCTTGCCGCGGCCTGGGCCGGCCGCCGTGGGAGCCGCGGCGCGGAGTGCGTTACAACAGTCTGGGGTACCCGTGAGAAGACAGGAAAGGGTGGTAACGACGTGACGCATCGGTTCCCGGCACTGATCGCGGCTCCGGCGCCTGCCGCGGAACGGCTCTGGCTGACCGGGGCGCGGCTTTTCGACGGTACCGGGGCGGCGCTGCGCGAGAATACCGCGATCCTGGTCGAAGACGGTGTCATCCGCCGCGTCGCGGACGACCGGGAGCGGTGCCCGGACGGCGCTCGCCCGGTCGACCTAGGCCGGCGGGTGCTGATGCCGGGACTGACCGACGCGCACACCCACGCGTCCGGCCGCGTGCCGCACACCGCCAATGGGGCCGAGGAGGCACTGCCGGGGGTCGCGGCGCACTTCCTGCAGGCCGAACTCCGTGACTACCTGCGCTTCGGCGTAACCACCATCCGGGTCTGCGGGTCGCAGGGGCTGATGCCGCAGCAGGCCAGGCAGGCCATGCGCTATGGCGCGTTCCGCGGTCCCCGCCTGCTGACCTGCGGGAAAATCATCTCGGCCACGGCACCGGGCGGGCGCTTCTACGGCGATATGTACCGGGAGGCGGATGGTCCGGACGACATCAGGCGCGCGGTCAGGGAACAGATCCGGTACGGCGCGGACTTCGTCAAGGTGATGACGACCGGCGCTCGATCCAACGAACTCGAGGACCCCGATCCGCTTCAGCTCACCGAGCCGGAACTGGCCGCCGTCGCCGACGAGGCGCATCGGCTGGGCTACCGGGTGGCCGCGCACGCCGAGGGCCTGGACGGCTGCGCCGCGGCGATCAGGCACGGCATGGATACCATCGAGCACGGTATGTACCTGCACCAGCGACCGGACCTGCTGGAGGCGATGGCCGCCGGGGGACAGGTCCTGGTGCCCACGCTGTCGGGCTACTACTGGATGGCCGGAATGGGGGAGGCGATCGACCCGGCGGCCGGGCCGGGGAAGCCGCTCGGCGCCGACGCGGCGCACGCCGATCCCGGGATGCCTCCCATGCTGACCGGGCTGGCGCAGTTCAACCTCGAGCAGGGCGCGGCCAGCATGCGAGCCGCCCGCCTGGCGGGCGTGCCGATCGCGCTCGGCAGTGACGTGCGCCTGGCCACCGGGCTGGAGATCCAGCGGATGGTGCACCACGGGCTCACCCCGGCCGAAGCGCTGGTCGCCGCGACCAGGACCGCGGCCGAGGCGCTCGGTCTGGGTGAGCACATCGGCACGGTGACCGAGGGCAAGCTCGCCGACCTGATCGTCGTTGACGGGGACCCGCTGACCGAGCCGCGCTTGCTCTCCGACCCCGGCCGCATCTGGCTGGTCTTGCAGCTCGGCGTCCCGGTCGCCGGGCAGGCCCTGACCAAGAAGGCCCCAACCAGCCCGGCCCTGACTAGCCCGGCTCAGACTAGCCCGGCTCAGACCAGCCCCGCTCAGACCAGCCCGGCCAGCTGAGGTGGTGGCGCGGGTTCTGCTGCAACGCTACGGCTTCGCCGTGGCGTATCTGGCCGGTGTCGTCGCCGCCGGGCTCGCCTACACCCTGCTGGACCCGGACGCCCAGGCCCGGCTGATCGCCTGGGCCAGTACGAACGTGGCCAACTTGGAACACGAGCCGGTGGGCCCGCTGCTGGTCTCCGCGTTCGTCACGTCCGGGTTCTTCGCGGCCTGGCCGGCGCTCATCGCGCCGGCCGTCTTCGGCGCGAACCGTGCCCTCGGCAACACCAGGACAGCACTGGTCTGCCTGGCCGGGCACGTGATCGGATCCCTGGTCAGCGAGGGCATCCTCGCCTACCGGATCGACGCCGGCCAGCTCTCCGCCGCGAACCGGCACATCAGCGACGTGGGCCCGTCCTACGTGGTGCTGTCGGCCATCGTGATCGCGCTGGCCTGCGGCGGCTGGCTGGTGCGCGCGCTGGCCGCCGTGGACCTCGCGGTGCTGGTGTTTCCCGGCCAGGTCTTCGGCGGTCTGAGCCACCTCGACGTGGCCGCGGTCGGACACCTGACCGCGGCGCTCACCGCCGCCGTGGCCACCGCCCTCATCCTGTTCCGCCGGAGCCGGAGCCGGAGTCGGCGCCGAGCCTCAGGCGCCTCAGGCGGCTACGTGACCGACGCCCACCCCGATCAGGTAGGTGATCGCGGCGGCGCAGGCGCCCAGGACCAGCTGCCGGACCGCGCCCCGCCAGAACGGCCGGTCGGTCAGCCGGGCCACCATGCCCCCGCCGGCGATCGCGGCGACCGCGGCGAGCCCGAGCGCGACGGCCAGCACATCTAGGCCGAACAGGTACGGGATCAGCGGGATGATCGCGCCGACCGCGAACGAGGCCAGCGAGGCGCCCGCGGCCACCACCGGCGAAGGCAGCTCGCCCGGATCCACCCCCAGCTCCTCCAGCGCGTGCACGGCCAGCGCCTTTTCCGGGTGCGCCGAGATCTCCGCGGCGGCCTGCCGCGCGGTGGCGGCGCTGACGCCGCGGGCCCGGAGCATGGTGGCCAGCTCGGCCTGCTCGAACACGGGATTGTTCTCCAGCTCGAGCCGTTCCTTGTTCACCTCGGCCTGGACGAGCTCGTTCTGCGAGGACACCGACACGTACTCCCCGGCCGCCATCGAGCAGGCGCCCGCGGCCAGGCCGGCCAGGCCGGTGAGGATGATGGTGTGCGACGACCCGCCGCCGCCGCCCACCCCGGCGATCAGCGACACGTTGGTGACCAGCCCGTCCATCGCGCCGAACACGGCCGGCCGCAGCCACCCGCCGGACACATCCCGGTGGTGGTGCCCGTGATCGTGTCCGTGCGTGTCGGGCCTGGCCCGCCTCTCGGTAGCCATTCGGACTGCATTCCCTTCGTGAGCTAGCGCACTCCAAGAGCCCGGGAGTGCGCTAGCTCAGGAGGCCCTAGCCCTTGCCCGCGTTGTACAGGAACAGGTGCCCGATCGCGGTCGGATAGGCACCGGTCACGCCCTGCGCCGACGCTGTCAGGAAATTGTAGAAGTACCCGAAGACGACCGGCGTCTGCTCCAGCAGCAGCGTCTCGATCTGCCCGGCGATGGTCTTCTGCGTGCCCACGTCCGAGGCCGCGACGTACTGCGCGGCCAGCTTGTCGTACTGCGCGTTGGCGAAGTGGGCGGCGTTCCACACCCCGGTCCCCGTCTTGGCGTTGTACGTCTCGAGCGCGGAGGTCAGGAACGCGTTCGGCACGCTCCGATGCCCGTAGTCGACCAGGCTCATGGTGGCGTCGAGCCAGTCGGAGTTCCCGAACGTGGCCTTGCCGTAGTACTGGGTCGAGCTCTCCACCTTCAGGCTGATGTTGACCCCGATCTCCTTGGCCGACTGGGCGATGATCTGCGCGTACTGGGGGATCTCGACGAAGTCCTCGGTGACCAGCTGGGTGCTGAAGCCCGAGCCGTGCCCGGCCGCGGCGAGCAGCGACTTGGCCTTGGCGATGTCCATCGTCCGCTGGGCCACGGTGGTGTCAGTGGACGGGTAGACGGGCGCGAACGGGCTGTCGTTGCCCACGTCGGCGTAGCCCTTGAACAGTGCCTTGACGATCGCGGGCCGGTCGAGGGTGAGCGCGATCGCCTGCCGGACCCGCGGATCGGTGAACGGGGCCTTGTCGCAGCGCATCGACAGCTGGCGGTGAGCTGCGGACTTCAGCTTGATGATGTTGTAGCTGCCGGTCAGCAGTTCCTGCGCGCCGGACACGGCGAACTGCCCGAGCACGTCGATCGTCCCGCCGGTCATTCCCAGGATCGACGGGTTCTGGGTGTCGTAGAAGGTGAACTGGGTCGACGAGGGCAGCGCCTTCTTGCCCCAGTAGCTCTCGTTACGCGTGAAGGTGGCCCCCGACTTCGGCGTGTACGAGCCGAGCTTGAACGGGCCGGTGCCGAGGAAGGTGCTCTCCCACTTGGCCGGGTCGTAGCCCTTCGGGATGATGATCATGTTGTAGTTGTCGGAGGAAGTCAGGTACGGGAAGTTCCCGTTCGGGGCGCTGAGGTGGAACTCCACCGTGAAGTCGTCGACCTTCTTCACGCCGGCCGGGAGCAGCACGCCGCCGAAGGCGGACAGCGCGTTCGACCCGCCCTTGGGGTTGGTGTGCAGCTGGTAGGTGTACACCACGTCGTCGGCGGTCAGCGCCTGGCCGTTGTGGAACTTGACCCCCTGGCGGATCTTGAACGTCCAGACATCGGCCTTGCTGTTCGGTGTCCAGCCGGTGGCCAGCACCGGCTGCAGGGTCAGCGTCTGGGTGGACAGGCACAGGTACTCGCCGGTCTGCCCGAGCATGTCCAGGCCGCCCTGGTCGGCCACGGTGACCGGGTTGATGGCCGCGGTGGGCGTGACGATGCCCGCCTTGATCACCGCGCCGGGCTTGGCCGAGGCCGAGGAGGAGCCGCCGGACGGCGACGAGCTGGACCCGCTGCTGCCGCAGGCCGCCAGGATGGACCCGAGCAGCGGCACGGAAATCCCGACGACGGTGCCGCGGCGGATGAAGTCGCGGCGGGACAGCCGTCCGGCGGCGAACTCGTCGATGATGTGGTTAGCGATCTCGCCCTGGCCCTCGCGGAGCTGCCCGAGGCGGTTGTGATTGATCTTCCGGGTCATGCGGAGCCTCCCTGGGATGGGGCGGGTTCATTGAGCTGTAGTTGCCGCAGCTCGGTGATCGGGATGTGGCAGCGGATCAGGTGACCCGGCTCTTCTTCGAGCAGGGGGGGTTCGGTGGATTCGCAGATTCCAGTGGACAGCCTGCGCGGACAGCGGGTGTGGAACACGCACCCACCGGGCGGATCGGCCGCGGAGGGTATCTCGCCCTGCAGCCTGATCCGGTCGGGTCGCTGGCCGTCCAGCGACGGCACGGCCGAGAACAGGGCCTCGGTGTACGGGTGGTGCGGTCCGGTGAAGACCGTCTCGGCCGGCCCGACCTCCATCACCCGTCCGAGGTACAGCACGACGATCCGGTCGGACAGGTACCTGACCAGGCCCAGGTCGTGCGAGATGAACAGGTACGTGGCGTGCTCCTGCTGCTGCAGGTCGGCCAGCAGGTTGAGGATGGCCGCCTGCACCGACACGTCCAGCGCCGAGGTCGGCTCGTCGCAAACCACCACGTCGGGCCGGGCGCCGAAGGCGCGCGCGATCGCGACCCGCTGCTTGAGGCCGCCGGACAGCTGCCCGGGGCGCAGCGCCAGGTGGCGGTCCTCCAGCCGGACCGAGGCGATCAGCTCGGCCAGCCGGTCCTGCAGCGCCGTCCCGGACAGCCCGGCCAGCCGGGTCAGCGGGCGGCTGATCAGGCTGCGCACCGTGTGCCGCCGGTTCAGCGCCGAGTCGGGGTTCTGGAACACGATCTGCAGCGCGCGCAGGATCTCCCGCGGCCGGCGCCGCGCGTCCGCGTTGAGCGGCTTGCCCTCCAGGGTAACGACCGAGCCCTGGTCGGGCGCGGTCAGCCCGAGCAGGACCCGGGCCAGCGTGGTCTTGCCGCTGCCCGACTCGCCGACCAGGCCGAGCGTCTCGCCGCGGTGCACGGCCAGGTCCACCCCGGCCAGCGCCTGGACGCCGCCCGCGAAGGTCTTCGACAGGCCCTCGACCTCCACCAGCGGGCCGCCGATCCCGTCGGTCGCCAGCGCCGGCACCGAGGACGGGGTGGCCCGGGGCAGTTCGGGTGCCTGCTCGTGATAGAAGCAGCGCGCGGTCCGCAGGTCGCCGACGTCGAAGAACGGCGGCGACTCGGACCGGCAGCGGTCCTGCACGAGCGCGCAGCGCGGCGCGAACACGCAGCCGCTTAGGGAGTGGCCGGGTGCGGGCAAGAAGCCGGGGATGGTGTCCAGCCGGTCGCGGTCCTTCCGCTGCCCGCGCCGCGGGATGCAGCGCAGCAGCCCGACCGTGTACGGGTGCCGCGGGTCGTCGAACACCTGCCGGGCCGGGCCCTCCTCGACCAGTTCGCCCGCGTAGAGTACGCCGACCCGGTCGCACATCTTGGCGATCACCGCCAGGTTGTGGCTGATGAACAGCACCGACGTGTCGAACTCCCGGCGCAGCGCCGCGACCAGGTCGAGCACCTCGGCCTCCACCGTGGCGTCCAGCGCGGTGGTCGGCTCGTCCAGGATCAGCAGCGACGGCGAAGCGGCCAGCGCCATCGCGATCACCGCCCGCTGCGCCATCCCGCCGGACAGCTCGTGCGGGTACCGTTGCATGACCCGGCCGGGATCGGAGATCTGGACCTTGCGCAGCATGTCCTCGGCCGAGGACATAGCCGACTCGGACGACTCCCCGGCGACCTCGAAGACCTCGGCGATCTGACGGCCCACCCGCAGGGACGGGTTCAGGGCCCGCCCGGGCTCCTGGTACACCATCGAGATGGTCCGGGCCCGCAGCTGGCGCAGCGCCCTCTTTCCCATTGACAGCGGATCCAGCCCGTTGATGCTGATCGTCCCGGCGCTCACCCGGCCGTTGCTCGGCAGGAAACGCACCAGCGCGAGCGCGGCCGTGGACTTCCCCGAGCCGGATTCGCCCACCAGCCCGTACGATTCGCCGCGTTCGACGGAGAACGAGACGTCGCGCAGGGCGAGGCGATCCTGGCCCCGCACGCGGTAGGTGACGTCCATGTTCGAGACGATGAGCGCCGGCCCGGAAGCCGCGAGAGCCGAAGACGGCGACGACGCCTGATCAGTGGTCATGCGCTGAGCACCTGCTCAATCGAGTCCGCGAGCAAGGCGACCGCGGTCACCAGCGTTGCGATGGCCAGCGCCGGGAACAGCGTCTGCCACCAGTAGCCGGCCAGCAGGCCGCTGTAGTTGGCCGCGATGTCCGTGCCCCAGTCCGGCGTGGGCGGCTGGATGCCGAAGCCGAGGAAGGACAGCGTGACCACCGCGAAGACCGCGTAGCCCAGCCGGACCGTGAACTCGACCACGATGGCGGGCATGACGTTGGGCAGGATCTCGCCGAACATGACCCGGGCCGGGCTCTCGCCGAGCAGCCGGGACGCGGACACGTAGTCCTGATGCCGCTCGACCAGCACGGCCGTCCGGACCGTCCGCGCGATCAGCGGCGTGAAGACGAGGCCGATGATGATGGTAATCGTCACGACGGTCGAGCCGAGGGCGACGACGAACAGGAACGCGATGATCACGAAGGGCAGCGCGAGGATGGCCTCCACGATCCGGCTGACCACCGTGTCAAACCAGCCGCCGATGTAGCCCATGGCCAGGCCGAGCGCGGTGCCGAGGACGGTGGCGAGCAGGGTGGCCAGCGGGGTGATGATCAGGATGTCCCTGGCGCCGGTGATGACCCGCGACAGCACGTCCCGGCCAAGCGGGTCGGTGCCGAACCAATGCACCCCGGACGGGGCGGCGTTGGCGGCGAGCAGGTTCTGTGCGAGCGGATTGAACGGCGCGAACAGGTACCCGAAGACGGCGCAGACCACCCAGAACAGCACGATGCTCGCGCCGGCCCAGAACGTCGCCTTGCGCAGTAGCAGCCGCCATCTGGCCGGCGTGGCCCGGCTGGCGGCCATCACCGCGGCCGCTCCGGTCGGCCCGAGATACCCGCCCGTGCGATCGATCGGCGCGACCGGGTCGACAGGTGACGCAGCGCCCGGCTCGGCCGGCTGCGGGACGGAGCCGCTCATTGCGTGCCCCCAATGCGCAGCCGCGGGTTGAGCCAGGTCAGCAGCAGGTCCGCTACCAGCGTGGCCACCACGTAGACCACGCCGATGATGAGGATCCCGGCCTCCAGCATCGCGAAGTCCTTGCCCTTCGCCGCCTTGAAGATCAGGTTCCCGAGACCCTGGTAGTTGAACAGGACCTCCACCACCACGAGCCCGCCGATCAGGTATCCGGTCTGGGTCGCGATGACCGTGATCGTCGGCAGCAGCGAGTTACGCAGCACGTGCCGCCGGATCACGGTCGCCCGCGGCAGCCCCTTGAGCGTTGCGGTCCGTGCGTAGTCCGAGTTCAGCGCCTCGATGGTCCCCGCCCTGGCCATACGGGCAATGTAGCCGAACAGCACGAAGACGAGCGGTATTGCGGGCAGGATCAAATGCCGGAACTGACTGAAGACTCCGGCACCGGCCCCGGCGGACGCGGTTACCGGCAGCACCTTCAGCGTCACGCCGAATATCACGATCAGCACGATGCCGGATACGAACTCAGGCACGCTGGACAGGGAAAGCCCGGTCACGGAAATGACCCGGTCCGCCGCGCGGCCCTCGTAGAGCGCGGCGATCACGCCGCCGATGATGCCGAGCGGCACCACGATGACGAATGCGAGCACGGCCAGCTTGACCGAATTGATCAGCGCGGCCCGGACGAAAGGCTCGACCGCGGTCTGGTACGTATACGAGGTGCCGAAATCCCCGTGCAACAGCCCGCCGAGCCAGCTCAGGTATCTGGTCAGCAGCGGCCGGTCTACGCCGAGCCGGTGATCGAGAGCCTGCACGGAGTCTTGCGAGGCGAGATTGCCGAGGATGGCCCGGCCCGGGTCACCGGGGAGAACCTGCCCGGCGAAGAATATGATCAGGCTGAGAAGCCACAACGTCAGGATCATAAAGCCGAGGCGCCTCAGAAGGAACGCCGCCATCGCTGGCCTCCTTGATGCTGGCCGCCTCAGGGATGTATGAGCCGCCTCATGCGGAACGCCCCCGGGTGGCAGAGCCTAGCTCAGTTATAGATGGGTGAGCAATTAATGACGATCACGCTGAATGGAAGTGACCTGACTGTTACGCAGGTCGTAGCGGCCGCCCGGCACGGCGAGGCGGTCGCGCTGGCGCCGGAGGCGGTCGCCGCCATGCGCCGGTCCCGTGCGATCGTCCAGGACGTTCTCGCCGGCGGCGAGCCGGTATACGGCCTGACCACGGGGGTGGGCGAGCGCAAGGCGTACCTGCTCGACCCGGCCGCGCGGCAGCGGTTCAACCACCGCCTGGTGCTCAACCACAGGATCGCCCAGGGCGACGCGGCCCCGGCCGACGTGGTCCGCGGCGCCATGCTCTGCCTGGCCAACAGCTACGCCAAGGGCGTCACCGGCGTCCGTCCCGAACTGGCCGAGATGATCGTCACGCTGCTGAACGAGGGGTTCGCGCCGCCGGTGCGCCGGCTTGGCTCGATCGGCCAGGGGGACCTCGGCCCGATGGCCGACCTTGCTCATGGCCTTATTACTCGCAGCGGATTCGAGGTGGCCGAGAACGAGGGGCTCGCCCTGGTCAGCAGCAACGCCTTCACCACGGCCTGGGCCTGTCTGGCCACCGCCGACACGGGGGCCCTGCTGGCGGTGTTCGACGTGGCGGGCGCGCTCGACCTGGAGGCGTTCGGCGCCAACGTGGCCTGCCTGGACCCGGTCATCGAGCAGATCAGGCCGTTCCCCGGCCTGGCCGCCACGCTGCACCAGCTGCGGCTGCTGCTGGCGGGCAGCTACCTGTGGCAGCCGGGTGCGGCCAGGTTCCTGCAGGATCCGCTGACCTTCCGCTGCCTGCCGCAGATCCACGGCGCGGCCAGGGACGCGCTCGGCTACGTCATGAACATCCTGCAGATCGAGCTCAACTCCTCGCAGTCCAACCCGGTCGTGGTGCCCGCCGGAAAGGTGCCCGCCGGAAATGAGCCCGGAGAGCCCGGAAATGGGCCCGGAAATGATCAGGGCCGGATCGTGTCGGTCGGCAACTTCGACATCGGCCATCTCGCCGCCGCCCTCGACTTCCTGCGCATCGCGCTCGCCCCGGTGGTGACCAGCGCGAACGAACGCGCGGTCAAGCTGCTGCAGGCGCCGTACTCCGGGCTCCCGGCCGGCCTGGCCGCCGGTGTGGGCTCGCCGGACGACGCGCTGGCCGAGCTGGCGGTGGCCGGGCAGGCCATCACCGTCGAGGCCCGCACGCTGGCTCACCCGGTCTCCTACGAGCTGGCCAGCTCGGTGAAGGGCGAGGGCATCGAGGACCGGGCCACCATGGCGCCGCTGTCCGCGCGGCGGCTGGCCGACATGATCGCCCTGTCCGCCCGGGTCGCGGCGATCGAGTTCGTGGTCGCGGCCCAGGCCATCGACCTGCGCGCGCCCGGTCAGCTCGGCTTGGGCACCGGCCGTGCCTACCGGATGATCAGGGAGCTCGTCCCGTTCACCCACACCGACGGCACGCTGCCGGCCGACCTGGAACCGCTGGTCGAGCTGGTTACCAGGGGAACCCTGACCCCGGCCGCCTGAGCAGCCAAGACCGCTGGATACGATGCCCCCATGCAGGACCAGAACCGGACATCACGGGTGCTAATCGGCGAGAGCTTCGTAGGGGAGGGCGCCGAGGCGGCGCACATCAACACGGTGCTCGGCGGCCGCGACGGGCCGGTCGGCACGGCCTGGGCCACGGCACTGGCCATGCCGAGGCCGGGACACGCGGCCTTCGTCACGATCCTGCGGCCGAACCTGCCGGTCAAGCCGCTGACCCTGTTCGTGAACAAGGCGGCCATGGCCGACGAGCGGCACGGCGACCTCACCTGGGGCGCGGCCCAGGCGGGCGTGGCCGGCGGCGTCGCGGACGCGGTCGCCGACGGCGTGATCAGCGCGGAAGAAGCCGAGGACCTGCTGCTCATCGCGGCCATCTGGGTCAACCCCGCCGCCCGGGATGCCGCGCTGGTCTACCAGAACAACCGGGCCGCCACCAGGAAGGCACTGGAAAACGGCGCCACCGGCGCGCCGAAGCTGGACGAGATCCTGGCCGCCAGGCACGAGCCGGCCAACCCGTTCTTCACCGCAGGATTATCCCGAACGGACCGGGTTCCCCGCCTCGGTGCCCTGCGTCGATTTCCTCCCGTAACCCACCCGGAGCGCAGCATGAAAGTCGGCTTCATCGGGCTCGGCTTCATGGGCGCACCCATGAGCCGCAACGTCCTGGCCGCCGGGCACGACCTGCTCGTGCACGACCTCCGCCGCGAGGCAGCGGCCGGCCTGGAGGTCGCCGGGGCGGGCTGGGCCGCGACCCCGCGGGAGGTCGCGGCGGGTCGCGAGGCGGTGATCACCATGCTGCCGGCCCCCGCGCACGTGGAGCGGGTGCTGCTCGGCCCGGATGGCCTGCTTTCCGGGCTGGTTCCGGGCTCGGTCTGGATCGACATGTCCACCAGCGTCCCCGCCGTCGCGGACCGGGTCCGGGCGGTGGCCGGCGACGTGGCCGTCCTCGACGCCCCGGTGAGCGGCATGGCCGCCGGGGCCAGGGCGGGCACGCTGCAGATCTTCGTCGGCGGGGAGGAGCCGGTCTTCCGCCGGGTCCGGCCGCTGCTGGAGGCGATGGGCGATCCGGAGCGGATCTTGTACGTGGGCGGCCACGGCGCGGGCTACACGGTCAAGCTCATGATCAACCTGCTCTGGTTCGCGCACCTGGTGGCCACGGCCGAGGTACTCACCATCGGCACCCGGGCCGGGGTGGACTTGGCCACCTTGCGCCGGTGCCTGCTGGCCAGCCCCGCGGCGAGCAACTTCCTCGAGCGCGACGTGCTGTCCGTGCTCGAGGCCGGCGACTACGACGACTCGTTCGCGCTCGCCCTGGCCTGCAAGGACCTCGGCCTTGCCGTCGACCTGGCCGGCCACGCGGGGGTGCCGGCGGAGGTGAGCGCCGTGGTGGAGCAGGTCTACCGCCGCGCCCGCGCCCAGTACGGCGACGCCGGCGGCGAGATGCTCCCGATCAAGCTCTACGAAGACCTCACCCGCACCCCCCTCCGCCTCCCGCCCGTGTCTACCTCCCCATCCCCCGCGCCTCCGCCTCCCCTCACCCCTCCGCTTCCTCCTGCCCCTCCGTCTCCCCTCACCCCTCCGTCTCCTCCTGCCCCTCCGCCTCCCCCTGTCGCCTCCCCGTCCGCATGATCGCGGCCCTTCGAGCCGCATGGCCCCCGGGAGGCGTCGCGCAGGCGCGAAATGGGGTACTCCCGGTTATGTGGCCGGTCGCGCGGCCCGCGGCGAGGACGCGAGAACGGACGCTCCCGCAACACCAAGCACTTCGCCACCAGCGCCCCGGCGCCCGCGCGTGGCCTTGCCATGATCACGAAGGGTTCACTACCCTATGCAGTAGTAGAGTCTTCGCGATCATGGAAATGTCGTTGCTGCGCGGCGTTATTCGAGAGCTTTGTCACTCCAGCACCACCCACACCAGGTCGTATGACGTGGATGCCGCCTTCATGCTGGCCCCAGCTCGATATCGCTGAGCTTAAGTTGATCATGAAGATCGGCCTGCTGCTGTACGCCGTGGAACCCGGCTTTCACTGCGTCAGAACGCACTGGATCCGGGGATTTCATGGCGTTCCAGCTGGCTCGGCACACACACACGTGATGCTGATGGTGCCAGCGTGACCTGAGTCCGGTCTCCGGGAACGAGCGCAGCAACACCAGGGGTAAACCGGGCATGCGCCCGGGCGACGTTCGGGGGACGTGCCGCCCCCAAAGGCATGGCCCCGGTGAACATCCCCGCGCCACCGTGCTGGCCGGTGCGGGACTAGTGGGAAGCTTGTGCTGTGTCCGATGCGGAAAGCACGCTGATCACCGGGATCGGTGAACTGGTCAGCAACGACGGCGAGCCGAACGACGGCAAGCCGGGCTCCTTTGCCGCGATGACCGACGCTGCGCTGGTCATCGCCGGAGGAAAGGTGGCCTGGACCGGCCCGGCGTCGCGCGCGCCCGCCGCCGACAACGTGGTGGACGCGGCCGGGCGGGCCGTGCTGCCCGGGTTCGCCGACTCGCACGCGCATCTGGTCTTCGCCGGGGAGCGCAGCGCGGAGTTCGCCGCCCGGATGGCGGGCCGGCCGTACCGGGCGGGTGGCATCCTGGGCACGGTCGAGGCGACCCGCGCCGCCTCGGACGGGGCGCTGCGGGCCAACCTCCGGCGGCTAGCGGCCGAGATGCTCCGCCAGGGCACGACCACGTTCGAGTGCAAGTCCGGATACGGGCTGACCGTGCCGGACGAGGCGCGCGGGCTGGCGCTGGCGGCCGAGGTCACCCCCGAGGTGACCTACCTCGGCGCGCACGTCGTGCCGCCCGAGTTCGCCGCCGACCCGGCCGGCTACGTCGACCTGGTATGCGGGCCGATGCTAGAAGCCTGCGCGCCGTCGGCCCGCTGGGTCGACGTGTTCTGCGAGGACGGGGCGTTCGGCGCGGACGAGGCCGCCGCGGTGCTCGCGGCAGGCCAGGCTGCGGGCCTGCACGCCCGCGTGCACGCCAACCAGCTCGGCCCGGGCCCCGGCGTCCGGGTCGCGGCCGAGGCGGGCGCCGCGTCGGCGGACCACTGCACGTTCCTGACCGACACTGACGTGGACGCGCTCACCTCGACTCCGGTGGTCGCGACTCTGCTGCCCGGCGTGGAGTTCAGCTGCAGGCAGCCGTTCCCGCGGGCGCGCCGGCTGCTCGACGCGGGCGCCGTCGTGGCCCTGGCCACCGACTGCAACCCGGGCTCCTCGTTCACGTCCAGCATGCCGTTTTGCATCGCGCTCGCCGTGCGCGAGATGGGGATGACCACCGAGGAGGCGGTCTGGGCCGCCACCGCGGGCGGCGCCAGGGCACTGCGCCGGACCGACATCGGCCATCTCGGCGTCGGGGCCCGGGCCGACCTGATCCTGCTGGACGCACCGTCGCACACCTACCTGGCCTACCGCCCCGCCGTCCCGCAGATCGCCGCCGTCTGGCAGGCAGGCAGGCTGGTCGCGGGCGCGGTTCCCTGACCCGCGCGGCCAGCCCGGGCCCGGCGCGGCCAGCCCGGGCCCGGCCCGCTAGCCCCGCCCGGCCCGCTAGCCCGGGCTCGGCCCGCTACCGACCCGGGCCGGCAGGTAACGGCCGCGGAACCTGATCAGCGGCTCGCCCAAGCCGGCCACATAGACCACGCCGGTGACATAAGCGATAACCAGGATGTGGTCTCCGGCGGTGACCAGCCGCTCCGCCGCGCACTCCAGCGCGGCCAGGCCGCCCTCCGGGATCAGCGCCCCGGAGCCCGGGCCGCGCCGGTGCGGCACGTCGTCGAGCATCAGCCTGGCCGCGGGCCGTCCCGAGGCGGCGAACCGGCCGGCCAGCACCCGCTGTCCGGCCGCGAGCAGCGTCACCGCGAACCGCGTGACCGGCTCATCCGGGCGGCTGAACAGCTCCGCCGGATAGGAACCGGACATCAGCGACACCAGTACCAGGGGTGGTTCCGCGGACACCGGGCTGAACGAGCTGACCGTGGCCCCGATATCGTCTCGCCCGTCCGCCACTGTCACCAGCGTGACCGCGCCTGCCCAGGCCGCCCGAACCCCCGCCAGGTCCGCCCCCGTGTCCACGCCAGTCACACCCTCCGAGGGGCGTGGGGGGTGACCGGGGCGGGAAAGCCGGTCCGTTCGGTCATCTGATTGTCCAGCGGCCCGGCAGCATCAGCGGCCCGTACGGCGACAAGCCGGCCTGGGCGGCGAACCGCCAGGCGGGACCCCAGGCGTCGGCGAACCGGAGGTCCAGCGTGGCCGCGGCGGCCGGGCGAGACTCGCTCGACTCCGGCGCTCGCAGCTGGTCGAACGGGGTCAGCCGGGGGTAGGCGCGCAGCGGAGCGTCGGCAGGCAGCCCGGCCCGGCGGCGGGCGATCTCGGCCGCGGCCGACATCCCGCCAAGCTCGTCGACCAGGCCGTTCCGCGCCGCGTCGGCGCCGGTCCAGACCCGCCCTCTGGCGATCTCGTGCACCTGCTCCACCGTCATCCGGCGGCCCGAGGCCACCTTCTCCGTGAAGTCGCGGTAGATCGCGTCGAGCCAGTTGTTGATCCGCTGCCACTCGTCTTCGCTGAACGGGTGCGTGGGCGCGAACATGGTCGCCCCGCGGCCCACGGACACCGAATCGGTCGTGATGCCGATCCGCCCGAACGCCTCCTCGAACACCGGCTTGCCGGCGATCACGCCGATCGACCCGGTGAGCGTGCCCGGCTGCGCCACGATGATGTCGGCCGCCATCGAGATGTAGTACCCGCCCGAAGCCGCCACGTCGCTCATCGAGACCACGACCGGCTTGCCCGCCGCGCGGGTCCTGGCCACCTCACGCCAGATCGTGTCCGACGCGACGGCGGATCCGCCGGGGCTGTTGACCCGCAGCAGCACGGCGCGGACCCGGTCATCCGAGGTCGCCGAGCGCAGCGCGGCCGCCACCGTGTCCGAGCCCATCGAGCTGCCGCCCACCGGGCTCCGGCCGCTGCGGCCCTGCCTGATCGGCCCGGTCGCGTAGATCACCGCGACGAAGCGCTCGCGCGGGTTGGGCAGCTTCTTGGCTCGCTGGGTCAGCGTGTGCGACCGCTGGTAGCGGGCGACGAACTGCAAGATCGCGTCCGGCCCGGCCTCCTTGCGCACCTCCGCGTAGACCTCGTCCCGGTAGGCGAGCGCGTCGACCAGGCCCGCGGCGAGGGCGTCTTCGGCCAGGAACGGCCCCTGGTCGAGCAGCGCGCGGGCCTGCTCCGCGGTCTTGCCGCGGCGCTCGGCGATCGCGGCGATGATCTGCTCGGCGATGGATGCGGCCAGGCGTTCGGCGGCCTCCCGGGTCGGTCCGGTGAAGCCGCGTTCGGTCAGGTTGTCGGCGGCGGACTTGTATTCGTATCGCTTGGCACTCTGGAAGGCGACGCCGGCCTTGGCCAGGGCGTCGTGCAGGAACAGCTGCTCGACCGCCACGCCGGTAAGCCCGACCGACCCGGACGGCTGCAGGTAGATCCGGTCGAACGCGGTGGCCAGGTAGTACGGCACGTTGCCGTGGGTGAACTCGCCGAAGGTCTCGGACCAGGCCACCGCGAGCTTGCCCGATTCGCGGAACACGCCGACCGCCTCGCGCAGCTCCTGCATCCGGGCCAGCCCGATCCGGCCGCCGCCCACCTTGACCACGAGGGCGCGGACCCGGTCGTCCCGGCCCGCGCGCCGCAGGCCATCGACGATGTCCTGCATGCGCGCCTTGCGGCGCGACAAGATCGCCGACAGCGGATCACCGACCGGGCCCTCCCCGATCCCGTCGGTCAGGTCGAGCTCGAGGATCAGCGGGGCCGTCTGGCGCTGCCGTAGCCTGGTGACCTGTTCGGTGATTTGCCGGGCGAGTATCGCATCTGCCATGCGGCCAGCTTACGGTGCGGAGGAGATGGGAATCGGCGGGCAACCGGTGACAATCGTCGTAGACGTCGCCAACGTGATGGGCTCGCGCCCCGATGGCTGGTGGCGGGACCGGGCCGGGGCCGCGGTGCGGCTACACGCCGACATAGCCCGGCTGGCCGCCAGCGGCCGCGCCATCCTGCCGGACGAGCCGGGGGAGACAGGGACCGAACGGGCGGGCGCTCCCGGGTTCGTCATGGTGCTTGAGGGCGCGGCCAAAGCCGCCGCCGCCCGCCTGGCTCAAGCCGAGCCAGCCGCGCGAGCCGAGCCAGCCGCGCGAGCCGAGGCGGATGCGGCGGACGGGAGAGCGGCGCCGGACGGGAGAGCCGCGCCGGACGGGGGCCTGCGGCCGGTGCGGCCGGGTGAGGTGCGCGTGGTCCAGGCGGCCGGTTCGGGGGACGACGCGATCGTCGCCGTGGTGCGCGAGCAGCCCGGGCGGCGCGTGGTCGTGACCGCAGATCGAGGGCTGCGCGAGAGGTGCGTGGCGGTCGGCGCGGAGATCCGGGGGCCGGGCTGGCTGCTCGGCCTGCTGCGCGGCTGAGCCGAACCGCTGCCGCCGCCTTAGCCGACATCATCGCTGGTCGCGGGCTGGTGTTCGGGCCACCCGGCCCGTTCAACCGGGTGGCCCACTTCCCCTTGCAGGCCGGCACGCTGGGGCGCCGGAGCGAGAATCGTAGCAGTCACACAGCCGCACTCGCCCGAGATAGGTGCAGACGTACGGTTTGGAGAATCCTGTGAGCACCGGCTTTACTGGGGCCATCACCCTGGCCCGGACACCGGAACGGAAGATGCCCGTGGGAGTCCTGATCGCTGTCCTTATTCTCTTGTTCGTTTGCCTGCTGGCCGCCGCCGTCGACCGGGCCATCAAGACGACCAAACGCAACCGCCGCCGCCTCGACGCCACCCGGCGGCTCGTCGCCGCGACGGAGCAGGCGGAGGTCAAGCACAGACGGCGGAAGGCAGCCGAACAGGTCAGCGGGGCCCTCACCTCGGTTATGCCGACCATCCATGACATCGACACCCGCCACGTGGACGAGCCGGGCGAAACCACCACGAAGTGACCATGCGTGGGCCCTCGCTCACGATATCGGTAGGTATCCGTCGCACTCCCGCCCGCGCCGCCGCATTCCCGGCCCTCGCTGCCCCCGCCCCACCCGCGGCATCCCCATCGCGCGCCGGGGCGGCGGGGGAGGCCGGACAAGCGACCAGCGACAATGGTTCCGTGCAGGTCGTCGTGCTGGCTGACACTCACGCGCCGCGCCGGTGGCGGGTCTGCCCGCCGCGGGTGGCCGAACACCTGCGCACGGCCGACCGCATCCTGCACGCGGGCGACGTCTGCACCGCCGCGGTTCTCGCCGAACTGGCGGAGTACGCCCCGGTGACCGCCGTGCTCGGCAACAACGACGGCCCCGACGTAGCCGAATGGGGCGCGCAAAGGACCGCCGAACTCGACCTCGACGGCCTGAAGGTAAACATGGTGCACGACGGCGGCGCGGCTGCCGGGCGGCTGACCCGGCTGCGCCGCAGGTTCCCCGGCGCGGACCTCGTGGTGTTCGGGCACTCCCACATCCCGCTCGATGAGTCCGCGCCCGGAGCGCCCGGAGCGCCCGGGGCACCCGGAACGCCCGGAACGCCCGGGCTGCGGATCTTCAACCCGGGATCGCCCACCGATCGCAGGCGCCAGCCGCACGGCACGCTCGGCCTGCTCCAGATCGCCGGCGGCCGCCTGATC
>Ga0137372_10001735_pt1 | contig 21060 bp, 18 predicted proteins | sample SagtaG_6_FD_104911 | JGI IMG/M metagenome (GOLD analysis project Ga0137372, IMG submission 104911) | Vadose zone soil microbial communities from Sagehorn Ranch, Mendocino, California, USA - Sage1_R_60_16 metaG | ecosystem: Environmental > Terrestrial > Soil > Vadose zone | place: USA...
CAGCCGGTACTGGCCGAGGTCATCTGCAGCGAGTCCAGCCAGATCGCGGCCGCGGCCTGCGACCCGGACGCTGCCGGCGGCTGGGCCGCTGACTGGCCGCTCGCGGGCAGAGTGCCGCAGCCAGCCGCCAGCAGGACGGTGGCCAGCGCGTACGCTCCCTTGTTCTGCCCCCAGAGTTTCACCATGCCTCACGCTCCAGGTGCACTCGCGAGCGACAGGTACGGCTTGCGCGCCCGCCTGAACTTTGAGACTGCCGGCGGCATCAGCTGGTTGGGAATGACGAACGGCGAACTGCGGAGCCGTGCTGGTGCCTGCGGACCGAAGCCGGGCAGGTAGGCGCGTAGTGCGTGTCGGTCCGGCGGCGACGTTCGTCGGGTAGCAGGAAACGTTCTGGATCCACTCGTGCCCGCGGGCGATACCGCGAGCCTCGGTGTACTCGCGCACCATGTCGTGGGTCTTCCTGCCAGTTATGTGCATGAGGTGGTCAACTGAGCTGACGACCTCCACCCACTTGTCCGCGAAGAATGGGCGGAAGCGGATTGACGTTTTGAATACCGGCCCGCTGACCGCGCCGTTTGAGCATGACGCGGCCGGACACGCGGATGCCAGTATCGATCAGTATGCGGACCAACGCCGTGTCGCGGCGGTCCTGGAAAGTTGGTCTGCTGCAGGCCTTCAGCAGGCTCATAAGCTCGTCGTCGGGTGAAGACGGCTTGGCCTTTTGCTCACCTTCGGCTTGTCTACGTGCTCCATCGCGTTCGGCGCTGAGCGCTCGTCCCCGCGGGCAAGCCAGAAGGTTGCGCAAGTCGCCGCCGAGACGCCGGGGTTCGGCGTTCCTTCGCAAGCAAGAACGCGCGGAGATGCTCAGCGTCCATCCTTCCACCTCCGCAGGCGTGCTGTGGGCGATCAAGAACGCGTGCATGGCCTTGACCGAATCGATGTAGGAGCGGACCGTCTTGCGGCTTTGCCTCGCAGCTTCGAACGCGAGCTGCCACGACGTGATGAACGCCGAGAGCGGCGGACCGGTCAGCTCGGACGTGAGCGACGTAGGTCCCCGCCGCTCTGCGAGGCTTGCTGCCGGGAATGATGGTTCCTTCCCCCGAGCGCGCGACCGTACCCGGTGTGCCCTATCCTTGAACACTGAGTAGACAAAGTTCCGAACACCGAATCAGATGTGCTTGCACCGCTGTGCTAGCGCGACACTTGACCAGCGAAACCGCTGGTCCGACAACTGAAAACGAGCGCTCGTAGCTCAACGGACAGAGCATCTGACTACGGATCGTTGGCGCTTCTTCGCTGTGCTGACCTGCGAAAACCAACGTAATGTCCGACCGGTGTGCATCAAATCAGACGCTCTAAATCCCAGCCTTTGAGCGCATCGTCGGCGGCTTGATCAACGACGTGAGCTGGTCTTGGACCAAGCCTGTTTGATAGTCCGGTAGTCGATGAGGACGATTCCTTCGTGCTGGAGAAGTTCGCGGGCGGCCAGCGATGTCAGGAACTCGTAGTCGGTCCGGCGTACCAACCAGCCGCCAGGATCGATTGCCTGCGACTCCTCGTTGCCGAGGCCGGGATGCACCGCCCACTCACTCAGACCAGCCGGCAAGTCGCGCAGCATTTCCGCATACAGGGCTGGCTTGCTGTCGATGTCGAGACGGAAGCTGTCCAGGAACTCGTGATCGATGACCGGGATGCCCCGCCGCCGCAACTTCCGGCGTCCAGGATCGAGCCAGGCCCGCATCATTAGGCCGTACTCCTCGGCCAGCGCCAGCGTCAGGTCGAAGATGTCGTCGCGTCCGCCGTCTGCCAGGCAGTGCCAGTCCAGGTGGGTCGGCGTCAGTCCCGCGTCGATCACGGCGTCGACCTGCGCGCGGAACTCGAGCTCCACCTCGTCGAGACGAGCCTGGGCGAGCAGCTCGGGAACCTGGGCAGGCGTGAACAGCTGGCCGGTCTCGTTGAGCAGCGAGGGCACCTCCTCCTTCGCGGTCAGTAGCCCCCACCGGTAGTGGGTCGTATCGCAAACAGCGTGAGGTGGATCCCGAACGGGATCTCTGGATGCTGACGGAGCAGGTGCATGGCGTGCAGCGCCCACGGGCACGGCACCATCAGGCTGCACGAGCTCGCGATTCCTTCCTTGATCGAGTGGAGGGCCGCGGCGTTGATCGCGTGGTACATCCCGAAGTCATCGAGGTTGATGATGAGCACCCGGGCGTCGGGAGGGAAGCCCAGCAGCTCACTCGACCGGACCAAGGGCGCGCTGACTGCGGGATCGATAGCATGTCCCTCCATGCCCCCAGTGTCCACACTCCGGGAAAAGATCGTGGAGTTATGCCTAGCACCGCAAATGGGGGACGCGGCATCTCAGCACGGGGTATGGCATCTGCGCCAGGACGCGTCCTCAGCTTCCGTAGTGGTAGCGGCATGCGGCGATGCGGATCTCATTCTCACTGATCTTGTAGACGAGCCGGTGCTCGTCGGTGATGCGGCGTGACCAGTAGCCGTGAAATCCGTGCTTAAGGGGCTCGGGCTTACCGATCCCCTCGTTGCCGTTGCGCTCTACATCCTTGATCAGCGTATTGATCCGCTTGAGAACCTTGCGGTCCTGGCTTTGCCACCAGACGTAGTCATCCCAGGCGCTCTCGTCCCAGACAAGCTTCATTCAGCAAGATCCCGCTCGGTCCCTCCACCGTGCTCGAGCCGGTCGATCGAGGCCAGGAGCCGACGGGCGTTCTCGGGGCTCTTGAGCAGGTAGGCGGTCTCTTTGAGAGACTCGTAATCGTCGAGCGCGACTATAACCACCGGCTCGTGGCCAGCCCGGGTGATGATGACCTCCTCGCGGTCGTCCACGACCGCGTTAAGGGTCTCGGCGTACTTCGCCCGCGACTCAGAGTAAGTCATAGTCTTCACGATACCTCCTAGACGTACAAGAAATTGTACGTCTACATTACAGAGAAAGCAATGGCATCTGAGTCCATGTCCACGCCCGCGCCGGCGGCCGGCTCCCCGGACAACCTCGTCCGACGGCGGTAACATGTCGCGACCAGCGGATCGGAGCGCTTGCACCGCTGTGCTTCCTTCGATAATGTCCCGTCACTTCTCGTGCGGGTCGGATCCTCCTCGCAACTCGTTACGGGCGATGACGTCGGCGCTGCACAGGCGGGCACGGCGTGCCGTAAACTATCGGGGCACCCGCGCTCGTAGCTCAACGGATAGAGCATCTGACTACGGATCAGAAGGTTGCAGGTTCGAATCCTGTCGAGCGCGCCTTGTGATGTCGCAAGACATTGAGGACACCCCGGACCCACGTCAGGGTCTGGGGTGCTTGCGTTTGGGTGGGGTTGCGGGCGTGGGTCCGGTGGCCGGCCGGTGGGCTGGTAGTTGCGGTTGGGATCGAGGGTGAGCTGGCGGAGGAGTTCTGCGGTGGCGGCGTCGGTGATGCGGACGTCAAGATCGCGCACCGGCAGCGGGGCGTGGGTTCCGGTGTGGGTCCGGCCGGCGCCGGTGTGGTGGAGCTTGCCGGCGTGGCGGAGGGTGACGGCGCCGGTGGCGCCGATCGTGTGCGGCCCGGCGTCCAGGCCCTGCCCCGCTAGTTCCTCGCGCAGCCGGACGATCAGCTCGAGGGTGGCGTCGCTGATCGCGGCCGGTGAGGCCTTCGGCCGCCCCGACCGCGGCTCGAATGCCGCCTCACCCTCGGCTCGGTAGCGGGCCAGCAGAGCGTAGACGCAGGACCGGGCAACCCTGTAGGTGCGGGCGACCTCGCTGACGGAACGCTTCTCGACCGTGACAGCAGTGATGACAAGCCGGGCTTTCGACATCCCGGCAGGCTCCAGCCCGGGCTGTCCTCTATGTCCTGCGGCACGCCGCCGCCCCTGGCCGGGTCTCAGTCATGCTCAGGACTGTCCTTGATATCTTGAGACACCTGTCCTGGATGTCCTGGAACTGGACACTGTCGAGCGCGCCCTGTCGAGCGCGCCCAGGTCAGCGGCCACATGCGAGGCTCTCCAGAGCCTTCAGTTGGCCTCGTACAGCAGCGAAGTACAGCAGCAGGCCAACTCAGGAGCGTCTCTCGTCGCGCTTGCCGTTGCTGCTGAACAGGTCACTTAGCCGCTTGAGGGCCGCCCGGGCCGCCTTGTCGGGTACCTGAGTGTAGATCTCCATCGTGATCGATATCTGCGCATGGCGGCGAACTTGCATCGCCACCCTCGGGATGCACGTCGAGCGCGGCCAGCAGCGAACCGCAGGTGCGGCGCGTGTCGTGCACGCGGATGCGCCGCACACCGGCCTTCGCGCAGCGGGCATCAAACGACCTGTTGATATTGCGCGGCTCGATCGCGTGCCCAGTCCTGGTCGTGAACACCAAGTCTGTCTTCGGCCTGCGGAGCGACGATCCCGGGGATCCCCTCGAAGCTCCGGTGGCGGTCCGCCCCGCGGCAGCCGTTAAGACAAATTGTCCAGAACGGCTGCCGCATCGTGCGTCAAGCCTGCCTGGCCGACCGCCACAGCGGCCCGCCGAGCCAGCAAGCGGCCTACCGGTACGCCCACAGACCGTTGTCCTTTGTCGGAACGAGCAGCATGTTGTCGGCGAACACCGGCTGGCCAAATTCGTAGCCGGAGAAGATGTGCCTCAGGACCCCGCCTGTTGCCGCGTTGATAAGGTACAAGCCGGCGGCGCTGTACGTGGGCGCGGCGAGCACGCCGCCGCCGCTCAGGGTTGGCGACCCGATCACCGTGCCGGCCAGGCCACGCTGCCAGAGTGGACTGCCGGTAGCCGGATTCAGCATTCTGACCGAACCTTTGTAGGTGATTCCGCCGATCACGGTCGCATTCCCGGCGACGAACAGGTGAGCGCCGTTCCACACCGCCGCTGCGTCGCATTGGCCGCCGACCGATGGCGGACCCCCGACCTTGAACCGCCACACCGGGCCGGCGGCAACGTTGCCGCGGCGCAGCGCGTAGTACACACCGTTCTTGTTGCACGCCCCCATGAGCGGGGTGTAAACGCCGGCGAGGGTTGCCGGGAAGAAAGTTGGTGAGCCACCGAAATCTGAGTCCCCGCCGTGCTCGCTGCTTGGCACCTGCCAGGAGGACAGCTTCTTCAGCGTGGCCGTGTCCAACTGTACGACGGAGATTGCGTCTGAGCCCGCCCCGTTTCCCGTCGTCACGTACACATACGGCGAAGTAGGCCGTGCCGCTGCGCTGCTCCAGATGCTCGGCCCGGTCGAGCCGCCGGGGTTGGTCTGGTAAAAGGCGAGCAGTTTCCCAGTGGCCTGGTCGTATGCCTTGAGACCGCCCATTACCAAGGGCGAGTCGCATTCGGAGGACACGCCCATGTAGATGCGTCCGTTCACAACCGTCGGCGACCCCCAGTTGTAGTAGTCGTTCACTGTCGTCGAGGGAATGGCGACCACGCTGCGCCATTTGAGGGTGCCGTCGGCGGCGTTGAGCGCGTACAGGTACCCGTCCGCGGCGGTCACGTAGACGGTGAGCGCGCCGGACACCGGGTCGCGCGCCACGGTCGCTGTTGAGTTGAAGCCCCGCGCGGCGCAGGTCTTTGCTGTCACGAAGCCCATGAACCGATGCCACAGGACCTGGCCGGTCGCCTCGTCCAGGGCGTAGAAGACCCCCGTGTTCGCGCCGATATAGATGCGGCCATTGAAAACGGTGGGGCTGGCGAATAGCGATGTGCCCGGCTGACCGGCCATGGTTGGGGCGGCAGGCGTCCAGCGCCAGACTCGGGTGAGGGTCGCGACTTTGGCCGGGGTGATCGCGCCGGCCGCAGAATTAAAAGACGGATGAGTAGGTCCAAGCAGGTAGGCGGGCCAATTCGCGAAGGTGGTGGCGGCCGACCCCGCTCTCGTGGCTGTATTGGCGCCAGCCGGCAGCGCCAGCACGGTTAAGATTACGGCGGCAGAGCAGACAATTCCGGGCAAACGGCGCATATCACGCCCCCTTCAGAAGCGCCACTGAGACCGCGGACGGTTTCGCGCGGGTATAGCGTCCACCCACGCCCGGCGCATCGTCAATGGATTTCCCCGGTCCATTTTTTAGCGCCCTTTGGCAACCCGCGGCGGGGCGCGCGCCGGGACTTGGCGCGTTTGCGGGTCCGGCTCTTATCCTGGCTACTGGCCGCCCCGACCCGACCGGACCCGTCCCGCCGCGCGGCCGTGGAAACCTGACGTTGATGTTGGAGGAGGAAGATCCACAGCGACGTATGCCCCGGTCATGTGGCCTGTGGATGGACCTCTCTGGATCTACGGAGCAACCCCCCGAGGGGACGACCTGCTTAGCCGCCTCATACAGGCGCGGATTTTGCGGATGTTGGCGGCTGTCAGCGGTACCCGCTCGAAGCGCGGCGGCGGCACGAGCTCCGGCACGTGATCCGGGTCACGCCATACCAGCTCCCGGTCATTGACCGTGCCTACCCCGGCGCCCAGGAACACCCGGCCCGCTCGTTGAACTTCTCGTCCGGGATGTGCCGGGGCAGCCGCCGCGGGCCGCGTGGCGGTCAATCCGTGGGCCGGCGAGCCTGGTTCACCTCGCGGCTGACCGCCCAGGCGTCCGCCACCGGGCCCACGTGCCCGAGCTTGTCGGGGTTGATCACCGAGCGGATCGTCTGGATCCGCCCGTCGAGTACGTCGAGGGCCAAGGTGATGAGCACCTTGTCGTCCCGATCGCGGAGGATCGCGCCCGGCTGGCCGTTCACCTCGTGCGGCTCCAGCGTCACGTCGATCCGGACGAGCAAGGGGAAGTTCGAGGCAAGCACCCGGGCCACATTGTCGGCGCCGACGATAGCCCTGGCGAACTGCGGAGCCTTGCCGCCGCCGTCCCCGACCAGCTGGACGTCAGCGGCGAGCAGCTCCTGCAGGCCCTCGACGTCGCCTTCCCGGAGCGCGGCGAAGAACCGCGCCGCCAGTTTCTCTCGCTCCCGGCGGTCCGCCTCGAACCGAGGGCGCCCAGCGTCTATGTGGCGCCGCGCCCGCACCGCGAGCTGGCGGCACGCCGCCTCCGACCGCCCGACCGCCGACGCGACCTCCGGGAAGCCGAACCCGAACACCTCCCGCAGCACGAAGACCGCGCGCTCGAGCGGGCTGAGCCGCTCCAGCAGCAACAGGGCCGCCATCGACACCGAGTCGGCCAGCTCCGCCGAGCGCGCCGGGTCCTCGTAGGGGTCGGTGAGCAGCGGCTCGGGGAACCACTGCCCGACGTACTTCTCCCGCCGGACGCGGGCCGAGCGCAGCACGTCGATCGAGATCCGGGTCACCGCGGCCGAGAGGAAGGCCTTGGTCGATCTGGGTTGCGTCGGGGAGGACTCGTAGCGCAGCCAGCTTTCCTGGATCGCGTCCTCGGCCTCGCTCACGCTGCCGAGGATCCGGTAGGCGATCGAGAACAGTAGCGGTCGCAGCTGCTCGAACTCCTCGGCCCGGGTCACGCCAGCTCTTCCTTGAAGCCCTGGCGCCACGAGGGGTGGCGCAGCTCCCAGCCGAGCTCCCGCTTGGCCTTGGCGTTGGAGAAGCCGCGCCCCTCGGTCATCATCTTCACCGCAAATTCCCCGGCGAGCAGCCGGGCCAGCCACTTGGGGACCCGCATCGGTGGCTTTGCGCCCGCGCACGCAGCCAGATAAGGCAGCCACTCGCTGACCGGGGCCGGTTCGTCGTCGACGATGTTGAACACGCCTTTCGCCTGCTGCTCCACGGCCAGGACAGTAGCGCTCGCCGCGTCGTCGAGATGCACCCACGAGAAGTAGCCGGTGCCGCGCCCGACGAGCGGGAACTGCCGCTTGCGCACGAGCTCGACCTGGTCGTCGGTGGCGCCCGGCCCGTAGAGCGGGCCATATCGCAGGGCCGCGCCGCCGGCCTTGACGACCACGTCCTCGACGTGGAGGACCCCCTCCGCCAACTTGCGCGCCATCGTCCCCGTCCCCGGGTCCAGCGGGTCCTCCTCGGTCATCACCCGTCCGCCCTTGAAGCTCTGCGCGATGCTCTGCGCGACTATGTGGGATACGCCGGTCGCCTCGGCCGCGGCCAGTAGGTGATCCGTCCCCTCGGTGCGCAGCCGGTTGGTGGTGGCGGCAAACCGGTCAAAGTGCTTGAAATCGGGCTTGCCGGCGTGCGCCACGGAAAGTGCGGTCATCTGGTGCACGATCGCGTCCGCCCGGGCCGCGGCCACCGCCTCACCGACCGACGCCGCATCCAGCCCGTCCATCACGACGCCGTCTGCGCCCAGCTGCGCCAGCAAGCCCAGCTTGGCCGCGTTCGTCGTCGTAGCCGTCACCTGGTGGCCACGGGCCACGAGCTGCGGCACCAACCGCCGCCCGATGGCCCCGGTCCCGCCTGCCACGAACACCCGCATGACCATCACCTTCCTGATTCCAGAGCCTGTCTCTGATACCCGAGACGAGACAGCCCCGGCCGTCTGTGACATGGGAGGGAAGACGGTTGGCAGAAGATCATTGGCGGGGGCGATCGTTGAACTTCGCACTGAACAACCGGGCACAGGCCGGACAATCGAGCGCAGGCCCAGCGGGTTCAGCACATTGTCTAGTCTCCTTGACGCATAACCCTTTGTCTACTAGCGTAGACGGACATGGACGAGAGCCTCCTGCACGAGGCGGTCGCCGCGCGTGGTCGGTTCATCGAAGCGCAGCACGGCTCCGACCAGGCCCGCGCGGAGTACCACTACGCGATCAGGCGGCTGCACGCCTCTGGCGGATCCATGCGCGAGATCGCACAGGAACTCGGCATCAGCCACCAGCGAGTTCATCAGATCATCGACGAAGCAGACGCCGACCGCGCCGCCAAGAACGCCAAGAACGCGAAGAAGAAGACCCTGCTCCAGCGCATCGCTGGAAGCACGGCCCAAAGATGCGAGGCAACTCCTGAGGACCGGCCCGTCCGGCAGATGTTCGACCGGATGTCCGGTGAGGCCCGCGAAGCCATGACCCTCGCCCAAGATCAGGCCCGCTCCCTCGGCCACCACTACATCGGCACCGAACACATCCTGCTCGGACTGCTTTGCGCACAGCACGGGGTCACGGCGCAGGTCCTCACCCGTGCCGGCGCCACCGAGCGGCAAACCCGCGACGCCATCGTGCGGATCATCGGGCGCGGAAAGGGCGAACAGCCAATCGGCCCGCTGCGGCTCACCCCTCGGTCCAAGAAGGTCCTGGAGTTCGCGCGCAAGCAAGCTAAACACGACCGCTGCACACACGTGTCTAGCGAGCACATCTTGCTCGGCCTCCTGCGCGAGGGCAATGGCGTCGGTGCCCAGATCCTCACCCAGCTCGGCGCCGACCACGACCGTCTCCGCCGGCGGCTCGGCCAGGCCAGCCTGGCCTGCTCGTTCTGCGGGCGCGTCGGCGCCGAGGTGGCCCAGCTCATCTCCGGGCCAGGCGTCCAGATCTGCGAACGCTGTGTCGCCGAGGCGACCGTTGTTGCCGCGCGCCCGCGGACCGAGTCGGCCCACGCCCCGCTGACCGCCGTTTCTCCCAGCCAGGAGGACACAGCCTGCAGCTTCTGCGGCAGGAAGCCGACAGCCCCCGACTGGCTGGTCGCCGGGCCCGGTGCCCGCATCTGCAACCAATGCCTCGCCCTCTGCCGCGAAATCAACGCAGAAGAAGGGTCGCCAAACAGCTGAGCCAACGGCCGAAAGTGACATGGTGCCGTGATTACCGCGGCCGATGCGCGGGAAGGCGCTCCAGGCCGTTCCGGCGGCCCTTAACTGAGAAAGGGCACTAACTAGATCCTTAACGGCTCACGCGGCGTGACGCGCCTACGCCACGCATCTCCGCCCATAACGCGCGCGCTCCCGTGCCCGTGCGCGAACCATGCCGTAGCGCTGAACCGATCGCGGTTGTCAGGAATCTCGGCCGCTGGCCATCGTCTCAGGAATGTCGGCAGGAACCACCCGGGCGGTGATCTCGTCGAACATCTCGCGTATCGCCACCGTCAGGCGTTCAGGCGCCTGATCGGGAGATACGACCTCGGCGGCGCCGGCACTACGGCGCTTAACCTCCACGCCGCCCTTCGCCAAAGCCCTTTCGCCCACGGTCACCCGCAGCGGCAGACCGATCAGGTCGGCGTCGGCGAATTGAACGCCCGGGCGCTCGTCCCGGTCGTCGTACAGGACCTCGACGCCGCGCGTGCGCAGTTCCTCGTACAACCGCTCGGCGATCTGGCCAACCTCGGATTCCGCGTCACCGAGCCGGCACAGGTGCACGTGAGCGGGCGCGATCGTGATGGGCAGGCACAGACCGTGATCGTCGCGGTGCTCCTCGGCCGCGCACGCGAGAAGTCGGCCGGTCCCGATCCCGTACGATCCCATGATGATCGGGTGCTCCTGGCCGTCGGGGCCCAGGAACGTCGCGCCCGCCGCCGCGGAGTAGCGCGTCCCGAGCTTGAAGATGTTGCCCACCTCGACGCCGCGGGTGGTCCGCAGCGCGGATCCGCATATGACGCACGGGTCGCCGTCGCGCGCCGCGGTAATGTCGGCGACCACGTCAGCGGTGAAGTCGCGGCCGTGGTTTGAGTTGAGAAAGTGGTAGCCCTCCTCGTTGGCCCCGGCGACGAGGTTCGGCGTGGCGGCGGCGAGATCATCGGCGACCACGGTCGCGCCGCTGACTCCGATCGCCGAGCCATAGCCCGCCACGGCCCCGATCTTGGCTATCTCCTCCTCCGTCATCGGCCGCAGGTCAGCGGCCCCGACGGCATTTGCCAGCTTGGTCTCGTTCAGTTCGTGGTCGCCGCGGATGATCGCGAGGATCGGTTCGGTGGTGGTTGAGCCGTCGCTGCGTTCCCGTTCTGTCGCCATGAACATCGCCTTGGCGGTCTGGCTGGCTGGAATCTGCAAGAGGGCGGCGAGGTCGTCGATGGTCGCTGTGTCCGGGGTGGCGACTCGCTCCAGTGGCTTGCGCTGCTGCTCGGCCGGCCGCGGCTTGACGAAGGACGCGATCTGGCGGTTCGCCGCGTAGCCGCAGTTGTCGCAAAGGACGAGGGTGTCCTCGCCGATCGGCGTCAGGTACATGTACTCGTGGGCGAGGCTGCCGCCCATCATGCCGACGTCGGAGCCGACCGCGATCACCGGAAGCGCGCACCGGTTGAAGATGTTGAAATAGGCCTGGTACTGGCGGCGGTACTGGATGTCGAGGCCTGCTTCGTCGATGTCGAGGCTGTAGGCGTCCTTCATGGTGAACTCGCGCACCCGGATCAGGCCGGCCCGCGGCCTCGGGTCGTCACGGAACTTGACTTGGATCTGGTACACCAGCCGCGGCAGGTCACGGTAGGAGTTGATCTCGCTCTTGCACAGGTCCGCGACGACTTCCTCGTGGGTCATCGCGAGCACCATGTCGCGGCCCTTGCGGTCGGTGAACCGTGCCAGCTCGGGACCGACCGTGTAGTAGCGGCCGGTAGCCTTCCATATCTCGCCTGGATGGACGACCGGCATCAGCAGTTCCTGGCCGCCGACCGCGTCCATCTCCTCGCGGATGATGTTCTCGATCTTGCGCAGTGAGCGCCAGCCGAGCGGGAGGTAGGAAAAGATGCCCTGACCAAGCTGGCGGACGAACGAGGCGCGACGCAGCATCTGGTGCCCTTCGGCCTCAACGCGGCCCGGTGCGGCCCGCAGCGTCATGCCGAACATGCTGGACATCCTCATTCGGGGCGAGCCCCCTCCCTATATTCATCCGGCCCTGGCATTCTGCCATGCCTTCGTGCCTGGTATGCCCTACCGAAGATGAGCGGGACGCCGGCCGGCGCTCCCCGCGGCCGAGCGAGGCCCGTGACCTGCGATACTGGAGAGGCGCGATGCGTCCATCGCACCCACGGATGAGGGGGATCATGCTTGTTCTCGCCGTTATGGCCGCCGTTCTGCTCACCGGGCTGGCGTACGTCGCCGAACGCGTCCGCAGAAACGTCGTGGTCCGTCACCGCCGCCGCGTCGCGGAGGAACGGTTGCAAGCGGTCATGCGGGAGACCGAGAAACGGCTGGAACTTGAGCAGAGGAAGCGCGATCAAGCCGCCGCGCTGACCTCCGTGGTCCCAGCGATACGCGAGCACGACACTCGCCACGTCGCCTGAGGCCACGACCTGGTGCCGATCAGATCAAATAAGTTCGTCGAAAGCACCGTCCTTTATCATTTGGACGAACTCACACCACCTGCTGAACGCGTAGGTAATGATCGGTCCATCGGGCTTGCTGGAATCGCGTATGGCGATCATATCGCCTAACGACGCGACCTCAAGGCACGTGCCGCCATCGCAGGATGTGCTGCGCCGCCAGTTGATCTCTGCGGCCACGGGGCGTACGCATGCTCCGCCGTCGCAGTTCCGAGCCACTCGCCACGAGACCTGCGCCCGAGCTCGCGGACTCGATGATTCCATTGCCTTTCTCCTAATTTCTTAGATTTATGTTGACAGGCGCCAGGTCTCACTTTTGGTTAGTCTGGTGCATGGTGGAGATTTCAGCTATGCGGTCCACTGAGGCTCGTGGACTCAATGCCGCATCTCGCAGATATTCAAGCGCTTCACGGTAACGCTGTAGCTCGTCTCGACGCTCATGGTAGAGGTGACTCACCAGGCCTTCGCCGAAGACTAGGTCAGGGATCGAAGGATTGCCGAATTCAAGCAAGGCAAAGTTGCTGTCCTCGCTCGCATGCGCGCCGGCGTCGAATGGGATGACTTGCACTGTAGCCTTGTCTTCGCGTACAAGCTGAAGAATTCGGCCGAGCTGGGCGTGCATGACTGCCGAGCCGCCGATCTGTCGACACAGAGCAGCCTCGTCGAGCAGTTCACGGAAGCGGGGCGGCCTTGGCTGCTCCAACAACTGCTGGCGGCGCAGACGGGCCTCGACCCGCTGGTCGAGGATCTTCGGGTCGATCTTGGGCACAATCCCCTCGTTGATGCCCTGTTCCCCGCTGCGATGGCGCTGGAGAGTTTGACTCCGAAGACGGATGTCGGCTTTGCGACGGCGCCGGTCGCCTCGCCCGGCACATGCGAGCCGACTCCGATGACGCGGGTCGGCGACTGCCGTCGCGAAGGTGAAGCCAGGCCGCGCGTTTGCGCCGCCGGCCGGGCCTGTTTCATCGGGGGCAGGGCCCGGCCGTCGCCGCCTCACCTGCTCCTGCGTGGCACCAGCCGGAGAACGGCAAGGCCGGTCGCGACCAGCGTGAATGCGGCGAGCACAAGCCACACCATGTTGATGCCAGTGGTTGGGAGGAGCGCTCCCGTACCACCGATCGCGGTGCCACCGATAGTTCCTGCTTTCTGGTACATGATCCCTCCTTTCACCAGTGACGAGATTTTCCTCGCAGTGTGTCTGCGAGCGCTTTGGCGTGCGTGGCTTGCAGAAAGATGTCGAACACCATTTCTGGCAGCAGCGCGCCAGCGAACAGCATTTGACGCCAGCCGCGCGAGCGGACGGTGACGACGCGCTCCGCGACGAAGATCGCTGTGATCACGAGCCACAGGGGTTGCAAGCGGATCGTGTGCGCGGCCGCGACGCTCATCCCGATGCTGGCGAGGTAAGCGGCGGTCACGAGGACGCCGAGGAAGGTCACGATCTGGTAGCCCCAATATTTCGCGGTCACCCTCGTCAGGCCGTACTGCGCCAGGTTCTCCATCGCGCCGCGCTTCCAGCGAAGCCGCTGCAGGTAGAGAGCACGCCAGGTCGGCATCACCTCCGTGGTCAGGGCGCAGCCGCAGGGGCTGCGCACCCGCCAGCCACGGTGCATCAGGGCGAGGGTGAGTTCGTTGTCCTCGGTGAGCACGCTCGTGTCGTACACCTGCGGCGCGTTCCTGTCAGCGCAGGGCAGCAGCCCGGCGCCGCGGGCGGCTACCACGTCGCGCAGCGCCGCCGCGGAAAACAGAGCCGCGGTGCCGGTCAGCACGAGCACCTTGCCGCGCTTGCGGTTGGTGTCCCTGCCGTACCTGGCGTATTCGTTGCACTGCACGGTCTCAACCCACCAGGTCGCAATCAGCCGGACCTTCGACACCCCGGCGCGTGGGTCGCGCCGACCGCGGAACGTGCCACCGATTCCCCCGTAGCGCTGGCCGTTGTCGCGGGCGAGCCAGGACGACGCGACCTCGACGAAGCCGGGATCGAGGGAGCTGTCCGCGTCCATGACAAGGAACTGGTCGCTGCCCTGCGCACGGGGGAGCAGCGCGTGCAGTGCCTGGTTGAGCGCGCCGGCCTTCCTATGCTTGTTCCCGCTTGTCTCCACCACGGCGGCCCCCGCCGCCCGGGCGACCTCCACCGTGGCGTCGGTGCAGTTGTCCGCCATGACGATGAGCTTGTCCACCGGTTGGGACTGGCCGCGGACCGAGGCGATCGCAGCCGAGATCTGATCCTCTTCGTTGTGCGCGGGGATGAGGACCGTGACGACGGCTCGCTGCCCCCGAGCGCCTTCACCGGAGGTCATCGTGTCCTCCCGCCGGCTTCGAGGCGCGATGTCCGTGGCGTGAACGCGGTCGGCTGCCAATGAGCGTCGCGGCGACGACGATGAGCCGCTGCGGCCGGATGGGCTTTTCGAGGAACGCGTCGGCGCGCGCGGCGGCGACGTGGGTGTCAAGCGCGGTCATGGCTTGGGCGGTGGTAAGCACAACGGGAACGCCCGGGGCCACCCGGCGAACGCAGGCCAGCACGTCCAGGCCGCTCAGACGCGGAAGGTCGAGGTCGGCGAGCACCATGTCGAAGGGCTCGTCCTCGATCCGGTTGATGGCGACGACAGGATCGCTGACATGGGTGACATCGAAGCCGCCACGGTCGCCGAGCACGTAGACGGCGAAGCGCGCAGCGCTGGGGTCGTCCTCGACCACGAGGATCTTCCCCCGGCGCGCAGCAGGTGCGGCCTTTTCCATGTACCCACGGTCGGCCGGCGCGGTAGCCGCACCGTTGGCCGGCCAGTTGCGGGCCAGTTGCGAGAGTTCGGCCGACGCTATGGCGGCTTTGTACTCCAGGGCGCTGCTCCGACCCCTGAAATACCGGCCGGTAACAACATTCTGCAGTACAAAGCCGCGGCCGCTACATTCCGGTTACGTCAAACAAGCTCTGGCCACGTCAGCGCGCGGGGGGCAGGTAGCGGTACCCAAATCCGCGCACTGCCTCGATCGGCCCGCCCGGACCGCGCCAGCCGAGTTTCTGCCGCAGGCGCAGGATCGAGAACTTCACCCGATCGGGACCGATTGCGAGCGGGTCGTTCCACGCCTGCTCGAGCAACTGCTGCGTGGACAGCACCTGGCCGGAGTGCTGCACAAGCGCGGCAAGCAGCCGGAACTCGGTTGGCGTCAATACGGCCGGTTTCCCGTCGGCGAGGACCTCACGCTCCGCGAACCGCACCTGCAGCCGGCCGTCGTCATAGACCTCATGCGCCGGCTTCGGGTTTCGGCTGCGGCGCAACAGCGCCTGAACCCGCGCGAGCAACTCGTGATTGCCGAACGGCTTGGTCAGATAGTCGTCCGCGCCGGATCGGAGCCCACGGACCTTGTCCGCTTCGAGGCTGTGCGCGGTCAGCACGAGTATGGGCACATCGCTCATGTCGCGGATTCGCTCAAGCACCTGCCAGCCGTCCAGGCCTGGCAGGCCGATGTCGAGCAGCACAAGCGCCGGGCGATGGTCATGGAACAAGCGCAAGCCGGCCCGGCCGTCGTCGGCTGTGGCGATCTCGAACCCGGCGCCGCCGAGCACGCTGCGCACCGCGAAGGCTATGTCCTTGTCGTCCTCGACAAGCAGGATCCGGGTCGTCATCGGCGCGCCCGCAGGAAGACGCTGAACGTCGTGCCCTTGCCTGGCGTGCTGCTCATGTCGACCCGCGCGCCGTGCAGGTCGGCGATGGCTTTGACAACTGACAGGCCAAGTCCGGTGCCAGGCACCGCGTCGATCCGCGCGTTGGAGGCGCGGAAGAAGCGGTCGAAGATCTTTTCTTGCTCCTCCGCGGGGATACCGATGCCCGAGTCCGCGACGTCAATCCGCCACTCGCCGCGGTCAAAGTGCGCCGCTACGCTGACGCTGCCACGCGGCTCGGTGAACTTGATCGCGTTGGAGATGAGGTTGTCGAGCACCTGAAGCATCCGGTGGCGGTCGATCCGCACCGGCGGGCCGTCGTCGGCCGACACCTCGAGCGTGACCCCCCTGCGGTAGGCGGGCGCGGACCTGGCGCGCACCGCCTCCTCGGCAAGATCGGCCACCGAGACCGAGGCGAGATCAAGAGGCAGCGATCCCGCCTCCAGGTGGCCGAGTAGTAGGAGGTCAGAGACCAGCCGCAACAGCCGGTCCGAGTTTCGCTCGATGATGTCGAGGAACTCCACCGACTGCGCCGACATCGACGGCTCGGCTTCGCGCAGCAGGTCGGTGAAGGAGACGATGGACGTCAGCGGCGTGCGCAGCTCATGCGAGAGCGTGGCCATCAAGTCGCTCTTGAACCGGTCCAGTTCGGTGAGCCGCTGGTTTTGCTCGTCGAGCTTCCTGCGCGCGGCCTCGGTTGCTTTGCGTGCCTTGAGCTCGGCGGCCAGCAGGCGTTCGCGCCGCCGCTCGAGTTCCCGGCGTTCTGTGACGTCCCAATACATCCAGAGCTGGCCGTGCCAGACCTGGCCCACGAGGATGGGCACGTAGTCCCTGTCGTAGATCCGGCCACCGGCGAACGCCACCTCCTCGTCCACCACGAGTTCGCGTGCGGCGCTGACCTGGCTCGCTCGCAGCAGAAACGTGTCCGGGTCGGCGGTGACGTGCTTGCTTTGCGCCAGCACCGTCACGGCGTCGGCGCCCACGAGTTCTGTCGCCGCCGCGGAGATCTGGAACACCTCGCAGTACGCTTCGTTCGCCAAGACGACGCGCCGCCGTTCGTCCTCCACAAGCACCGCCGCAGGCAGTGCGGTGACGAGCCTGGTGAGCCGTTCGGCGTTCTCGGCGGCCTGCCAACGCGCCTCGCGTTCGGCCGCCAGGGCCTGGGTCGCCGACTCGCCCGCGCTCGGCGGGCCGATGCCCGGTCGCTCGTCAGTGGCCCCCATGATCCTCGTCAGTCGCCCCCATGATCGCGGTCCCTCAATTCCCCCGAGAGGCACCTGCACCCGCGTTCAGCTTATTACGTTCCGTACGCATGCGTGTTCGCAGCGTAGGATACCCAGCTCAGCTTGGGTGAAGACGACTTCGTCGCGCGGACGGCTTCAGCTCGCTGCGGAGAAAGGATGAAACGGGCCGAACGCCGGGCGTGGGCTGCCACGAAGCAGGGCGCTCAGGTCGTCGCCGATCACGGCGCGGGCGAAATACCAGCCCTGGGCCGTGTCACATCCGAGCGCACTGAGACGCGCGGCCTGGTCGGCGTTTTCCACCCCCTCAACGGTGACTGCCAGCCCGAGAGTGTGAGCGAGGCTGACCAGCGCCGAGATGATCGGCTCGTCCGAAGGATCGGCGAGTCCCCGGTGGTCGGCCGGGATTTCCCGGACAAACGACGCGGGCAGCTTCAGCGTGTCGACAGGCAACCTGCGCAGGTAGGCAAGGTTTGAGTACCCGGTGCCGAAGTCGTCGACCGCGATTCGCACGCCAAGGCGGGAGAGCTTCTGCAGCGCGTCCAGCGGGCGGCCGCCCGCTTCCACGAGCGCCCCTTCGGTGAGTTCGAGCTGGAGCAGGTGCGTCGGCAAGTCGGTCTGCGCCAGGATCCGCCCGACGTCGTCGACGAGGTCGGGCGCTGCCGCCTGGCGCACAGACAGGTTCACGCTGACAAAGGGAGCGGATTCCGGCCGAATTCGGTGCCATGCCGCAGCTTGCCTGCATGCCTCTTCGATGACCCATCGCCCAAGGGCCGTGATGATCCCGCTCGCCTCGGCAAGCGCGATAAACGTATCCGGGGGGAGCGTGCCGAGCGTTGGGTGGTTCCAGCGCAGCAGCGCTTCCGCACCTTGCAGCGTTGCGCCGGGGAGTTCCACGATCGGCTGGTAGGAGAGCGTGAACTCGCCTCGTTCCAGCGCGGTCCGGATCGAAGCGGTCAGCGTGAGCCTGGTGGCGTCCTCCGCCTTTCTGCCCGGATCATAGATCGCCCATCTGCCCGGGCCTTCCGACTTGGCCCAGTACAGCGCCCCGTCGGCGTCCTTGACGACGTCCGCGGCGGTGGTGCGAGCCGCCGGGCGCTCGACGATGCCGATGCTGGCGTTGATATTGATCGTGTGCTCGCCCGCCGTGAATGGCTGCCCGAGCTCATCGAGCAGTCTCATGGCAAGTGCGGTCAGCTCGGCCACGCCCTTGGACCGCTCGATCAGCACGACGAACTCGTCTCCGCCTATCCGGGCGACCAGTCCGCCGCGCTCGCCGACGACACGGTCAAGCCGTTGTGCGAGGGCGATCAGGAGCTGGTCGCCCACGTCATGGCCCAGCGTGTCGTTGATCAGCTTGAAGTCGTCGAGATCGAGATAGCAGATTCCGATGCGCCCCTGCGGATCCGCGAGCGCGCGGGACAACCGGTCGAAAAACAACGTGCGGTTCGGCAATCCGGTCAGCGGGTCGTGCATGGCCTGGTGACGCAGCCGCTCTTCGAGCACGCGGCGGTCCGAGACGTCCTCGACCAGCGCCAGCGTGTAGCGCGGCTGACCGTCAGGATCCCTGATCAGCGAGGCGGTCAGGTTGGTCCAGACCAGGCCACCGTCCTTGCGCCGATAGCGCTTCTGCGTGCGCACGCAGTCAAGCTCGCCGCGGATCATCGCGGCGTAGCTCTCCCACATCCCGGCCATGTCTTCTGGCAGCACGAAGTCGGCCACGTTCAGCTCGCGGAATTCAGCTGGCGCGTAACCGAGCATCCTGGCGAACGCGGGATTGCCCTGCACGATTCTGCCCTGCAGGTCGGCAAGGCCAATGCCGATAGCGGCCTCGGTGAAGACCGCGCGGAATCGTTCCTCGCTCGCACGCAAAGCATCCTCAGCACGCATCCTGGCGGTGATCTCGGCCCTCCTGATCGACTCCTGCTCGCGCAGGGTACGGTCGCGAAGCGCGCGCACATAGCCGGTGGTTATCGCCTCCTGCACCGCGTCGAAGCGCTCGCTGACATCAAGGTGAGCGAGGGACCCGGGCGGCTGTGGCCGAGATCCGTTCAGGCTGGATCCCTTCGCACCCGGGCCGGCGTGTTCGTTACGGACAATCTTGGCGAGTGCGCGAAGGCTGCGGCCGAGCGCCGGCGCGCCCACGACATTCGCCTCGACAAGCTCTGCGCCAACGGCGGCGGCGTGCTGCGGACGGAAGGGATCTCCGCGCATGACGGCCAGCACGCGGCCAGCAAGCCCATCGAGCAGCCGCCGGATCTCGCCCGAGCTCATTGGGACGTGGCTGGTGCCGGAGAGTCCGGCCGTCCATTCCGCGACGAGCCCGTCAAGCGCGAGCGCCGAAACGGCGGGCAATTGCTCAGGCCGTGTTCGGCCAACCTCCGGAGCGTCAGCGTCGCGCTCGCTCATCCGCGCTCACCCGTCTCCGTCACCCACCCATGCCTACAGTCTGACTAACCGTGATCACAATGATACGCTCTGTATCAAAGCGAGGACCGCAACGGGCCGTCAGCCACGACGAGGGAGATAGAGCATGGCAGTGGGTCGGCCGGACTGGGCGGCGGGCGATGTCGACGTCGAGGCGCCGAGCGCGGCCCGCGTCTACGACTATTTCCTTGGCGGCGCGCACAACTTCGCTGTCGACCGGGCGCTGGCCGAGGAGATCGCGCGGATGGCCCCGAACGTAGGGGACACCATGCGCGCGGGACGGGAGTTCCTGCGGCGGGCCGTACGGTTCCTTGTCCACGCCGGGATCCGCCAGTTCCTCGATCTGGGCTCAGGGATCCCCACGGTCGGCAACGTCCACGAAATCGCTCAGCGGCTCACCGAGCAGGCCCGCGTCGTCTATGTCGACATCGACCCCGTCGCAGTTGCGCACAGCCGGGCCATCCTTGACGGCAACGATCGCGTCGCCGTGCTGCATCAGGACGTGCGGCAGCCCGGCAAGATCCTGACCGATCCCGCGCTGCTCGCGACCCTCGACCTGACGCAGCCGATCGGGATCCTGCTCGCCGGAATCATGCACTTCGTCCCGGATGAGGACGACCCGCCGGGCATCGTCGCGCAGTTCCGCGACGCGGCCGCGCCCGGCAGTTATGCCGTGATCTCGCACGTCACCTACGAAGATCAGCCGCGTGAGGTTGTCGAGGCACAGAAGCTGTCCGCCCGCACCTCGACCGAGATCGTCCTGCGATCCAAGGCGCAGATCCTCGCACAGTTCCGCGGGTTCACCCTGGTAGAGCCGGGGCTCGTCCACCTTCCCCGGTGGCGCCCCGACGCGCCTGGCGACGTCGACGATCATCCAGAACGCTTCGGCGCCTTCGGCGGTGTCGGCCGCAAGGATTGATTAGCCCGCGCCGGTGAGCAGCGTGCGCAGGTGGCGCACTGGCGGTGAGCCATGGGCCAGCAGCATGTCGTGCAGGCGCTGTTGCGGCAATCCGGGATGCGCCGAACGCAGCTCGGCGACGAGGTCGCTGACCTGCGTGAAGCCGACATAGTAGGTGGAAAGCTGTGCCGAGGTGAGCAGCGCACGGCGCCACTTGCCTGCGGCCTCCGCCTGCTCTTGATGCCCACGGCCGGTCATCAAGGCAATCGCTTCGGCCTGCGTCATGCCATCCCCGTGTACGCGGGCATCGATGATCGTATTAATGATCGCCCGTAGCTGCATCTTCAGCTGCTGCATGCGGATGGCATCGGGGTTGCCGTCGCCTGGGTAAGCGTGGGCGGCCATGACCTGCTCGGCGTAGACGGCCCAGCCTTCCACGAAGGCGCCGGATCGCATTGCGGCGCGCACCGGCGTGTCGCCGGTGAAGCGGCGCGCGTGCTGCAGTTGCAGCACATGTCCGGGCATGCCCTCATGGATCATCAGGTTGTGCACCAGGTGCCGGTTGTACTCGCGGTAGAACGAGCGGGTCTGATCGCCGGTCCAGTCCTTCGGGGTCGGCGACACCGCGACGAAGGTCGGCAGGGCCGCCGTTTCGAGCGGCCCAGGCGGATCGCAGTACGCGACCGCGACGCCGCGGTCGATCTCCGGCATCTCAATCACTTC
>Ga0137372_10001740_pt1 | contig 21023 bp, 20 predicted proteins | sample SagtaG_6_FD_104911 | JGI IMG/M metagenome (GOLD analysis project Ga0137372, IMG submission 104911) | Vadose zone soil microbial communities from Sagehorn Ranch, Mendocino, California, USA - Sage1_R_60_16 metaG | ecosystem: Environmental > Terrestrial > Soil > Vadose zone | place: USA...
CCGATCTGCTGACGGCGTTCGCTGAGCAGGCGCTCGCCAAGCGGGAACGGCTGCACGTGCTTGAGCATTTAGCGCAATGCTCAGAGTGCCGTGAAATTGTTTCGCTGGCGCGACCCGAGATCGCAGAGCCGCAGACTTCCTTGAAATTATTTTCGCTGCGATCACCGATTCTGCGCTGGAGCGCAGTGGCGGCTTGTGTGGTTGTGGTTGGCGCCGTTGTGACCACAAGGCATTTGGCGCAGAAGAATGTGGAAACGCGCGTCACTGCGAAGGCGCCTTTTTCGGACACCAAAGATGCGTCGCAAGGCGTCGACTTGAAAACTGACCTTGCAGCGAAGCTTCAGCCGAAGCCGGATTTGGTTGTGCCGCACGGGCTCGCGAAGCAGCGCAGGGGGGCGGCGCTGAATTCAAGAGCCCCGGCGGTCAACGCCGAGAAAGCTGGAACAGGTAAGAAAGGACCTTTGGCTGCGACAGAGACGGCTTCCGCCGTCCCGGGTCCCACACAGCTTTCAAAAACGACGGATCAGGGGCAACAAAAGAAAATCATCGAATATGATTCGCTCGGCTCGGCGGCGAAATCTGGCAACGAAGCCGTGATGGATGAAACCGTGGCGACCAGTGCTTCTGTCGAGGTGGCGGATGCCAGGCCAGGAAAGGCGAAGGACGCCAAGGACCCTCGCATGAAGGCTCCCATGGCAGCGAGTTCCGGCATAGGCGGAGCCGTCGCGCCTGTTACGGCAAACCAAATGATTGAGTCACGAGCTGAGCTCAACCGGGCGGTCGATCTGACTCCACGCTGGAATCTTTCTTCTGAAGGGATCCTGCAGCGATCGTTCGACGGCAGAACTTGGCAAGCAGTTCCAGTAGCTGACAACGCAATCTTTCGGGCCGTTTCTGCTGTAGGTCCGGAAATTTGGGTCGGAGGAAATGGCGGTTCACTTTATCATTCCTCTGACAATGGCCAGCATTGGACGCAGGTAAAACCGGCTGTAAACGGCAGCCCGCTCACCGCAGATATCGTCGGAATTGAATTCGCTGACGCCCAGCATGGCAAACTCACCACTAGCGATCACGAGACTTGGACCACCAGCGACGCGGGCCAGAGCTGGACTAGAGAAAAGTAAAGCTCGCAGAGCTGTGCAAAACTGCCGTGCTTGTGGCTGGTAATCGGGATCTACCTGGACCCTTCTTCTCCCTTTTAAATCAGTGTGTTGACCTACATCATCAGGCGCAAAGCGTCTCTCAATGCGCGTGACTTCCGTTTCGGGTTTTTGGGTACCTAAAACAGAGCCGTGGATTACGGAAGTTACGTTTACACATGAGAGGGGTGGGCCTACTATCCAATTGTGGTTTGGCAGTTCTGGGGGAGGGCTGCCGGGCGTCCTGAACTGAAAAGTTCTGGACGCTTTTTTATTTTCAGGCTGTCAGCTATCAGCCGTCAGCTTTCAGCGTACTCCAGGAACCAAAAAAGCCATTAGTGGAAGCTGAGAACCGATAGCTGAAAGCTGATTGCTGAAAGTCGACAGCCAAGCCGTCCTGCGACTTCTGCCGCTGACAGGCATCCAATACAAGTGCTACGATAATTGAAGTTGTTTAACCGACTGATTCGCCGATCTGTATCGCTTCCGGCGATCGGCGCAATTGGAGGAAAAATGGCGGGCAACGGGATTGTGGAAGTGACGGATGCGAATTTTGATCAGGACGTGCTGAAAGCCGACCAGCCGGTGCTGGTGGACTTTTGGGCGACTTGGTGCGGCCCCTGCCGCGCAATCGCACCCATCGTGGATGAACTGGCCAAGGAATATCAGGGCAAGATAAAGGTCGGCAAGATGGATGTGGACCGCAATAATGCCACGCCGATGCGCTACGGAGTGCGCGGCATCCCTACGCTGTTGGTATTTAAGGGTGGCCAGGTAAAAGAGCAGATAGTCGGCTATGTGCCGAAGGAGACCATCCAGAAGGCACTAGATAAGCACATCGGATAATTTGGCGATCATTTGAGTTTCAAAACGCCCGGTTTATGCTGGGCGTTTTTATTTGTCCCAAACGGTCTCGACTTTTATATACATGGCAACAATATGGTTGACAAAGTCAATCATTCGCCCAACACTAATTTCATGGCAGGCAGCGCTACCGCTCCCGACGAATTCGGTCAGCGCGTTCAGGCCGTCCGGCGCTTCAATCGCTTCTACACGCGACAGATCGGTGTTTTGCAGGAAGGGCTGCTTAACAGTTCTTTGTCCTTGACCGAAGTCCGCGTGCTTTATGAACTCGCTCATCGCGAGAAGCCCACGGCTACGGAGGTGTGCAAAGAGCTGGCACTGGATCCGGGATACCTGAGCCGTATTCTTCGCGCCTTTCATGAGCGGGGGTGGATTCGGCGAAAATCCTCGCAACATGATGCACGTCACAGCCTGCTGTCACTGAGCAAGCGAGGCCGGTCAGCATTCGAGCCGCTCAACGCGCGATCGAACCAGGAAGTGGCGAAAATGCTGAGCGCGCTGGGGCCGAACCAGCAATCCATGGTTGTCGAGGCCATGGAAACAATCGAATCTACGCTCTCGCCTGGAGCTCCCGAGAAAGCTCGATATTTGTTGCGCACGCACCAGCCGGGTGATATTGGTTGGGTGGTTTATCGCCACGGCGTGCTTTATTCCCAAGAGTACGGATACGACGAGCGCTTCGAGGCCTTGGTTGCGCGAATCGTGGCAGAGTTTGTGGAACGATATAATCCGCAGCGCGAGCGCTGTTGGATTGCCGAGAAGGATGGAGAGCGCGTCGGGTCGGTTTTTCTAGTCAGCAAGTCCAAGCAAACCGCCAAGCTGCGGCTTCTTCTGGTAGAGCCTTCAGCGCGAGGGCTCGGCATTGGCAAACGTCTCGTAGATGAATGCATTCGCTTCGCGCGGCAAGCACGATACAAGAAGACGGTCCTCTGGACGCAGAGCGAGCTGAAAGCCGGCGCGCAGCATTTACGAAAAAGCGGGATTTCGCCTGGTCCGCGAAGAGAAGCATAGCAGTTGGAGCCGAGATGATTTAGTGGCAGAAACGTGGGAGATAAAGTTGTGAACAAACTCTCGGCGGGGTTAGATGTAGGCGCGGGCGTCCTCGCCCGTGCGGGGGCTCAGGCTCTGAGTCTGGGCAGGCATTAATCGCTAGTATTTCCTCAACACCCCAATTACCCTCCCTTGAATCTCCACCGAAGCTGCGGGCACGATGATCGGCTGCATGGCGGCATTGGACGGCTGCAAGCGAATCTTGTCGCCTTCACGATAGAAGCGCTTGAGCGTGGCGTCAGTCATTTCGACCAGCGCCACGACGATGTCCCCGTTGTGGGCCGTTTTCGTTTTTTCTACAAGCACGTAGTCGCCGTCGAGAATGGCCTCGTCCTGCATGGACTCGCCGCGCACTTCGAGCACAAAAACTTCTTTCGACCGGACGAAGTCGGCAAGTGAAATGGTTTCCGGGTTCTGCACGGCTTCAATTGGTTGGCCGGCGGCGATGCGTCCCATAACTGGCAGCACCATGGCGGTATTCACCGACATGGATTGCTTTAGCCGGCCTTTGGGTGGAAGCAGATCAATGGAGCGGCTGCGGTTGTAGTCGCGCGTGAGCAGTCCTTTTTTCTCCAGATTCGAGATGTGCTTGTGTACCGTGGCCAGCGAGCTCAGTCCCATGCCTTGCTTGATCTCTTCGTAGGAGGGTGAGTATTGGTGGGTTTGCACAAACTCTGAGATGAAATCGTAGATCTGCCGTTGCCGTCGAGTGATTGCCATGCCAGAATTGTAGGCGAATATTAGGCGAAGTCAAGAGTCGTATGTTTATATCGATGTAGCGCCAGTCACCATTTGTGAGTCGAAATCGCGAAGCGCTGCACGGGCGAGGACGCCCGTGCCTCCACAAAATAGCTTTACTCTGACGTCACCGCCTTCAGAAACCGATAGTAAAAATGCACTGCTCGGTAGAACGAATCTTGCCGGATGCGCTCGTCTTTGCCGTGGGCGCGGATGTCGTCGCGGTCGATAGCTTCTCCGGAGATGCCGTAGGTGGGTATTCCGGCGGCGTTAGTGTACTTGCCATCCGACGCGCCTGTGGCCATGTCTGGGATGACGGGCGCGCCCGGCCACATGGTTTGCGCGATTTGCTCCAGAGGGCGGAACACGTCAGGGCGAAGCGGCGGCGGGGCAGGTGGCGACGACGCACCAGTAGCTCCGCCAATTGCGCCAACGTACTCCACTGTGATCTTGGGATCGTCGAAAACTTTTATCAAAGTCTGTCGTACTTCTTCCGGCGAATGACCGGGCAAAATGCGGCAGTTCACATTCGCCTGGGCAGTCTGAGGAAGAGCGTTGTTGGCGTGCCCGCCGCTTAACCGCGTCGCAACGCAAGTCGTATGGGTCGTGGAGTGGTCAATCGGATCCTTCGACAGACGCGCGACCGCGGCCATATCCGGAGGCGTCTTCAAAATCGCTTTCATGTCGTCGCCTCTTTGGCCACTGGTCACGCTGGACAACTTTTCGTAGTAGGCGCGGGTGACGTTATTCAATTCAAATGGAAATTGAAAGTGCTCAAGACGGCCGAGTCCGTCGGCAAGGTGATAGATGGCATTGTCCGGCACGGGCAGCGAACTGTGTCCGCCGGGATTGGTGACGGTGAGTCGATAGTCAGCGTATAGCTTCTCGGTGGCGTCAACTGCGACAAATTCCGGCTTGCCATGATTGGTGGTCACGCCACCGCCGTCGTGGTTGAGAACGAATTCGGCATCGATGAGATCACGGTGATTCTTTAGGAGCCAATCGACGCCGTTCGACGTGCCTCCTTCTTCATCGGCAGTGAGCGCGAGAATGATGTCGCGGTCGGGCACGTAACCTTCCTTCTTGAATCGGATCAAAGTCGTGGACATGATGGCGTCGCCATCTTTCATGTCCTGCGAGCCACGGCCATAGAAGTAGCCGTCTTTTTCGACGAATTGAAACGGGTCGGTGGTCCAGTCTTCGCGGCGGGCCTCAACCACATCGAGATGGCCGATGAGAAGAACCGGCTTATGCTTGCCGCTGCCATGCAATCGGACGACAAGATTCTTCTTACGATCATTTGGGCCCAGAATGTGGAGATCGCTTTCGGGGAATCCGGCGTCGCGAAAGCGTTGCGCCATGGCTTCAGACGCGGCAGTCGCGCTGCCGACGGAATCAGTCGTATTGATTTCGATTAATTGCTTGAAAATATCGTGGGCGAGCTGCTTGGTTCGATCGTCAATTTGGGCCTGGGCGACTGCTGCCACAAACAGGACTGCAGCGGACCACCACCACGCGCAATTTTTCAACCAGGGTCTCCTCGTAGCGCCGGCGTCAGCCGGCCATTCTGGAATGCACTCAAGGAGATTAAGGTAGCAGATGGTTGAGGCTGTGACCAGGTGAATGGAAGTTGCTACGGGATTGACTCGAACGCGCTAGTACTCCCACGCGAGGCTAAAAACTCTCCCACCCTTCGCAGCGAGCGCAGAGGGCGGGAGCAGGCTTGCATTCCAAGTTCGAACACTCGCTAAGTTACCTTGATCGTGCCGCCACCATCGACAGGGTTCAGTTGAGAAGATTTTGTGAGTTCGTAACGGAAGTCCTTTACTACGTTGCCATGCTCATGCACGACCGGATTGTTGGACTGCCCTACAAACACACTGTTCAGTTGTGGGTCGAGCGGATCTCCGTCCAGCCAAGTGATATCGCATTTGTAATCGGTTGCATTGAACTGAATCTCGCCGTTACGTGGAACGGTGGCGCTTTTTGGAGTGGGATTTGTGTCCGTCACACTGATTTCAAGCGGGCCGGCTCCAACTTCGATGGCAAACGGCCCGTATGGCGGCTTACCGTCCATGCTGACGTTGTAATTCACAGTGATCTTAGGCACCAAGGGGGCCTCGGTGTAGTTCGAGCCGGGAGCGAGGTTGTTGATGTCATTGAAGACCGTCTGTTTGCTGATGGCGGTCTGGGCGAAGAGGATTGAAATAGTTGAGCCTGAGTTGTTGGTGAATGTGACGTTTTGCCCATTCTCGATCAAGCATCCAGCTGGGTTGGCCTGCCCTTGAGGGTTGATGTTGACTGGTTGGTCTGCCGCAGTAAAGACGCGTGCTGTAGCCATAGACTCCTCCTTTTAATTTTTGAAATAGCTATTTTCCATTGGGCCGAAAGTTTGGATCAGATAGCACACCTTGCAAATCCCGGTTGCTCTTTAGAGCGGCCAGGCTGTAGCCCTTCTGCAAAGATCGTTGTATGTACTGCAATGCCCGGGCACGGTCACCGAGATCCTCATACGCCTCGCCGATGTTTTCAAGAACGACGTTATCATCGGGCGCGAGAGCAAGAGCGGTTTGCACCCGGGCCAGCGCCTTCTCTCGCTGTTTTTTCTTGGCGTACAGCAGCGCTAGGTATGACTGTACCTCCCCGTCGCGCGGTCTGGATTCTGCAGCCTGCTCTAACAAAGCAAGTTCACGGTCGCGCGCTGCGTCAGATTTTTCCTTATTGCCCAGACCCTGGTATGCAAGCATCAGGTTACCCCAAACCAGGAAGTCTTTGTCGTTCAGTTGCAGGCCTTTCTCGAGGGCAGCAACAGCTTCCGCATATTTCTGTTGCTGCACGTAGAGATACCCGAGGTTGGCATAGGCAGGATAAGTCGGGCTAAGCTCAAGCGACTTTTTCAGCGCCTGTTCGGCCTGGGGGAATCGCTTGAAATCGCCGCTATCGATATACACCGCCGCAAGATTCAGGTATACGCGGGCATTGTCCGGGGTTAACTCCACGGCATGTTGCAATTGAGCGACGGCTTCATCAAAGCGGCTTTGGCCATCGTAGAAAACGCCGAGATTGTTGTATCCGTCCCAATAGTCGGGACGCAACGCGATAGCTTTCTTGTAAGCGGCTTCGGCGTCGGTGATTCGCCCTGCGCTTTCGTAAGAATGAGCGATGCCGATGAGAGCATCCGCATTCCTGGGATCAAGCTGCATCGCGCGTTGAAACTCCTGCAGCGCCAGGTCGTATTTCCCGCTCGAATCATGGATGCGGCCGAGGGTCACATAAACCATCGGCAGCCGGTCATCGAGCTGCGCAGCCTTGCGGCAATTTGCGAGCGCTTCGTCCGTCCATTTTGGGTTGCGGTCGAGCGTATATTTCAAACGATAGGCCTCGCCTAGCTCCGCGTATCCCAAGGCAAATCCGGGATCGGTCTTGAGTGCAACGTTGAGCGCATCGAGAGCCATATCAAGATTGCCCGGCTTGTCATTGCGCTGCAGGTAACCGAGCGCCTTGAGGTAGGACTCGTACGCAGCGGGATTTCCGCCGCCCCCGGTAGCCCGCAGCATCTCGGGAGTAACCTCGATGCCCATGAGTTTCGCTAGGCGGGAAACGGCTTCGGCTTCGATGGCGGAGAAATCTCCCGCCCGGTCGTCGAGCGCCAGCGAGCCGATCTGTCGCAGGTTTTTTGTGTTGATGAGATTGACGGTGAGGCGAATCTCCTGGCCGACGCGTTGTAGACTCCCCTGGACCACGACAGTCGCACCTAGCTCGCGCTGCGCGGCGGTGGCATCGCTGATCTTGTGGCGCCGCACTTCGCTGGCGGGAACCACCCAGAGCGACTGCTTGCCCGTGTCGAGATTCGTCAGCTTGCTGCTGAGGCTGTCCATCAAGCCTTCGGAAACCGCTTCGTTCGCGGGGTCGTTGCCAACGTTCTCGAAGGGAAGCACAGCTATGTGCTCTTCGTGGCGGCCAAAGAGTCCGGCGATACCGTCTCGAATGGCTGGAATCAACGAGAGCAGTACCAGGAGAACTGCCGCGGCGGCGAAGCTGCCCAGCCACCAGAAGGAATTCTTGGCACGGGAAGTGGGAGGGGGCCACATCTGCTGGGAGGCGTGCTCGACGGTTTCGCGGAATGCGACGTCATTCGAGGCAGATGGAATGCGCGATTCGGCGGAGCTGGGTTCCAGATGGCTGCGGAACGCTTCCAGATCCGCGAGCATTTCGCTGGCGCTGCGGTAGCGAGTGGCAGCATCCTTGGAGAGCGCGCGGTAAATGATGCGCTGAAGCTCGATTGGGATTTCATCCGCAAGCTTTGGAGCTTCATTCAGGATGGCAAAGATCGTTCTCGGCGGAGATTCGCGATGAAACGGATTTCTGCCGCTGATGATCTCTGTGATCACAACTCCCAAAGCCCAGAGGTCGGTTCGTTGATCCACGGGCTTGCCGAGCGTCTGCTCGGGCGACATGTAACCGATGGTGCCGGCTGTGCCCAGAGTTTGCGTGCTGCCTGCCGAAGTATTGACGCGCGCCAGGCCGAAATCGACGATCTTGGCGATGTTCTGCTGAGTCAGAATGATATTGCCGGGTTTGATGTCGCGATGAATCACAGCTCGGGAATGAGCGGCAACCAGGCCGCGTGCAGTTTGAATTGCAATATCAACCGCGTCGCCCAGCGGAAGAGGGCCACGCGAGATTTTGCGGGCCAGCGTTTCGCCCTCATAGAAGGCCATCACGATATAGGTGCGGCCGTCGGAGGTCTCCTCGATTCCGTGAATCACACCGACGTTGGGATGATCCAGCGAGGACGCAGTCCTGGCTTCGCGCAGGAAACGCTCTTTGTCTGCTTTTGTGGCAACCAGTTCGTCTGGCAGAAACTTGAGTGCGACGAGGCGCTCGAGCTTGACGTCGAGGGCGCGGTAGACCATACCCATGCCGCCCACGCCGGCAAGGCCCAGAATTTGGTAGTTGCCTACGCGGTCGCCTGCGGAAAGCGTGGTGATTGCGTCAGGCACCGTTTAGTCCCCGTGTCCCTATGGCGCGAAGCGATTGGCTGAATCAGGCACTCAACGACAAATCGGCTTCGAATCTGCTACGGGCCGCAATGGTACGCCAGGGGTGAGTAGCTTGCAAGATAGTGCCGGCGTTGCGCCGTTAGAAGGACGCGTATTCCCGGGGGTGACGACCCTAGGTTAGATAAAGCCGTCCGTGCGTGATTTTGTGTTGCAGGGTCGCGGCCAGGTGGTCGATGTCGGGAGGTGCTATGTTCAGCGATATGCGATCTTCGACGAACGGTGTGCGGTTGCTGCCGACCGCATCACGACGAACCTGCAGCAGCAACCCCTGGACAGCATTCGGGTCAAATTTCAGGGGAGACAAACGTACAATCTCGCTTAATGTGCTCCCGACCGAGAGCGGCTCACGGTAGGGACGTGGGCTGGTCATGGCATCGAACGTGTCGGCGAGCGCGATAATGCGGACTGGCATGGGAACATCATCCATCAGCAAGCCATCCGGATAACCCGTCCCGTCGCCGCGCTCATGATGCGAGCGCACGATTTCCGGGATTCGCGGCCAAGGAAACTGAACTCCGCTGACGATCTGGTGGCCAACCACGGTGTGATCGGCCATTTCGCGGAATTCCTCCGGATCCAGAGAACCCGGCTTGCCGAAGAGCCGCTTATCTACCGCAACCTTGCCGATGTCGTGCAGGTATCCAGCAGAGCGCAGCGCAGCTACATCGCCGGGTTCCATGCTCATGGCCTCGCCGATGGCCGCGGCGTAGCGGCCAACCCGCAAGGAGTGTCCATGGATGTCAACGTGCTTGATATCGATGGCGGCCGCGAAAGCTTCCAGAGCCGTGTCGTAGAAGCCGTGAAGAGAGGCGAGCAGGCGCAGGTTCTCGGAGACGCGTTGAGCCAGAGTCTGTGCCAGTAGATGATTCTGCATGGCGATAGCCACGTAGTTGCACAGCAGTTCGAGAGCATCCAGTTCTTCGGAATTGTAGAGGGCATCGCCTTCCCGGCGGCCGAGCGCGACAATTCCGACCAGCTTGCTGCCGACTTTCAGCGGCGCGATGCACTTGAACAGTTCGGGCGCGACGTTGCCATTCGAACTCAGAAAAGTTTCATAGGAACTGGAAGTCAGGATGATGGGGCCGCGTGCCGAAATCAGGGCATGAACGTGCTTTGGGAGCAGCGGGATCACAGCCGGCTCTGGCATCAGGGCGAAGCCTTCGCCGGCAATCGATGCGAGCAGAGAGGGTTTATCGCTGAAACCGAAGAGCACCGCTTCGCGCGCGCCGCCTGCCTGTAGTATGGCGGAAAGCATGGCACGCGCGGCTTGCGGGAAGTCGCGCTCCGCCGTTAATGCAGGGCCGAGATCAGAAAGAGCCTCGACCGTCCGCAGGAGCCGCCGAAAATTGTTTTTCTGCGCAGCCACGCAGGGTGGGAGCAGAAAAGTCCAGAGCACAAAAAGAGTAACATGCAGCCAAACCGGGGAAGGCGGAGGTTTGTTGGTTAGTTTGGTGCGGCAATTCCGGCGCGAGTACCATTGTGGGCTTGGCTGAAATGAAGGACAGACTGTGACGCATTCCGTGTTGATTACCGGAGGAGCAGGCTTTATCGGCAGGCACGCTCATGCGGCGCTTGAACGGCAGGGGTGGAGTGTCATTTCTATAGACTCTCAAGCGTCGCGCCTCGCTCCCAATTGCTTGCGCTGTGACATTACTGACGCCGGCCAACTTGAGCCCATTTTCCGTGCCCATCGTTTTGAACGAATCATTCACGCGGCTTCAATCTTGCCAACCGCAGCGAAGTTAGATCCGCACAAAGCAACGGAAGTCAATATCGGCGGCAGTCTTAATATTTTGGAAATGGCCGCACGGTTTCACGTCCAAAGAGTCATCTACGCCAGTTCGGGCAGCGTTTACGGTACGCAATCTGCTTCGAATTTTGTTTCTGAGGATCAGCCCGCCGCGCCCGAAGACGTTTACGGAGCCGCCAAGCGGTATGTCGAAATTTTGGGCGAGACATACGAACGAAAGTTTGGAGTTGAGTTTGTTGCCTTGCGTATGGTCATGGTCGTCGGAGCAGGAGGGACTTCGGCCACATCTCCGTGGCGAAATCAGATTTTCGAATGCCTCCGTTCGCCGGAATCGAAAGAGGTGTTCATCCCGCACCGCCCTGATGAAACCCTCCCGCTGGTTCACGTCGAGGACATTGCCGGTATGCTCGCAACACTCGCATCAGCCCAATGCTGCTCACACCGCATCTACAACTCCTTCGGCGATTGCGTGAAACCTGCCGAACTGAAGGAACAGATTGAATCGCTGAATCCGAACGTAAGACTCACTTTGGGGAACGCGGCCGTAACCGGTTGCGCGAGGGCCATCGATAGCAGCCGCTTTGCCAGGGAATTTGGCGGCGCGCCGGTTGGCTTTTGGCAAAGACTGCGAACCGAAGCGCAAAGTCTGCGTACTACAGCCTAGAAATGTTCGCGCAAGTTCTCGAAACTCTCTACCAGCAGAAGGCGAGACGGCGGCGTCGGAGAGCTGAGTTCTTCATGCTCTAAGATCCAGGTGTCACCATGAGGCACGAAAACAGCGTTAAGTCCGGCCGCGAGCGCAGGATTGATATCTGATTTTGGGCTGTTTCCGACCATCCACGTGGAATCGTTCGCGAACGCGTATTTCGAAGTGATAGATCGATAGGTCGCGGCGTCTTTTTCCGCAACAATCTCAATTGCCGAAAAATAATCTTTCAGCCCCGAACGCTCAACTTTGCCCGACTGTTCTGCAATTGCTCCTTTCGTCATTAGTATCAGGTGATGCCGTTCCGCCAGATAATCCAAAGTGTCTGGCACGCCGGCAATGATCTCGACAGGATGTTCGGCAATGGCATGGGCGAAACCATTTAGGGTCTCGTGCAGCGCGGGTGTGAGCGGCTCGACCGCTAGCTTCTCGAATGTTCCCACCAAGGCGTGAGCGAAGCTGTGCAGGCCATATCCGTGCGTGATAATGCATTCGCGTTCAACTTCGTTCAGGACCCCGCGAACCCGTGCGGGAGAATATTCGTGATGGTTCAAAAACGAAATGAAGCCGGCGATGGCGCGCTCGAAATAAATGTTGTTTTCCCAGAGCGTGTCGTCGGCGTCGATCAGCAGAGTTTGCGCGCCATTGGCATTGGGATCGAGAGGCATCGCGCAACATCATAGTTGACTTGCATTCGTGATGTTGGACAGCAGGACGTGGATTCGTCGCTGGGACCGTGAATCACACAAAATCAACCCGAGCAGGCTGCGTAATAATTCCCGCCTGATATCCCATGTCCAGCAATCGCCGCACGGCTTCTCGCCCGTCTGGCCCATAATCCAGCGTGCGCTCATTCACGTACATGCCGACGAATTTATCCGCGAGTTGGGGATCGAGATCGCGGGCAAACTGCAGCGCATAGGCTAAGGCTTCGGCGCGATGGTCGAGCGCATACTCAATGCTTTTCCGCAGCGCGTTTGAAACGCTGGCCATCAATTCCGGGCCAAGGCTGCGGCGGATGGCATTGCCCCCGAGCGGCAGGGGCAAGCCAGTCACCTCGTGCCACCACTTTCCAAGATCGACAATGCGATAAAGGCCGGATCTGTCGTAGGTCAACTGGCCTTCGTGGATGATGAGACCGGCTTCGAAATTGCCCAACTTGATTTGGGGAATGATTTGATCGAAAGGGACAACTTCAGTCTCGACGCCGGGCGCAAATAAGTTCAGGACCAGATATGCAGTGGTCAGCTTTCCCGGGACTGCGATGCGCTTGTGCTTGATCTCGTCTCGCGAGTAGGCACGAGTGGAGACAATCATCGGCCCGTATCCGTCGCCGACGCTGCCGCCACTGGGAAGCAACGCGTAGTGTGCCTGGATATATGGATAGGCGTGAAAGGAGATCGCAGTCGCGTCATACAGTCCTTCCCCTTCGCGTGCCATGCGATTCAGGGTCTCGATATCACATAGAGTATGCGTGAAGCGCAAGCCGGGCACACGGACCTTGTTCGTCGCCAAGGCGTAGAACATGAAGGCATCGTCTGAATCAGGACTGTGAGCGACGGTGATTTCGCGGACAGCGCTCGCCGGGTCTTTTAGCTCCGGAATCTGCGTGGCCGTGTTGCTCATGCTCATATTTCAACCTTGCGCACGCGACGCCAGCCCGTTGTGATGCCCGAGGCCAGCATAACTTTGATAATTTCAGCGAAAACGAACCAGTAGAACCCGAAGCGCAGAGCCTTTGCGAAAGAGTGCGTGAAAACTACCAGCCACGAGATGCCGCTGGCAAACAGCAGGGTTTCCGCCAGAACTCCGGCTGCGACCGCGCGAAAGAATGTCCTAGGTCCCCGTTCCATGATCCAGCCGGCGAGAGCAGCGACGAATGGATAGGAAATCCGGTATCCGCCCGTTGGGCCGAGTAGCTGCGCCAGGCCTCCCGGCCCGGTGGGATTAAAAACCGGCATGCCAGCGAGCCCTTCTGCGAGATACAACGTCAGCGCCGCGAAGCCTCGTCGTCTCCCCAGCATGAGTCCGACCAGCAAGACGCCAAAATTTTGCATTGTTAACGGTACCGGCGTGAACGGCAGTGGCAGCGTAACGCGCGCACACAGAGCCACAAAGATACTCGCGCCTGCAACGAGTGCTGCTTGTTGTGCCCAGGTAAGAGCGCGATCAGCAGGAGTGAGAGCTTGGGTCATCGGTCTAGTCATTTTTAGTCCTCAAACAGAGGAGCCTTACGTCAGAGCCGCTCGCCGCCGTCTTGCAAAGTGTCTTTTTCGGCGGCTTGCTTTATATTGCCGCGCACCCGAATATATAGCGACAAGCCAGCCCATAGCACCGCGCCTGCGCCGGAGGCGAGAATCAGAAACCACCACATCATCCGCACGATGATTTAGGATACCAAAACGACGCGCGATGCGGTTTGCTGGCGCTCATTTGTTAGCCATCTCCCGCTCCACTTCATCGGCGGTGTGAGGCAGTGCGCCGGAAAGATTGATCAACTTACCGGCGGAATCCACATAGAAAACATCTTCGATTCGCACCCCCAGCTTCTCTTCTGGAATGTAGATGCCCGGCTCGATCGTGAACACCATTCCAGGCCCAGCGGGGACTTCATAATCGCCTTCGTCGTGAACGTTGAGCCCCACATAGTGACTGAGCCCGTGAATGAAATACTTTCCCAGCGGTTCTCCATGTGAATCTTTGCCATGCGTGTTGATGTAGTTGTACGCGACATCGTAGAGCGAGTTTGGTTGATCCCGACGCAGAGTGGATTTCCCCGACTGGAAGGCGGCAATGGCCGCACGCTGTGCTCCAAGAACGATGTCGTAAATTTCACGCTGCCGCGCCGTGAATTTTCCTGATGCCGGCAGCGTGCGAGTGATGTCGGAAGCGTACATGGAATATTCGCCGGCCGCGTCGATCAGTACAACGTCACCATCTTTGATCGTTTCCGAATCCTGTGAATAGTGCAGCACGGTGGAATTGAAGCCCGATCCCACGATGGGAGCATACGCTGGCTGCTCACAGCCACGCTTGCCCCACTCGTACTGCATGAGCGCAGAGATTTCGCGTTCGGTCATTCGGGGCTTCATGGCGCGCATCGCTGCCAGATGCGCGGCCACAGAAGCGTCGGTCGCCTTGCGAATGCGTTCGATCTCTCCCGCGTCTTTGACCGTGCGCAGCGAAGCCAGCAGTGGCCTCACATCCTGAAAAGAAACGTACACGGGAAAGCCGTTTGCGCGTTTCAGCCAGTCCAACGCGGATGTGGAATTTGAGACTTTCTCGCCCGCGGGGATGTCAGTGTAGATGGTTGTTTTGGGCGCAGGCAGCAAAGGAACAAGCTCGGAGCGTAAATTGTCCAGCGCGGCAACTCGGTCGAAGCCGGTAAGGTTGGCCGCATCGCTATTCTCGGGACCGAGTTTTGGGCCAGTCCACTTTTCCTGAGATGGATTGTGATCGGGAAGAAAAAGGATTTCCTTATAAGAGTGTTCCGGCGATGCGGCAATCAGTAAGGCCCCTCCTGGCTCTGACCAGCCGGAAAGATAGAAGAAATTGTCATCTGGACGGTATCCGTACAGATCATTCGGCCCCTCCGCTTCATTGGGCGCAAACAACAGCACCACCCCGTTTTTTATTTTGCTGGCGAGAGCCTGGCGCCGGGCGCGGTAATCAGCATTCGGCTGGCGTTCTAAAGCTGATGATAGCTGGATGAAAAGACAAAAAACCAGCAGCAGCTTGCGCATCGAAACCTCAGGCACAAATTCTTTGTTATTTTCGCGTGCTGGTCATCGATTTCTGAGCTTGTATGAAAGCATCAACGTTGCTCTTATCGACGAGAGAAGATCCGGTATCCACAAATGCGGGAATCGGGGCAAACACATCTTTCGACCAGTCAGCGTTCAAATTGCCGAGCTTGTGGTGGTACAAATCGTCTAACATTTTCAGTCCCACATAGCTCATGGTGTACGGTTTTTGAGAAATGGCGACGGTGATCACGCCCTTTTGGATCCACTCCAGCGTGTCCTGATCGGTGTCCATGGCCATGACCACCTTGCCTTTGACTCCATTGTTGTTTAGCACGGTTGCTATTTCCTTGCCCGACAGCGCTTCCACGCACACGAAGGCATCAATTTTTTCCTTCTTCTCATTTCCAATGATTTGAGTGGCGGTGTCGAACGCGATGCGGGGATCACCCCGGATATCGACAATGCGCGTGATCTTGATTCCGGGGGTCGCTTGCAGCGCGTCGCGATAACCGCGCAAGCGCTCATTCATATTACCGTAGCTCGGGACCGTGAAAACCGCCACGTTGCCCTTCCCATTAAGTTCTTTGGCTAGACGTTGGCCGCCGTTCAGTCCAGCCTGGTAATTGTTCGTGCCAATGAAGAACAGGCGTTTGCTGGATGGCGCGTCGGAATCGACAGTGATGACGGGAATGCCGGACGCGATGGCACGATCGATATCATCCTTCATCAGAGCCGGGTCGACAACGGAGATCAAAATTCCTGTGGCTTTTTGCTGAATCGCTTTCTGCAGAGCCTCTTGCTCGGCCTTGGGGTCGTAACCGTCTGGGCCATCGAATTTGGAGCGCACCTTTAGATCGGAAGCAGCCTGGGAGAGACCCGCGCCCGCCATTTCCCAGTACGGTATCTTGATATTGGCGGAAATCAGGAAGTATTTTTCATCAGCGTCATGCCCGCCGCAGCTAAGCAGAGGCAGAAACAGAATGCTGGTGAGAACGAAGGCGACGAGCTTGCGCTGGTTCATCGGATCCTCCTTGGGAGCAACCGACGTCGGGGAAGTTTTGAAGGCGGTAGGATTTTAAACGAGAGGTCAAGCAAAAGGTAAAGAATCGTGCTGCAACGGTGCTACACGCCGACTGGAAATGGCTTAGTATGCGCTTCCGTGGTGAGGGTCAGACCTGCGAAGCGGCCTTGCAGCAACGACATCAAGCCCGTGTACCAGTAGCCGACTACAAATAGAATCAGAAAGGGAACCGTGATGTAGTTTTCGTTCTCCATGGCGTAATAGACGGTTAGCGCGAAGTAGCTGCCGATCAGCAGCTCGATCCAGGGGACCCAGCCAAGGCGACGGCGGTAGCTGCCGGCGCGAATCTTATCTTTCTTCGACTCGACGCGGTATTTCGGTGTCCGAGTAAATGCAGTTTGCTTGCCCAATAGCGCCTCAAGAACGGCGCGAGTATTGGTCACGGTCAGTCCGATCCCGAGCGCCATAAGAAAAGGTAGATAAAGCAAGGCGCGTGGCCAGGTTTTTGGGAACAATTCACGCTGGGAAACCAGATAAAAACTGGAGATCGAGAACGTCGAAGCCAGAAAAAGGGGCAGATCGATGTAGAGCATCTGAAACCAGCCCTGGTAGAAGCGAATCACCATCGCCGGCAGCAGCAGCACCGAGAGCACCACCATAAGCGGATAGCTCAGATTCGCGGTCAGGTGATACCAGGCTTCAAGTTTCACGTGAAAGGGCTGATCGCTTTTTAGGACTCGGGGCAGGATTTTCCTCCCGGTCTGAATCAATCCTTTTGCCCAGCGCGCCTGCTGGGTCTTGAATGCGGTCATTTCAATCGGCAATTCGGCCGGGCATTCGACGTCCTGCAAATATACGAACTTCCACCCTTTGAGCTGAGCGCGGTAGGAAAGGTCCGTATCTTCGGTCAGCGTGTCGTGTTGCCAGCCACCGGCTTCTTCGATGGCGCGGCGCCGCCATATACCCGCAGTTCCGTTGAAGTTGAAAAACACATCGCTGCGAGCGCGCCCTGAGTGCTCCAAAACAAAATGGCCGTCGAGCAGGATCGCTTCCACTTCGGTAAGAAATGAATAATTGCGATTGATGTGCGTCCAGCGCGTTTGCACCATGCCGATTTTTGGGTCGGTGAAATGGTGGATCGTGCGCAGCAGGAAGTCCTCCGGCGGGACGAAGTCCGCGTCAAAGATGGCGATGAACTCCCCTGTTGCGGTCTTCATCCCCTCCGCCAACGCGCCCGCCTTGTAGCCTTCTCTGTTTGTACGATGGTGATACGTGACAGGAAACCCACGGGCAGCATATCGGTCCACCACGCCGCGGGCAACCGCCTGAGTTTCGTCGGTTGAGTCATCGAGAAGTTGGATATCGAGTTTCTCAAGCGGGTAATTCAGTCCGCAGACGGCATCCAGCAACCGCTCAACTACAAACCGTTCATTAAAAATCGGGAGCTGGACCGTAACCCGCGGGAGCTCAGAGAACTCGCCACGCGGCTTGACCGTGTGGTTCTTCTTGTTCTTGTAATAGAGATAGACCAGTACGTAGCGGTGTATGCCATAAGAGGCGAGCAGGATGAGAACCACGAAATAAGGAATCAGCAGCGCCAGATCGAAGGCGTTGGCGTGATAAAGGTTCTGGAAAGTCTTATCGAAAAAATGCTGGCGAATGTATTGCCCGAATCCGCGCGAGAGCACAAAAACGGCTAACGTTGGAAGCGACAGCGCCATGTTGAACCGGGATGGCCCGCCCAGACTAAAGACAGGCCGATGTGAAGATTACATTGTAAATGACTGAGGGATCATTATGGGAACCGGCGGGTAGTGTCCGGATTTTACCAGGAAGGGCAGGAAGGAACCTTTAGGATTCCCCTTTGTGTGCCTTTGTGTCCTTCGTGGTTCATGAAATTTGGACACAGCGGCACTCCCTCATGATGGGCGACTGTGAGGCAAATCCCGGGGACGCGCGTAGAACAGAACCGCCGCCAACACCAGCCTGACCAGCGACCGGCCCCAGATCAAATACGTTGGATAGAGGCTGCCAAGATCGAGCATCTTGAGAGACAGCAGCGGCGTGATGGCGAGGATGCAGAGACCCACAATGAGCGCGTCCAGGATGGCGACGTTGCGTGCCGGGTCGCGGGCGGCAAGAAACAGCATCAGGCTGAGCATGAGCATCACGCCACCCATCTCCTTCAGCAACGCGAGCAGCAACGTGGAGACCTCAGACTCGGGAGGATGCATGAACACCCGGAGGATGAGCGGCTTGCCGCTGAGGATCATGAACGTACCTCCAACCGCGATCAGCGCAGACATCACTCGCAATCCCAACGACAGCGAACGGTAAGGTGGCCCTGACATGGATAGGTCCTCCTTCTCACGGCGGGAATATATCACGCAAGCGCTGAGGGGATTGGGTATCGCATTCGCGTCGGGCGCAAGTCCTGCATCTGCACCCGAGGACACCAATTCTCGCGTTCCCTTGGAAAACGGTGACTTACGACTTGTCCCAGCCTCGCACGCGCGGCCACCAGCGCCTTACGTTCCGGCAATACTCTTCGTAATCCGCGCCGAACTTCTTGCGCAGCGTCGGCTCTTCGTAGAAGAGAACAAACAGATGCACGCTGAGAGCGACGGCTGCGACTGCCGCGATCACTCTAGGGTTGGCATGTCCGAAAACGACCCACAGCCCGATCCAGCCAACCGCGAAGCCTCCTCGACGAATACGTCCTGTACAGCGTATCCCTCTGCAACCCTAGCCGTTGCACCCCAATGCACCATAATGGTGTAGAATGATGCCATGGCAACTCCGAAGGGGGTCCGGCGCAGCGTGACCCTGCCGGGGCCGATCGCCAAGCAAGTGGAATCAATCGCGCATCGCCGGCGGTTGAGCGATAATCGCATTCTGGTCGAGCTGATTGAGTTGGGAATCGAGGCCAGCAAGCAAAAAGAGCGGGCCTTTTTTGAACTCGCGGAACGCTTCCGCATTTCAAAAGATCCGGTTGAGTCTAAGCGGCTAGGGGACGAGTTGGGCCGCTTCGTCTTTGGTGAGTAGTGCCGCACAGGTAACGACGCTATAATCCTCCCATGGCTAACAAGGTCATTCATCTTTCAGAAGCGGAGGCTGCGAGGGATTTCGCCGGGCTATTGGCCCGGGTGCGCTCCGGGGCCGAAGTGATCATCGAGAATGGCAAGACGCCTGTTGCAGTAGTCCATGCGCCCGATCCACCTCACCGGACCATTTCCGATTGCATCGCGCTCCTGCCCGAAGACTCTACAGCGGTAATGGACGCGGATTTTGCGAAAGATGTAGGAGCCGCAATCGATAGCCATCGCGAACCGTTAGTACCTCCCGCATGGGATTGATCCTCGATTCCAGCGTTCTGATCGCTGCCGAACGTCAGGGGCAGAACGCCCAGGCAAATGCTGGCAAGCCTCGCGCATTTGTTACAGGACACCGAAGTCGCGATTTCTGTTGTCACTCTGGTTGAATTGGCACATGGCGCTGCTCGCGCCGAGACTCCTCAGCGAAAAGACAAGCGATTGCAGTTTATCCAAGAATTGGTTACGGCGCTGCCGGTCCATCCGATTACTGCGCCCATTGCTCTTCGCGCCGGACAGATCGACGGCGAAAATCAGGCAAAAGGGGTACGACTCCCGTTATCTGACTTGTTGATCGGGGTAACTGCTCTGGATCTCGGTTATGGGGTGGTCACGAGCAATCTTCGCCATTTCCGGCTTATTCCTGGTGTCTGTCCATAACTCAGATCTGACGGATTCGGCACTTGCAGGCTTTTGTCGGACAAGAGTGTCCGGCCCACACGAGCTTTAATTCAGGAAGTAAGTCCGATACAGCGTATCCCTCTGCACCGGCTTGAACCCGGCGTCGCGACGATGGCGCAACTCCTCTTCTGTGGTGTAGCTGGTTACGTCGGCGGACTGGCTTTTCTCCCGCAGTCCGATACGTGATAACCCAAATGCGCTCGAGGGGCCGGCGCGGCGGTGATCGTTCTCGACGCGAACATTCTTCTTTACGCCTACGACAGTGCGTCCGCAAAGCACGCAAAAGCCCGCGCCTGGGTGGAGGACGTGTTTTCGCAAGCGACGCCGATAGGATTGCCGTGGCAAACCGTTGGCGCATTCTTGCGGATCATGACTAATACCCGGCTGCCCGGCGAGCGGTTCAGCCTTGATGAGGCCGTCCAGCTCATAGACCGCTGGTTGGAGCAGCCGAATGTGCGGCTGCTTGCGCCGGGCGATGACTACTGGCTGCTGTTGCGACGCATGATAGTGGAAGGACAGGCCCCGGGCGCTCTTGTCTCCGATGCCCAACTCGCTGCGCTGACCCTGGAATATGGTGGCGTGCTCCACACTACCGATCGCGACTTCGCCCGTTTTCCCGGCCTCCGCTGGGCAAATCCACTAGTTTGAAATTACCCACCGGATGCTAAAAACGCCGTTTTGGGAATCCACAGACCATGATGTGACGGACGACCGTGACTTCGACCCGCGAGCAACGTACGTTCGTTGGCATGGCCCTGTGGTGTAATGGCAGCACGGAACCCCATCAAGGTTGCAGGTACGGGTTCGAGTCCCGTCAGGTCCATTCTCTCGATGAAACGAGAGTTGGCCTCAAGTGCCAGACTGGGACAGCCAACCAGATGGGGTGCTGGTTCTCCTAAACGTTAGTTGATTTCGGTGATTGCTAGATCGATAATTGAGTTGGCCTTGATGGGATACCGTGTATCGGGGACGGCCTCGACGTTCGAGGCCGTTTCCTTTTGGCGGTCAATTCAGGAAATACGTCCTGTACAGCGTGTCCCTCTGCGCCGGCTTGAACCCCGCGTCGCGGATGATGCGGCGCAGTTCTTCTTCTGTGGTGCAGTTGGTTACGCCTGCCGCGCGGACCACATTTTCCTCCAGCATCACCGAACCAACATCGTTGCCGCCGAAGCG
>Ga0137372_10001744_pt1 | contig 20985 bp, 21 predicted proteins | sample SagtaG_6_FD_104911 | JGI IMG/M metagenome (GOLD analysis project Ga0137372, IMG submission 104911) | Vadose zone soil microbial communities from Sagehorn Ranch, Mendocino, California, USA - Sage1_R_60_16 metaG | ecosystem: Environmental > Terrestrial > Soil > Vadose zone | place: USA...
AGGAGCGCGGGGACCTCGTCCTCGATCTCTTCCTTCACCCGGTCGGCGGCGCGCACGATCTCCCATCGGTCGACGAGGTCGGCGTCGATGGGGCGAGCACGCGCATACGCGCGCACGTACAGTCGAAAGAAGGCGCCCCGACCGACCGCCTGCATGTGCCGCATCATGAACTTGATCACTGCAGGCATGTACTCCTGCACCGCGCCTTGGCGTAGCAGCAGACGGGTTCGGGCCAGATCGGCCGCGGGGTCGCCGCGAGCGGCGTTGGTCCAGTCGATGACGGCAGGCCCCTGTTTGCCGATGAGCACGTTGCCGGGGTGGAAATCGCCGTGACACAGGCGATCGCCGTCCGGCAGGTCATTCAGCGTCGCGAGCGCGAAGTCGGCGAGCTCGAAGGGAAGGTCGTCAGCGGTCTCGATCTTGACGCGCGCCAAGTCACGCAGCCGAGGGAGGTCGCTCGGCGCGATGACCTCGTGCAGGGCCGCCTGCACCCGCCCGACCATGCGAGCAGCGCGGGTCACGGTCCACGGGCGCTTTCCCATCAAGGTGATGAGGTCGGGCCCGTCGACACGGTCCATGATCAGGCCGGTGCGCCCGTCCTGGGTCGTGGTGCCGTGCACCTGTGGGACCGGGACGCCACCGGCGGCGGCTGCACGCATGGCCACGGCTTCGTGCTCCACCTGCGACCACCGGGAGGTCGGTCGTGGCAGCCGCAGGACCGTGCCTTCGTCCCACGCGAAGATCTGCGCCTCCCGCCCTTCGCCGACCAGCGTCCTCGACGCGGTCGTGCCACCTTCGGGCATGTGCCTACGGCTCGCAGATGACGAGCGGGATGTCGCGGTCCGTGCGGCGCTGATACTGCCCGTAGCCGCTGTAGGCGGCGACGACGCGCGGCCAGAGCTCGGCCTTCTCCCCCGGAGACGCTACGCGCGCGCGCATGGGTCGGGTCTTTCCGTCCATCGTGATCTCGACGTCGGGGTTGTCACGCAGGTTGAGGAACCAGGTCGGGTGCCGGTCGTCGCCGCCGTACGACGCGACCAGCACGACGCGCTCGCCGTCCTGGACCGGCGACGTGAGCATCGTCGTTCGTCGATTGCCGGTCTTGCGTCCCGTAGTGGTGAGCATGAGCACGGGCATGCCGAACCCGCGGTTGGCGAGGCGGCCGTTGCTCATCCGGAACACAGCCTCGTGGAAGCCGGTGACGATCTTGGCCCCGATGTCCTTGATGTTCGCCACGGTCGGACCCTATCCCCCGGGTTGGCTTCGGGGCTCGAGCACGAACTGCAACTCCGTGACCCAGGTGTCGGGCTCGCCGTCGGAGTCGAGATACACCTCGCGGCTGTAGCCGTCGACGCGCTCGCCGGTCTGCTCGGTCCACCGGAGCAACGCTCCGTACCCGCGCTCCACGCGGCTCATGTTCCCGCGATGAATCGTCGCGACTCCCCGGGGCACGGCAGGGAGGTCGATGACCTCGACGTCCGCTTCAGACACGTCCTCGTTTCCGATCGGCAGCGCGGCGACGACCTCGATCGGCGCGTCGCCGTCGTCGCTGTCGTAGTAGAGGGCGACGGGAGGCCCGGTTGCCGCAACACCGACACGGGCGAGACGGGCGTGCAGCTCACCATAGAGCCGGCCGAAGATCGGCCCGAGGGTCTCGTTGCCGAACGCAGGCGAGTTCTCCCGGAGCGCAGCGAGGCGCACCGGCTCGAGCGACTTCACGACGATGTCGTACTGGCTGGGGCTCTGCTCGTCTTCGATCTGTCGAAGGCGGGCCTCGACGCGGGCGAGGCGCTCGGCCTCGGCGGCGATGCGACCACTCGCCTCTGCTCGACGCAGCCGCAGCATGCCGCGCAGCTCGTCGAGCGAGACCTGCTCGTCGGCGATGGGTTGGATCTCGGTCAGTGAGAACCCGAGGTCGCGCAGGGCGAGAATGCGGTGCACGCGCGCGAGCTGGTCGGTCGAGTCGCAGGGGTACGCGGTGCGCTCGTCGACCTCGGCCGGAGCGAGGAGGCCGATGTCGTCGTAGTGGTGGAGCGTGCGCACGGACACCTGGGCGAGGCGGGCGAACGCACCCGTGCTGAACATGGCATCCAAATTTGTAGCCGAAGGGGCTTGACCCTCACGCGGCGTGAGGCTTCATGCTGGAGGCATGACACAGACAACCGGAACCCCGAAGGTCCACGACGACGAGCGGGCGTACTACGCCGAGCCCGGCCCGATGACGACCCTCGAGCTCTCGCCGCTGGCGGCCGAGGGCCTGCCGACCGATCCCCTGGGGTTGTGCCGGATCGCCCGGGGTGTGATCGTCCACGAGTTCCTGGCCGCGTCGCTCTACGGCGTAGAGATCCCACCGGAACGGGCCGACGAGGTCGAGACGCGCCCCGCCTCGGCGATCGTCGACACGATCCAACGCCTCGATCCCAGACCGCTGGTCGAGCCCCGGCCGCCGGAACGGCGCATGTTCGGCAACTGCCGCCAGTTCTCCACGCTCACGTGCGCCTTGCTGCGGCGAGCGGGCATCCCGGCCCGAGCCCGCTGCGGCTTCGGCACGTACTTCGAGGAACGGAAGTACATCGACCACTGGGTCGTCGAATACTGGGACACGGCTCGACGAGATTGGCGGCGTGTCGACAGCCAGCTCGACGAAGTCCAGCACGAGGCTCTCTCGATCGACTTCGACGCGACCGACGTGCCCCGGGACAAGTTCCTGCCCGGGGCCGATGCGTGGCAGCTATGCCGTGCCGGACGCGCCGATCCCGACACGTTCGGCATCTTGGAGTTCTGGGGCGCGTGGTTCGTCCGCGGCAACGTCGTGCGAGACCTCGCCGCGCTCAACAAGATGGAGCTGCTGCCCTGGGACGGCTGGGGGCTCATGGATCGCGCCGACGAGCTCGATGAGGGCGTCGCGGAACATCTCACCGACGAGGTCGCCAACACCACCGTGGAGGGTGACTGGAGCCAGGTGCGCCGGCTCTACGAAGGCAACGACCTGCTGCGGGTGCCGGCGACGGTTCTCAGTTATCGATCAGGCGAGAACGTCACGCTCTAGGACCCGACCGGCCGCAAGAGCATCTCTTGCGCGACGGACGCCGCCACGTGCCCGTCGGGCCCGAAGATCGTCCCCCGTAGCAGCCCGCGCCCGCCCGTGTTCACGAGGGAGTGGACGTCGTAGTAGTGCCAGTCGTCGGCGCGTAGCGGCCGGTGGAACCACGCCGCGTGATCGATGCTCACCATCCCGGTCACGTCGCCCTCGAGGTGGAGGGGTCGGCCGCCCGTCCCGGTCATGTCGGTGACGAACGCGATGAGCGCCTCGTGCAGGTTGGGGTCGTCGGGAAGCGCGCCCGCGACTCGAAACCACGCTCGTCGGGTCGACTTCCTGGTGCCGTCGGGCCCGGGGGGCGTGGGCCCGACCTCGGCGACCTCCCACGGTCCCGGCCCGACGGAGACCGGTCGCGCGTCGGGCCGAGGAACGTCTTCGTCCATCGGCAGCTCGTACTCGTAGCCGTCGGAATCTGCGGTGAACGAGCACGTCATCCAGAACACGGGGTTGCCGTCCTGCACGGCTTCGAGATGGCGGATCGCGAACGAGCGCCCCTCCCGGATCGGGATGACGCTGTACGTCAGCGGCAGCCCGGCCATGACCGGTCGCAGGAAGTACCCGTGGAGCGAGTGGATACGCCGGCCCTCGGGGGCGGCCCGAGTGGCCGCGTAGACCGATTGGGCGACCACGAACCCACCGAAGAGCCGATCGCCGAACCATGAGGGCGCGTCACCGAGCCATCCGTCGCCGTCCGGCCGCACGCTGAGGAACTCGATCGTCTCGGCGATGACCGATTCGATGTCGAAGTCCAGGTCCGCCACGCGTCGGAGCGTAGGACAACGCAACGGGCACATACGACGCGTTTCGCGCCGCGCCTTGCAGCGGCGCGCGGGCGCATGCATCATCCGACGGGGAGGAATCTGTGGCTCTGTTCGTCGTTCGCCATCAACACGCCGCCGAGCGATGCCCGGCGGAAGATCCGTACGCGGGCGCCTCGCTCCTGAACTACCTGAGCCGCCCCAACGTCCGGCAACAGGGTGTCGAGATCAAAGGAGAGGGGGTCGTCCAGGGTGAGCACACCTTGTACATGATCGTCGAGTCCAGCGACGAGAACCTGGTCCGGCAGTTCATGCAGCCGTTCGCGATGGCGGGCAGCGTCGACGTCTACCCGGCGTCGACGTGCGCCGGGGTCGTCGCCAGCGGTGGTTGCGCCTCGCCGATGCCGGACCTCGACGACGTGGTGCCGGCATTCGACCCCGAGGATGCGTGCCAGCGCGCCATCGAGGCCGGACTCGTCGTACACCGAGCTCACCCGCTGAACTGTGAGACCTCGATCCCCGCCTTGCTCGGCGGCGTGGTCATGCCGAACGCCCACTTCTACGTGCGCAACCACTTCCAGATTCCCACGCTGGATCCGGCGACGTGGCAGCTCAGCGTGGGCGGGCTCGTCGAACGACCGCTGAACCTGAGCCTGCGCGATCTCACCAACATGCGATCGCAAACACTGTTCGTCACCCTCGAGTGCGCGGGCAACGGACGCACGTTGCTCGATCCGCCGGTCGACGGCGAGAAATGGCACCTCGGCGCGGTCAGCACAGCCGAGTGGACGGGCGTGCCGCTCGTCGAGGTCCTCGACCGAGCCGGCATCAAGCCGGCGGCGCGGGAAGTGGTGTTCCGAGGCGCTGACAGCGGAACCCTCCCGGGGGAGACTGACACGATCACTTTCGAGCGCAGCCTCAGGATCGACGACGCCCGGGATTCGGAAGCCCTGCTCGCATACGCCATGAACGGCGAGCCACTCCCGAGCCAGCACGGCTACCCACTGCGGCTCGTCGTTCCGGGCTGGTACGCGGTCGCGTCGGTGAAGTGGCTCACGGAGATCGAGGCCATCGAGGAACCGTTCAACGGCCAGTACCAGACCGGGAGCTACTTCTACGAGTCGGTGTATGACGGCGAGGTCGCCAGGGAACCGGTCACGCTCCAGCGGGTGAGGGCCTTGATCACCGAGCCCAACGAAGATGAGGAGATCGAACCCGGAGACTTCGCGATCCGAGGCGTCGCCTGGTCCGGCGCTGCACCGATCTCACGCGTCGACGTGCGCGTCGGCGATAGCGACTGGCAGGAGGCCCGGCTCATCGGGCAGCGCCAGCGCCACAGCTGGCAGTGGTGGGAGCTGATCACACACCTCGAAGAGCCAGGCGCGACGACGATTCGCGCCCGGGCCACCGACCTCGCCGGCCGCAAACAACCCAACGAGCAGCAGTGGAACCGCCTCGGCTACGGCAACAACCTCGTCCACGAGGTGCCGGTGCACGTGCGGTAGCTCACTTCGCGGGTTCGGGCTGCTCGCCTGCTGGCGTGTGGTCTTCGTTGGCCTTGTCGGCTTCGTTGCCGTCCTTCTCTTCCTTGTCGCCCTTCTCGTCCGTGGCGTCGGCGCCGTCGTGCTGGCCCGCCTGGCCGCCCGGCTGCACCTGGGTGCTGTCGGTCGGTGGGTTCGTGCTGTCGGTGCCCGACTGCGCAACGGCCACTCCGGTGCCGATGCCGGCCACTGCGAGCAGGCCGATGGCGGGGACGGCAATCTTTCTGGTCAGTTCCATCCGGTGCAGGTCTCCTGGTCCGGGGGCAGGGCGCACAGGGTGCCTTCTCGGACCTTGAATGCCAGTGAGACGACCGTGTGATTTCTCAGGCGGGACGACAACGGATTCCCGTGACCGGGCGTCCGTCGGCGGTGGCCCGGCCGGGCCCGATGAGGGTGGATTCACCGGGCCCGGCACGAGCGGGGGTTGCGCGATGCGCTCTGCGCAGCGTGCCCCCACGTACATGGGACGGCGATGAGACGAGGACCTTGATCGCTCAGGTTTGGCCGTCCGCTCGGTCGGCCGGGAACTGGAAACTCACGATCGCCCCTCCCTCGGACCGGTTCGCGGCGGTGGCGGTACCGCCATGGTCGTGAGCGACGGCGAGCACGATCGCGAGGCCGAGACCGCTGCCCCCTTCGGTGCGGCTGCGGGCGTCATCGGCGCGGCGGAAGCGCTCGAAGGCGTGAGGAAGGAACTCGTCGGCGAAGCCGGGGCCTTCGTCCAGAACTTCGATGACGACATGGTCTCGATCACGCCGGGCCCGCACGCGCACACCGGTTCCTGTGGGCGCGAAGCGCAGCGCGTTGTCGAGGAGGTTGTCGATCGCGCGCCGGACGTCGTCCGGCTCGAGCGGAGGGGCGATGCCGTCGTCGCCGGAGACGTCGAGCGTCACGCCATGGTCGGCGGCGCGGGTGCGGAAGGCCTCGGCCGAGCGCCTGAGCAGCGGCATGAGCGGTTCGACGTCGCGGACGCGAGCGCCACGATCTTCCTCGCGACGGGCGAGGAAGAGCAGCTGCTCCGAGAGGCGGGCAAGCCGATCCGTCTCGACCGCTGCGTTGCGGATTGCCTCGCGAAGGTCGTCGTAGGACCGTTGTGGCCGATCGGCGAGCTCGAGCTCCGTGCGGAGGACCGCCAGCGGCGTACGCAGCTCGTGGCCGGCGTCGGCAACAAATGCGCGCTCCCTCGCCAGCGCGCGCTGCAGCCGGGTGAGCAGATCGTTCATGGTCGTCGCGAGCGAAGCAATCTCGTCTCTCGTCGCCGGGACCGGTAAACGCGATGCCGCGTCGTGCTCCGAGATGGCGGCGGCTCGCCGGCGCATTCGCTCCACCGGCCGCAACGCGCCCCGTCGCCAGCAGCCACGCGCCCGCTCCCGCGAGCACGACCACGATCGGACCGGCGATGACGAGAGCACGCACGACGCGCGACACGGCATTGTCAGCGGATTCGAGCGAGCTGCCCGCGATCACAGTCCAGGAACCATCCGTCCGCTGGACTGACGTTGCCAGCACACGAAAACGCTCGCCACCTCGTGTGACGCTCGTGAACTGCGGCTCCGATCGTGCGCGACGGTGCAGTGATTCCGAGACCAGCGGTCGGTTCCCCGCCTCCTCGGACGCCGCGGCGATCTGGCTCGCGGGATCGAGCACCTGCGTCAGCTCGTCCTCGGACTGGAAGAGCCGGTTGCGACCGCCATCCTGCAGGTCAGCCCCGCCGGTCGCGTTCCGGACGACCTGTTCCAAGGTGGCAGCCCGCGTTCGCAGGGACGAGTCCAACGAGGTCTCGAGGCCGTTCGCCAGCGATCGGACGAACGCGTACCCGCCGACACTCACCAGCACAGCGGTTGCGAGCGCGAAGAGCAGCGCCAGGCGGAGGCGAATGGGCACTACGTCACCTTGGTGCGCAGGCGGTAGCCGACCCCTCGAACGGTCTCGATGTGGTCCCGCCCGAACGGCTTGTCGACCTTCCGGCGAAGGTACGAGATGTACTGCTCGACCACGTTCGAGAGCCCGTTGTAGGCGAAGTCCCATACGTGATCGAGGATCCGTGTGCGGGTGATGACCTCGTCGGGGTGGCGCATGAGCAACTCGAGCAACGACATCTCCTTCGGCGACAACGACAGCTCTGCCCCATCGACCCAAGCCCGATGGGTCGCGGGATCGAGGCGAAGGTCGCCGACTTCGAGCAAGGTGGGACGCTCCCCCGATCGGCGTCGGACGAGCGCCCGCACACGCGCCGCGAGCTCGGCGAAGCTGAACGGCTTGACCAGGTAGTCGTCGGCGCCGACGTCGAGGCCTCCCACCCGGTCCTCGATCGCGGTACGGGCGGTCAGCATCAGCACCGGCGCCCAGCGCCCGGATTCCCGCAGCCGTCTGCACACCGTGAACCCGTCGATCTCGGGGAGCATCACGTCGAGCACGATCGCGTCGTACTCGTTCTCGGTGCCCATCCACAGGCCATCCGTGCCGTTGGTGGCTACGTCGACGGCATAGCCCTCGTCGCGCAGCCCGCGCTCGAGGAGCGTGGCCATCCGAGGCTCGTCCTCGACGACGAGAACCCGCATGGCACAAGGGTATGGGCGCTTACATGTGAGCTTGGTGTGAACAGGCAAGCCCGCCGATGCAGCGCGGCTTCAGCGCTTGCGCCAACCGTTCCAGTAGGTGACGTCCTCGACGGGACGGCGCTGGGCCGGGCGGAAGTCACCACCGGTCGTGTACGCGACCGGGATCAGCGCCACTTGCGTGACCGTGTCGGGGATACCGAGGACTGCGCGGGCATCGGCCCCGTGCTCGAGGTGCAGGGTCGTGAACGCCGAGCCAAGCCCGCGACTCCGCAAAGCCAGCATGAAGCTCCACACCGCAGGGATGATCGAGCCGTACACGCCCGAGACGTCCGCCGCCGTCGGCCGCTCCGGCAGCGGGTCGAGGAGGCACGGGATGACGTGCACGGGCACCTCGGCGAGGTGGTCGGCGAGGTATTCCGATGACCGCACGATCGGGTGGTCCCCGTCACCGCCGGCGGCGACGATCGCCGCTTTCTGCGCGGCCATGTACGGCTCGAAGCCGCGGCGGTAGACCGTGGCGAGGCCGGCTCGCACCTCGGGGGCGTCGACCACCAGCCAGCGCCACCGCTGGGTGTTGCCTCCGCTGGGTGCCTGGACCGCGATCCGGAGACAGTCGAGGACCACCTCCCGCTCGACCGGGCGGGACAGATCGAGCCGCCGGCGGACCGCTCGGGTCGTGGTGAGGAGTCGGTCGGTTTGGGCCGTGTCGAACGCCGTCGTCGTGGTCATGCGCCCGATCCAACCGGAAGCGGCACGCGGGTTGTAGTCCGGAACCCCCTCCCGACAAGGCCGCCCCCCGCGAGCCCGCCCGTGGATAGGAGGTCCCCTACTACACCTCCGGCCCAGCCGCCCCCATCATCAGCTCAGGATGAGCCAGGGGGGAACCATGCACTCGATCCGACGTCCCGTCCGACTCCTCGCGCTGGTCAGCGCGCTCGCCGTCCTGCTCGTCGCGCTTGCGGGCACTGGCGCAGGCGCCGAGAGCAACGACTTCGGCCTCGCGTACACGGGCGGCAGCGCCGGCAAGGCAGACAAGAAGCTGGCGCCGATCACGATCGGATACATCAACCAGGAGGGCGGCGTCCCGTCCTTCCCCGAGGCGACCGCCGGCATCAATGCTGCCGTCAAGTACGTGAACAACGATCTCGGTGGCGCGCAGAACAACCCGGTAGAGGTGAAGAAGTGCACCGTGCAGGCCGAGGAAGACGGCCAGCGGTGCGCGACCGAAATGCTCAACGACGACAAGGTCTCGTTCGTGATCACCGGCGTGCTCGTCGTCGGGAACCAGTCGATCTACTCGACGCTCGCCGGCAAGAAGCCTGTGCTCGTCGGCTTCCCGGGCACGCCCGCGGACTTCATCGCCGACGACGCCTACGCGCTGACGGCCGGTGCCTTGGGTGTCGTGAAGGGCATGGGCATCTTCGTGGGACAAAACCTCAAGGACGTGAAGAAGGTCTCCGTCGTACACGCGGACAACGCGGCCGGGAAGGCCGGGGCCGAGTCGATCCTCAAGCCGACGCTGGCCAAGTTCGGCATCACCGACGTCACGCTGGTCGCGGTGTCGGACACCGCCACCGGACCAGACCTTGCGTCGGCCATCCAAGCGGCAGGGGCGGAGCAGGCCGACCTCTTCATGCCGCTCGTGACCGTGCAGGGGTGCGTCGCCACCTATGACGCGCTCCAGTCCCTCGGCGTCAAGCCCAAGGTCTTCACCACCGGTTTGTGCTACGGCACCCCGATGACCCGGCACCTCAAGGACCTGGGATCGAAGGACCCCGTGCCGAACGGCTGGTACTACGGCGACCTCGGCTACAGCTACTTCATTCCCGACGAGGAGTCGGGCATGAAGACGTACATCGACAAGATCAAGCAGTACGGGCCGAAGAACGTGGAGTACACGGGATTCGCCGGCCCACTGTTCGCCAACCTGCTCACGTCGGTGAAGTTCGTCAACCAGATCGGTCCCGACAACGTCACGCCGGACGCGGTGCGTCAGGCCGTGAAGAGCTTCAACGGGCCGATGATGCTCATCGCCGGGCCGATGCAGTGCGGATTCGACCCCACCTTCAAGACGCTGTGCGGCAAGGAGATGGGCGTCCAGCAGTACAGGAAGGGGAAGTGGCGTTCGATCGCCAACGCGCTCAACGGCAAGGCGATCGACTCGACGTCGGCCTGAGCGACCGGCCGAGATGAGGCTCGGGGGGAGCACCCGGTGAGCAAGCAGGCGGTGGGCCGTGTTGCCGCAGCGACCGTGGGGGTCGCTGCGGCCGCGGCCGTGCTCGCCCAGGCTGACACCACCCGTGCCCTGTTGCTCGGTCTCGGCACGGGCGCGCTCGTCGCCGCGATCGCGCTGGCGGTCGTGCTGACCTATCGAGGCTCGGGCGTCGTCAACTTCGCCAGCGCCGCCACCGCCATGTACGCGGCGTACGTCTTCGACGGGCTCCGGCGCGACGGCACGCTCTTCCTTCCGCCGCTCCCGAACCCCCTCGCGCTGGTCGAAGGGATCGTCCATTGGGCAGGTGCCGACGGCTTCACGGTCCCCCACTGGCCGACCGAGATCTCGCTCGGCTCCTCCATGGAGTTCTGGCCCGCGCTCGTGGTGACGCTGGCGGTCTCGGCGCTGATGGGCGCGCTCTTTCACCTGCTGGTGTTCCGGCCGCTGCGTCACGCGCCCCCGCTGGCCAAGGTCGTGGCTTCCGTCGGACTGCTGCTCGTGCTCCAGGCGGTAGTCGTGTTGCGCTTCGGGGGTACGCCTCGTCCGGTGCAACCGATCTTGGACAAGACGCCCGTCGACCTGCCCCGCGGGACGACGATCCCACAGGACCAGCTCGTGCTGGCCGGTCTGGTCATCGTCCTCGCTGTCGCGCTGTGGGCGCTGTTCCGGTTCACGCGCTTCGGGCTCGCGACGAGGGCGGCGGCCGAGAACGAGAAGGGCGCGGTTACCCTCGGCTTCTCCCCCGACTTCCTGGCCGGGACGAACTGGGTGCTCTCGACTCTGCTCGCCGGTCTGCTCGGCGTGCTCGTCGCGACCGTCAACGGCTCGATCGACCCCGTCACGATCACGCTGCTGATCGTGCCGGCACTCGGTGCCGCGCTGCTCGGCAACTTCACGTCGTTCGGGATCGCGGCCGCCGCCGGTCTCGGCATCGCGATGAGCCAGAACCTCATCCAGTACCTCAGCACGAAGGACTGGTGGCCCCACTCGGGCACGGGCCCGTTGCCGGGAGTCAAGGAGTCGCTGCCGCTGCTGGTCATCGTGGTGGCGTTGTTCTTACGGGGCCGCACCCTGCCGACGCGGGGTGCGATCGGCACCGGCCGGCTCCCGTTCGCGCCACGGCCCACCGGCGTTCCGGCCAAGGCAGGCGCTGCCGTCATCGCGTGCTTCGCCGCGCTGCTGTTCCTCGGGCCCGACTGGCGCCTCGGCGTCACGAACACGTTGATCGGCGTCATCATCTGCCTGTCGCTGGTGGTGCTCACCGGCTTCGTCGGTCAGATCTCGCTGGCGCAGATGGCCCTGGCGGGCATCGCCGGGTTCACGCTGTCCAAGCTCACGACGGACTTCGGCGTGCCGTTCCCCTTCGGCCCGCTGATTGGCGCCGCTGTCGCGGTCCTGTTCGGTCTCGTCGCGGCTATCCCGGCGTTGCGGGTGCGCGGCGTGAACCTGGCCGTCGTCACTCTGGCGGCCGCGGTCGCGATCGAGAGCTTCGTGTTCAAGAACCCGTCGTGGTCGAGCGGCGACCAGGGCGCTCGCGTCCCGCCGCCGCGCTTCCTGGGGCTGGAGTTCGGCCCCAACGATTCGGGATCGCTCGACGGCAAGCTGCCGAACCCGTGGTTCAGCGTGTTCTGCCTCGTCGTCGTCGTGTTCCTCGCCCTGCTGGTCGTGAACCTGCGGCGATCGGCGACTGGCCGCCGCATGCTGGCCGTACGCGCCAACGAACGCGCCGCCGCTGCTGCCGGGGTGAGCGTGACCGGCACGAAGCTCTTGGCCTTCGGCATCGCCGCGTTCATCGCGGGACTTGGTGGCGCGCTGTCCGGCTACCGGTTCGGTTCGGTGACACCGCTGTTCTTCGGAAGCATCGCGTCGCTGACGTTCCTCGCGTTCGCCTATCTCGGTGGCATCTCGAGCGTGAGTGGCGCCGTCATCGGTGGCTGCCTCGTCGCCGGCGGAATCGGGTTCACCGCGCTCGACCAGTGGTTCGGGGTGGGCCCCGAGTACACACTGCTGCTCGGCGGCCTCGGCCTCGTCGTCACCGCGGTGCTGAACCCCGAGGGCATCAGCGGCGCACTCGGCCAGCTGACCCACCGCGTTGCGCGATGGCTCCCGTCGCGGCGCGCCGCGGCTCCCCCGGCAACGGCGCCGGGTGCCGCGCCCGCCGCGCCGGCCGCGCCCGTAGGAGCGAAGAGCTGATGGCGCCGCTCCTCGAAACCGCGAACCTCTCGGTGTCGTTCGGCGGCTTGCGCGCCGTCGACGCCGTCGACCTGGCGGTCGAGCCCGGGCGAATCGTGGGGCTGATCGGCCCGAACGGCGCGGGCAAGACGACGTTCGTCGACGCGCTCACGGGCTTCGTGCCCGCCACCGGTCGAATCGGCTTCGACGGCCGCGACATCACGAGGATCCGGGCCGATCGACGCGCCAAGGCGGGTTTGGCGCGCACCTGGCAGTCGCTCGAGCTGTTCGACGACCTCACCGTGGCCGAGAACCTTCAGGTCGCCGCGGAGCAGGCGACCTTCGCTCACGTCGTCGCCGATCTGTTCCGGCCTCACCGACCCCGTGACACGCAAGCCGTCGACGAGGCTCTGGGCCTGCTCGTCCTCACGGCAATTGCGGACCGTCTGCCGACCGAGCTGTCACAAGGTCAACGCAAGCTGGTGGGCGTGGCGCGGGCACTGGCGTCGCGCCCCCAGCTCGTGTGCATGGACGAGCCGGCCGCCGGGCTCGACACATCGGAGAGCGAGGCGTTGGGCCGGCGGCTGCGCGACATCGTCGCCGGCGGAGTGACCATCCTGCTGATCGACCACGACATGGGCCTCGTGCTGTCAGTGTGCGACTACGTGTACGTGCTCGAGTTCGGCCGGCTCATCGCCCAAGGCACACCGGGTGAAATCCGAGACAACGAGCTCGTGCTCGCCGCCTACCTCGGCGAGCGGGCCCGTCGCGAGGTCGGGGTGCTGTCGTGAACGACCGGTTGCTGGACGTGCGCTCGCTCGACGCCGGGTATCTCGGTGCGCCTGTTGTCCGTGACCTCTCCCTCACCGTCGGTCCTGGTGAAGTAGTCGCCCTGCTCGGTCCCAACGGTGCGGGCAAGACCACGACACTGGAGACGGTCGCGGGCATCCTCCGGCCGATCTCCGGAGCGGTCGAGGTGCTCGGGCGGCCGGCGGACGGCGCCAAGCCTCACCGCGTCGCGCGGCGAGGGCTCGCGTACGTCCCGGAGAACCGCTCGCTGTTCTTCGGCCTCACGGTGCGCGAGAACCTCATGCTCGGCTCGCGCCGCGGCAAGGTCGACATCGACCGCGTCGTCGAGTACTTCCCGCCGCTCGCCGACCTGATGCGCCGCCCCGCCGGCCTGCTGTCCGGCGGCGAGCAGCAAATGCTCACGATGGGTCGGGCCATCGCGTCGAAGCCGCGACTGCTCATGGTCGACGAGCTCAGCCTGGGCTTGGCGCCGATCATCGTCGAGCGACTGCTGCCCGTGCTGCGCCGCATCGCCGACGAGACCGGGTGCGGGGTGCTGCTCGTCGAGCAGCACGTCGACCTGGCGCTCGAGGTCGCCGACCGGGCATACGTCCTCTCCCACGGCGATGTTGTCGCACATGACTCTGCGCGTGAGCTCGCCGCCAACCGCCATCTGCTGGAGTCGAGCTACCTGGGCGAGTCGGCCCTCGCCAGGTAGCTGCTCAGGTGATCGTTGTCGGCAGCGCGGCCGGGAAGAGCGTGACCACGAAGCCGTAGACCACGAGCACCAACGCCGCGGCACGTGCGAGCCGGTTGCCAACGGGCAGACATTTCTCGCCGAACACCAGCAGCGCGATCACCACCATCGCAGCCACGTTCATGACGCCCAGTGGCAAAAGAATCACGAACAGGAGCCAGCAGCAGCCCACGCAGTACGCGCCATGGAGAAGCCCCATCTGAATGGCGCCGACCTTGCCGTCCCGCCACGACGTCATGAGGAACGACATCGGCGACTGGCACTTCGACAGGCACACGTCCTTGAGCGGCGAGAGTTGATAGAGACCCGCTGCGATGAGCAGCAAACCTCCAAGGCGTGCCCATTGCGATGTGATCCAATCCGCGTCCGCGGCGAGACGGTCGATACCAACTGCGAGCATGAACGCAACGGCGCCAAAGGCCGTCCAGATCGCGAGGTACGCCCCGACGAAGTAGGCGGTTGGCACGTACGACCGTCCCCGCTCGCGCTTGCCCCGCTCCACCCGATCGAACAACAGGATCATCGGCGCAGCAGCCGGGAACATCATCGCGACCATCATCGCCACCCACATGGCCAGGAAGAGCGGCGCCGCCATGCCCATCGTGACGTCGAGGCCCATCTCCTCTCCGCCGTGCATCGGCATCGAGGAGTCATTGGCGCTCTGCCAAACGACCAAGCCCCAGCCGATAGCGGACAACGCGAGCAGGCCGCCGAGAATGGCGACGCGCGGCCGGGCGAGCGCGCTCGACCCTGCGGACGGAACGGACCTGGCGACTGTGGTCATCAACCGATCCAGCTGAAGCGGTTCGCGAACCCGCTGAGATCCTGTCCGGAATACTCGATGCCGAACGCCGACACTTGCGCGCGCGACACCGGTGCGAGCCCGAGCGTCGGCCCGGCCGGGTGGGCCACGATGTTGGTGAGCGCGACCTGTTCGCCCGACTCGATGGTCATCGGCTCGCCCGAGTAGTCGACGAGCTCCCCCACCTTGATGTGGTGGCTCCTCCCCTCGTGCTCGATGCTGATGGGCCCCCGCTCGATGCCGAGAAACTCCCCGAGGAACGGCGCCAGAGCCGCCGGCGGACCGCCCAGCTCACCCGACAGCACCTGCCCGAACTTGCCCACCTGCTCTTCGTTCGCACCGTCGTCGATGATGACACCGACTCGCCAGTTCCCGTCGGCCATGTTAGGAGGGGTGTCGGCGATCATCACGAACGACGTGCCCGAGACGTCGACGCCTTCGATGTCGCCCTTGTCGACGTCGAACGTCAGGGCGAAGCGGCAATAGTCATCCCTCGTCGCCTTGTGAGCGAGGTTCGACCACGTGCACGGACAAATCGCGTCGCACGAGCAGTTCTCGTAGAAGTCGCCTTCCAAGTGCCAGCTCATCGTCTCTCCCTCAGCCGGTGCCACGGCAACAACGCATCAGGCAAAGTGCATCAGCCCCGAACGCTGCCATCGGCACTTGCCGCTGTAAAGGGGTCGGCGCAAATGGCGACTTGGATGCCCGTGCTGCGCCCCATCGCCGAGACCGCGTGTGGAGTCCTACTAGTCGAGCGGAGCCTTCTCAGCGGGCTCAGGCGTTCGACTCCGAGCTCGGGATCCGTCCTTCGCTGACGGCCACCGCCAGTTCGACACGCGATTCGACCCCGAGCTTCGCGAACAACCGCGAGAGATAGACCTCTACCGTCTTGGGGCTGACGATCAGCACCTTGGCGATCTCGCGGTTCGTGAGGCCGTCGTGCACGAGGCGGCTGAGCGTGATCTCTGTCTCGGTGAGCTCGCTCCCGCTCCGCCGCCGGCTCCGGGGCGCCGGCACGCCGGCCGCGCGCATCGCGTGCGCGGTGCGGCGCCGCATCGTCTCGGCGCCCAGCTCGCGGTAAGTCTTGTACGCGGCGTTGAGGTTGCCGGCGGCGTCATCCCCGAGCTCGCCGAGCAGCAGTCGCGCGTGGGCCGACTCCACCACCAATCCGTGCTCGTCGGCGAGCGCGAGCGCACGGTGGGCCGCGTCGGCGTCGTCATACGCCGCGGCGTGGCACCGCTCCCGGGTCACAAGCAGCACCGGAACGCTGAGCCCCCCGAGTGCATCGTCCATCAGGGCAGTCCAGCGTTGGGCATCCTCACGCCTCTCTTGCGCAAGCGCGACATCGACTAGGCCGCCGAGAAGCAAATGAGCATCGGCGAACCGTCCGAACTCCTCGTTGTGCCGCCAAGCCTTCTCGAGCAACGCGCCGGCCTCGTCGTACTCGCCCAGCAGCTGGTGGAACAGGGCCTCCGCCCAGCGGGCGGTGCTCGACGCGATCCGAGCATGTTCGAGCTCTCCGGCAACGACCCGCGCAGCGGCGACGTTGCCGCGGCTCACGAGGATGTGCATCTCGGCGCACTGCGCGAGCACGCCCCACGCCTCCCCCGGCTGGGGCGGAATCGCAAGCCAGCGGGCGCGGTCGAGCGCTTCGTCCCAACGTCCGGCCTGCCAGGTAACCGACGTCCACGCGACGTCGAGCGGCTCGCGGAGGGCAGCGCCACCGAGCGCGTCGCGCACCCCTTCCGCTTCCGTGATCATGGACGACGACTCGGCGACGAAACCCATCAGCGCGAGCAGCATCGCCTGCGTCGTCAACGCGCTCAGGTGCGCGGCGGGCCCGAGCCGCTCTGTCGCGCCGAGCTGTGCCTCGAAGAACTCGCGACACCGCGGCACATCGCCGCGCGCATGCGAGATGGTCGACAGCGCGCGATAGGCAAGGGCGCGCGCGCCGTCGTCGTCGCCAGCGAGCTCGAGCGCACTTCGAGCCTCGGCCTCGGCATCCTCGAGCCGATCGAGCTGCACGAAGAGGAAACCGCGCTCAGCTCGCAGCCTTGCGAGCGGATCGCTCGACTGGGCGAGCATCGCGTCGGATTGCTCGAGCGCCTCGTTGAGGCGGCCGAGCGCAGTCAACGCCGTGACGTGGAGACCCGCAGTCCGCGATCGCAAGTGGCCGGGAGGGAGGGCTTCGAGGGCGTGCGCCGCCGCTGCGACTGCGGGACCGAGCTGCGACGCGAGGAACAGCGCCTTGGCCTGCTCGGCCAGCAGCGGTCCTCGTCGCTCGTCGGCCGGCCGCAGCAAGTCGAGCGCCCGGGCGTACCACGCAGCCGCCGAGGCCGGCGCAGTCGTCGACGCCGCCTCCGCTGCCTCGACGAGCACCGAGATCGCGGTCTCGTCCCCCGTGTCCGCTGACACCGCGACATGAGCGGCGAGATCGGCGAGTCCCACGTGCTTGCCTTCGACGCGCGCCTTCGAGAGATGTTCTGCGAGCTTCGCATGGACACGGCGACGCTCGGCCGGCCCGAGGTCCTCGTAGAGCGTGTGTCGCACGATCGGGTGCGCGAACTCGTATTCGTCGCCTTCCCGGCTCAAGATCTGCGCATCGACCAGTGTGTCGAACGCCTTCTCGACCGCGACCTCGTCGAGGCCGGTAAGCGACGCGAGGACGTCGAGGTCCTCGAGCCGGAATCTCCGGAAGGCAGTGAGAGCACGAGCGACGGCACGCGCATCCGCCCCGAGGTTGAAGAGGCGGTAGACGATTCGGGTTGGCGCCCGCAACGCCGACGGTGCGTCGTCGGCGCTGAGCCCGCACCGTCCGTTCTCGACGACGAGACCCCCGGCGGCCTCCATCGAGCGCACCCCTTCCTCGACATAGAAGGGGTTGCCCCGGGTCGATTCCCAAAGGGCGCGGACCAGCTTCTCGTCGGGCGCGGCGTCGAGGGCCGCGCGCGCCAGCGCCCGAACCTCGTCCACATCGAGTGGCCCGAGATCGATGAGCGACGCGAGGCCGTCACGCCCCAGGCGATCGATCGTCGCCGTGAGATCGATTGATACATCCGGTGGATGCGCGCGCATGGTCGCGATGAACGTGATCGCGTCCCCCTGAAGTTTGCGAATCAACAGGGACAGAACGGTGAGCGTGTCGGCGTCGGCGGCATGGAGATCGTCGATCGCCAAGACCAATGGCTCGCGCTGCGCCCACGCCCGGAGGATCCCCTCGAGCTCGGCGACGAGGCGAGGCAGCGGCATCGCCTCGGCCGCTGATCCCGCCGCCGCGGCTGCCACGAGCGCGTCGTGCACTGCGACGGCGCTCGGCACCAAGTCGGGGTCGCGCTCGCCGTCAAGCGCCGCGAGCAGCGCGGACCGGAACGCGGCGTACGGGACATAGCGATCGAGGTCGTCGAGCCGGCCGAAGCGAACGACGTGTCCGAGCAGGTCCGCTTGCGCGAGCGATTCGGCGAGGAAACGCGACTTGCCGATACCGGGCTCGCCGCGGATGACGACGGTGGTCGCCTGCCCGCCGCGCGCCGTCTTGAAGGCCTCGACGACCTGCTGCAACTCGCCGTGGCGGCCGATGAGCGCGCCCGCGCCGGTCATGTGGTTGTCACGCTACCGGTTGCGTGCGATACGAGCGCGGGAGCTACGCCCGCCGACCCTCGGCCGACCTCGCCACCATTGCTTCAAGCAGTTGCAGGAGTGACATCCAGCCCGAGAACGCATGGGCACTCCCGGACGCGACGCGCACGGTCCCCTCGACATGCACGCCGCCGTCGTCGCTGACGGTCGGCACGAGCTGCAACTCCACCCTCAGCGGCTCGATCTGTGGCACGGCAGGCTGCGCCACTCGTCACCCCTCCCGGCTCGTGAACCAGATGCCGCCACCGTCGGGCTGGCGGTAACCCAGGGTGCGGTACACGGCGTCGACGAGCGCCTGCCCGCGCCGGTTGATGCCGAGCCCGGCGCCCTGCTTGTTCATCGAGTAGCCGAACGACAGGCGTGCGACCGGGTCGGCGAAGCCGACCGATCCCCCCATGCCGGCGTGGCCGAACGCGTCCTCGGTGAGCAGGGCGCTGTCTTCGACGCCACCGGGCAGATGGCGGTTGTCCATCGACTTCATGAACCCCAGAGCCCAGCGCGTCGGCACCGAGAGCGTGGCGTCGATTTGTGTCGCTGACACGACGCGTGCCGCCTCGGCGAGCGTTACCTCGTCGAGCAGCCGTATTCCGTCGACGGCGCCGCCGAGCGCGAGAGGGCGGTACATGCCGGCAAGGGCGCGCGCGTTGGCGACGCCGTTGACGCTCGGAATCTCGGCCGCGTACACGACCGGCGAATCGATGGCGCCAGGGAACATGAGGCCGCCCGAGTTCATGAGCACGAGCCCGGGAATCGACGACGGGTCGGTCATGGCCTGCACGTAGAAGTCCGGCACCGCGTCATCCGGACCGGGCGGCTCGGCTGGGATCGTCGGCGCCACCCGCGGGATCTGCTCGGCGGGCAGACCGATCCAGAAGTCGAGTCCGAGCGGGCCCGCGACCTCGTCGCGGAAGAACGTGCCGAGCGATCGTCCGGTGATGCGCCGGACGAGCTCGCCGACGAGATGGCCGTACGTGAGCGCGTGGTAGCCCTGGCGAGTGCCGGGCTCCCAGAGAGGCTCCTGGGCCGCGAGCAGCTCGACGACCAGATCCCAGTCGCACAGGCCGCCTTCGGGCACCGGCTCGCGGAGCGCGGCGAGCCCGGCTTGGTGGCTCATGAGCACTCGGACAGTGACGTCCTCTTTGCCGCCCTTGCCGAACTCGGGCCAGTAGTGGGTCACCGGGGCGCCGAGGTCGAGCTCGCCCCGGGAGATGAGAAGGTGCGCGCACAGCGCCACGGCGCCCTTTGTGCACGACCAGACCACGCCGATCGTGTCTCGCTCCCAGGGCCGGCCGGTGGCGGGATCGGCGACCCCTCCCCAGAAGTCGGCGACGGTCTCGCCGTCGACAGTGACGCAGACCGAGGCGCCGACCTCGCCCCGCTCGGCCAGGTTCCGCTCGAACTCCTCGCTCACCACGGCAAAGCGCGGGTCACAGGTCCCCTGGACCGTCACCGCTCCCCCTTGGGTCGACCCCGCCAGCATCCCTTCCCACCCGGTGACAGGAAAGTAGGGAAGTACCCATCCCTGTTCATAGGGGGTTCCTGACTAGTCCTCCCCGACCGGTCGGGGTTCGATGGGCGACATGCGTTTGGAGGGGAGAACTGGCTTCGTGACCGGCGGGGCGTCGGGCATCGGCGCCGCCACGGCTCGGCGCCTCGCCTCGGAGGGCGCCCGGGTCGTGGTCGCCGACATCGACGCCGACCGTGCCGGCAAGGTCGCCGCCGACGTAGGCGGCGAGTCCGTGAAGGTCGACGTCAAGGACGTCGCATCCGTGCGGCTCGCAGTGAGTGCCGCGGAGCGGACAGTCGGACCAATCGACATCCTCGTCAACAATGCCGGCACCGACCGTTTCGCGTTCTTCGTAGACACCGACGAGGAGACGTGGGACCACGTCCTGGGCGTCAACCTCCGCGGCACGCTCGCGTGCACGCACGCCGTGCTCGGCGGCATGCAGGAACGCCGCCGCGGCGCCATCGTCAACGTCGCGAGTGAGGCAGGTGTGGTGGGCGCGCCCGCCGGCGCGACGTACGCGGCGTCGAAGGCCGGGGTCCTCGGCTTCACGAAGGCGATTGCTCGGGAGGGCGCGCGCTACGGGGTGCGCTGCAACGCGGTGGCGCCAGGGCCGACCGACACCGCGCTCCTCAGCGCGGCAGTGGATGAGTCCGGCGCGTTCGGTGCACGCCTCCGGCAGGGGATGATCGACGCGACCGCACTAGGGAGGCTCGGTACGCCGGAAGAGATCGCCGGCGCGATCGCCTTCCTTGCCTCTGACGACGCGTCGTTCATCACGGGGCACACACTCGCCGTCAGCGGTGGCCTGTCAATGCTGTAATCGCCACAGAGGGCTCCGGCCCGTACGGGACCGACGCGCATCAGTCGCTCGTCACCCGGTACACCTCGTCGTGCTCCCGCGCCCGCTCGTCGACCTTGATACCGACGCTGTCACCAACCTTCGCCGAGTCGACAGCTTCGTGTTCGAGCTCCATCGACCCGATCTGTTGGGTGAAGTCAGACGAGTGACCGGCGATCCGTATCGTGTCACCGACGTTGACCTCGCCTGCGGTGATGTCCACGATGGCGACGCCCGGCTTCCCGAAGTAGTGCGTCACGGTTCCGACGAATTGCTCCCCCATGGCCGGCTCCCCTCTCGGCACTG
>Ga0137372_10001746_pt1 | contig 20981 bp, 11 predicted proteins | sample SagtaG_6_FD_104911 | JGI IMG/M metagenome (GOLD analysis project Ga0137372, IMG submission 104911) | Vadose zone soil microbial communities from Sagehorn Ranch, Mendocino, California, USA - Sage1_R_60_16 metaG | ecosystem: Environmental > Terrestrial > Soil > Vadose zone | place: USA...
CGGCGGCGGCTCGGTGTGTAGCACCGATGCCATCGTGCCCGCGATGCTGTCGGTCTCGAAGGGTTGCGGACCACCGAGCATTTCGTAATAAACCAAACCCAGTGAGAACAGATCAGCGCGTCCGTCGTACGGCTTCTGCATCAGGACTTCCGGCGCCATGTACGCTGGCGTGCCGCTGATTGCGCCACTCAACGTATTGACCGTAACCGTGGCATCGGTCGCTTCCCCCATAGAAAACCGGCGAGCCACGCCGAAGTCCAAAACTTTGACTCTGCCCTGCGGCGTAATCATGATATTTTCCGGCTTGATGTCGCCGTGGAGAATTCCCTTTTCGTGCGCCGCGTTAACGCCTTCGAGTCCCTGTGTGGCGATCCTGAAAAACTCGTCTGGAACGTAACCCTTATGGGCCTGAAGCACGGACCGTAGCGGCGTACCCTCCACGTACTCCATAATGAGGAAGACCTCTCCATCTTCTTCGATTACGTCGTAGATGCCAGCAATGTTGGGGTGATTGAGAGCTGAGGCCTGCTGTGCTTCCCGCAGAAACCTCCGGCGATCGCGCTCATCCTGCTGCAACTTCGGCGCCATGCGCTTGATTGCGACCACGCGTTTCAGCTTGGTATCTTGCGCCTCATAGACCTGTCCCATGCCGCCGGCGCCAAGCAATCTCACGATTACAAAGCGTCCGGCAACCGTGCCCGTCAGTGTGGTGGCGTGCGGCGAAGGTTTGGACGTCCCCATATCTCTGGCCAGAGAGTTGTGACATTTTACTCCGACACAGGTGTGGGCCGGCAGATCATTTTTCGAGGTTTCAAGGTTGCAAAGTTTCGAGGCTTACAAGATTTCAAGGGCTTAAAGCTTTCGAGATTTCAGGAAAGCAGAACCGCGCGCGACCGCCCGACTGCCCATTGAACTTTGGAAACTTTGAAACCTTGAAACTTACAGCAAATCAGGCCGCTGCCTCCCTCTTGATTCTCGACTCAGCGTGTACTATTCTGCAACTACACCGGAAAGGAGGTGGTCGGATGACAAGTTCTGATAGTGGCAGTAGATGTATCCATAGACCAGGTGAGGTGGCTGAGACTTAGAGCAGTTGCTCTGAGTGCTTCGCAGCTTGACCGGTGAGTAGGATTGCTGCCCGGTGTCAGGTCGTGCCGGTGCTGGCAATCGTTAAGACCCGGAGTTCGCCGAAGTGGCCATAGTAGAGAGTCCCCTCGTGGGGATGCTCAGAGTGACCACCTCTTGGTAAATCTCAAACAGTCCACCGAACGGCCCGCCGGCAAACAGCTTGCGGGCCGTTTGCCTTTCCGGATTCAGGATCGCTCTCGGCCTCGACCACGGGCCGATTCCATGGCTAAGTTGCGAGCTGCCCGTAACTGAGCGACCGCATCGGCTGTGGGAATGAATTCCATCGCTACCACGCGGTCGTATTTCAAATCAGCCAGCTTTCGGAAAATATTCGGATAGTTGATTTCGCCCGTCCCAGGTTCATGGCGGCCAGGAACGTCTGCGACGTGGATCAGTCCCACATGCTCAATGTTCTTTTCTAACTTTTCGATCAGGTTGCCTTCCGAGATTTGCTCGTGGAACAAATCGTAGAGGAATTGAATTTGCGGATGACCCACAGCTTTCACAATTTCAAGTCCCCTTGCAACCGAGGTAAGAAAGTACTTTGGATTTTCTTCGGGGTCAATGTTTTCGAGCAGCACGCGAACTGGCTCTCCATTGATTTTCCTTCCTTCAACGAGCGCCGACGCCGCTTTAAGGCCGTCAACGCAACTTTGATGCTGTGCCTCAATCGGCATGCCAGGCACTACATTTCCAGAAAGCAAGATTATGGAGGGACAACTGATCCGCTCCATGATTGGCAGTGCTTGTCGCACCTCGGCGAGCAACGCATCGCGCTCCGCCGGATTGCATAGCCCGTGTTTTATTCCGGCAGTACAGTCGAAGGTGATCCCCAGCTCTTTTCGTTTGGCGTTGGCGCGCTCAAACTCTTCATCCGTCCACTTCTCGTACTCGCCAACCAGTTCCACATTTGTATATCCAGCCGCTGCCACTTTCTCCAGACGTTGCTCAAATGGCATGTCTCGAAACACAGTCCAGAGCATGACGGACAACTTGAAAGGGGCTCGTGAAGACTCCCGGCTCAGAGCTGTTTGTGAACTCTCCTCCGCAAAAGCCGCACTGGTCACGGCGGAGGCAGACAGCAAAGTTCCAGCAACATTGCGAGCAAACGTGCGACGATTCATCTCTCACCTCGGCGTACAACGAATACATTTGCCGTTACGGCAATTCAGTTCGCCGCAGAAGATGGCTCCCCGACTTCCGGTTTGGGCTCCCGGTTCATCTGGCGGTACAACTGTTTCACTTGATCTTTTGTCTTCTTGATTTCTTCGTACAGCCTCACTTCTCTCTTGGCGTCGTCTGGCAATTTGAGAGTGCGGTAAACCAGAGCCAGCCGGTAATGCGCCTCGCCATTGAGCGGATCAGCCGCGACCGCCTCCCGCAAATATTTCACCGCTTCTTGCGGCTTCTCTTGTGCAGCGAGCACGCGCGCCAAACCCAACTGCGCGTCCACGTTTCCTGAATTCAAGCTATAGGCCTTGGTGTAGTGACCGAAGGCCTGTTGAAGGTCTGAGCGGGCGTAGGCGATTCGTCCGAATTCAGCTTCGATGTTCGCACTGTCACCTTCGTTCGCAATTGCGGTTTCGAGTTCCCTCTCAGCTTCGCTCAGCGAGTCAGGATTCGAAGGAGAGGCCTCGATGATCGCCTCACTCAATTCATAATGTACTCCCGCCAAGTGAGAATCGATCTCAAGCGCCTTGCGGTAATGTTCGATTGCGCCCTTGAGATCGCCGCCATTGACCAGGCGCTCAGCGATGATCTGCTGCATGCGCGCCGATCCTGGAGCAACTACCGCCAGCTTGTTCAGCGTGTTGTCCGCAAGCTCGGAATAGGTGCGCTGCGCAAAATATAAAATGTCGGGGCTCTCGGGATTCAATCCGACCAGGGCGCCCATCACCGACGCAACGTGTTCCAGATCGCCGTTCCGTTGATATAAATCCGTGAGCTCCAGTCCGACTTGGGTGCGTAGTTTGACATCGGTCACTTTCACGAACGCCTTCTCTAGCGTTTTCTGTGCCGACGCGTCTCTCAATCGCTTTTCGCACATTCCCAACAGCGCCTCGGCCCGTGCGAGCGATGGCTTAGCCGCTACCGCCTGACGAAGATCTTGTACGGCACTTTGGCAATCGCCTCGGAAGAATTCAATCACACCCAAGTTCGCGTGCGCTTCGGTATTTCTAGGATCGAGCGCCAGCACGGCGCGGAATTCGCGGGCGGCGGTGTCTGGATCATTCGTCCGCAGCGCAGCTTCGCCACGATTCATGTGGCCTTGAACGTTCGATGATTTTGGAGTTGTTTGTTGGCCCTGAGCAATTACACTTGCGCATAGCGCGATCAGAAGAATGTGAGGAGCGCGTGCTTTCATCTCAGAAGGACTCTACGGGACGAATTGTCCATTGTACTCAGCCCCAGATGAGCCAAGACGCACTTCGACGAGAATCTGCTACCAGCCACTCGCTTTGAAAGGGCACGGCTGCTAGGCGTGCCGTAAGCCTTCGTTTTCCGACTTACCGGTGCGCCTGTAACCTTTTCGAACCGTAACCTTGATTGCGAGTTCTTGTTGCTAACCCTTCTAGTGGACTGGAACAATTTGCCATTGTTGCGTCTGGCTACTCGCATTCAACGTCTGCTGCACCGCAAAGCCAGAGCCGTTCAGATCGAGCACCAGACCGCTCAGGCGATTCTTAAAATTGAAGAACCCATTTCCAGCCGTGACCACGTCCCACTCCTGCTCCTGCGAGCCGTTTGCCACGGACTGAAGAATCGGATTGCCGCTGGAATTAGAACCGCCAGAGTCGTCGAGCACATTAACCGTTGATCCAGAGCCGGGATTCAGGCTCGCGATTTGAAAAAATCCGCTTCCGTTGCTCGTAATTCCCCATTGCTGACTCGCCGAGGTGTTCCCGGTATCGGGCGCAGTATTGATTTGCGCACCGGATTGATTGGAGCCTTGGTAAGCCGCAAGGATTTGCCCATTTGAGCGGTTCACGAATTTGTAGCTGAGCGTTGCGTCGAGTTTGCCTCCGAGTGCATCCATTGCCGGAAGCAATGCAGAATAGTTCGCTGCAGTAGCAACAGTCTTTCCGGAACTATCGGCATCATCGAATAACCCGAGCCCATTCCAGAGGTAAATGGCGTCCGCCTTGTTATCACCTTTAACGTAGCTGCCCGAAGCAGTCGGAACGTTCACCCCGGTCGCGTCCCAATACTCGATGCCCATCCCCAAATTGTTGGGCGCTGACTTCACCACGCCATCCAGATCAATCAGGAACTGGCGCTGCTCTGCTTTGGTTGGCGCGTGCCAAGGATCATTCGACTGGAAGCCATTCTCATAGTGCTCGCCGGCTTCGATGATGAAAATCGGCTTGCCCAGATTATTGGCAGCAGTGTTAAGCACATCTTGCTCAACGGGCTTATGGCCCGGATTTGAAGCGGAAGCCTGGGCATCAGTCAGCGGCCCGTGAAAAATCGGATAGTAACTCTGGCAGATCGCGTCATACGGAATACTATTCTGGTTTGCCAAACCAAAGAAGTTCGAGAGGTCCCACGCCGGAGTGATGTGGATACAAGTCAGCGGCGGCGGGATCGCTGGACCTATTGACGTGTCTGCGGCTGCGTCCGCCACCGCTTGTAGCCCCTGCTTTTGCAGCGTCGCGAAGTTTGTGAGGTTCGCTCCTGTAGGGCTGTTGCTCGTGCCGAGAAAACCTGTGTCCACTTCGTTGCCGATGGCCACCAGATCGGGCATGACTCCTGCCTGCCTGTAGCTCATGATTTCCTGCTTCACATAAGCATAGAGATCTGTCTGCAACTTCGAGAACGAATCGCTTGCCCACGCAGCAGGCAACGATTGCGAGTTGCCGCCATCAAACAACAGCGTCAGCTCAACGCTCATCCCCAGATTGCGCGCGCGCTTGGCGAGATCGAGATCTTGAGTATCAGTCTCGGCGTAACACAAATTTCCAGCACAGCTGGGTTGCGAAGGATTCGAATAAGGCGGCGCAGAACTCGGCCCCAGCCGAATCATATTCACGCCGTGGTTCTTCAGGATTTGCAACACATCCTGCGCCTGCCCGGCATCAATCCACCAGGGCACGCCATTTTTCGAGTGTGCTGCTTCCTGCTTTTCGAGCAACGCATTATCCACGCCGCGAAAAAATGCCGGACGCAAAAGCCATTGCTGGCTCTGCGTCGGATTACCGGCCAGCGATGATCCGTCAAGCCATGCGCCTGTCGCCTGCGAGACTACGCCCACCAGGAGGCCCGTGCTCGCATTCGCAATGGTGAAGTACCCGTTACTGCTCGGGCTGAGCTGCCACTTCTGAGTCGCAGTCGCGGCGCACGGGTTCTGGACTATCCAGGTGTTTCCCGCGCTGCTGACGCTGTCCAGGCAAAATCCATTCAACAGATTGCTGATTTTCCACGTCCCGCCCGCAAGCGCAGTAAACGCCCAGCGCTGGCTCAGGTGAGAAAAACTTCGCGTTTGCTGGATCACGTGGTCGCCGGGCATGATGGAATTGTTGATGAGATCGCCCTGCAGCCCGCTCGCCTGATTCAGAACGTAGTAAGCCTCGCCATTGACCGGAGTAATGTTCGTGGGCTGCGCCGGGGGCGTTGTGGTTTTGCCGCCGCCGCCACCACCACCGCCTCCTCCGCCGCCACCATTTCCCCCGCCAGCCGATGATCCCCCTCCCCCGCACGCGCTCCAAAGCACGATGAGCGCGAGAATAAGCGCGCAAGAAACGCATCGCCTGCTGATTGAACCCGAAGGGAGAAGAGCTTCAGATGAGGATTGCATTCAGAATTGAAAAATCACTGGGCCCGAAGTTGAAATCGGACGGGCCCAGCTTCGTGTTGGGAAAACTCTTACTCAGAACGTGAGGCGTGCACCTAGCTGGATAATCCGCATCGTTGAGACAAAGCCCGCCGGGCCGCTGCTTATGCCGGCGAACCCATCTGCGAGACTGCCCCCGCTATAGCCGACGTTTGCGTCGGGGTTACCGTAATTGACGTGGTTGAACGCATTGTAGGCATCAGCCCTAAACTCAAAATTCATTCTCTCGGTGAGTGGGAATGTTTTGCCGAGGCTCAAGTCCACGTTGCTGTATCCCGGTCCAATCAGAGTGTTGCGATGCGCTGTACCAAATGTTCCCGCGGCTGGGTTGGCGAACGCGCTCGGATCGAACCATCCGCTAAGCCCAAAGTGAGATCCCGCTCCAATATTCACTTTGGAATGCTGCGACGACTTCGGGTCGCCAACCTGAACCGGATACAGCATAGATCCGACGTTAAGGGATGGAGTCAAGCCAGGATCAAGGCTAGTCGCGATGCCGTATTGAATGATTGGGGTGTATGGAACTCCGCCGTGCCATTGAAAAATCGTCGAGACACGCCAGCCACCCGCGATTTGATTGAGAGGCCCGTGCAGCGCGAACTGCCGCCCGCGTCCGAACGGCAACTCATAAACGACTTGACCAGCGAGAGTATTAGCTGCGTTGAAGTCCGACAACCCATAATTCGCGGCCGGATTATAGGCATCTTGGTAAATATCAACTCCGGACCCATGGCCATTACCAGTGCCGGTGTCGAGCGATTTGGACCAGGAATAATTAGCCTGGTAGCTCACTCCATGCGACAACCTCTTTTGAAGTCGCAGCTGCAGGGCATTGTAATTCGACCAGCCTGTATAGTTTTGTGCTTGGATCGCATTGAAGAACGGCGTTGGGTTGCCACAATTGAAACCCGAACATCCCAGCAGACTTGTCGAAGCTTGGTTGATGTCGGTTGCGAAATTCAGATTTCGGCCACGTGTATTGACGTAACTCGCATCCAGCAGCATGCCCCGCCAGAAATCGTGCTGAATGCTCAGCAGAGTCTGTTGAACATAAACCGTGGGCATGCTCCGCGGATAGTACTGGGCAGTGTTGAAATTCTGTATCTCTGGAGATAGCGTTTGCACCGTCGGAAAAATGACCGTTCCGGGTGGCGGTCCCGCGGACAGTTGCCATGGCGAGCTTCCATTCACGTAACCACCATTGCCCGCGTTGTGAGGATTAAAGCCAAGGCCCAAAGCACCGTCGGTATAGTTCTCCGCATCACGGGGCGCGTTGAAGAGACCGTAGCTCGCACGGAATGCCCAGTTGTTGCGAGGCGACCACGAAAGCCCCACTCTCGGTGCGAACTGCTTGTAATCGCCGTTTTGTATTGCGCTCAGGTTGCTGATGTGTCCGCCGAATGCGGTGTCACTCTGTCCACCGAAGAGGATTCCTCCCGTGCATCCTGAGCAGGCCGTGTTTGGCAGAACCGGATCGTAGTTGCCGAACAAGTTGTTGCTAACAGTCCAGCCAGAGAGCAACTGCCACCGCAGGCCGAGATTCAGGGTGAGGTGCGGCGTAATTTTGACATCGTCGCTGGCGAACATTGCACCACCCTTCATGTGCGCGCTAGTTGGGTCCGCCTCGAAAACGTACCAGCCAAAGACATCTCCAGCCAGAAAGTCCGCATAAGCAATTCCGGTGACACTTCCATTAAATTCGAAGTGCCCAGAGGTGATATCGCCCCAACTTGTGTAGTTCTGGTAATACTTATCGAATTCCCCACCAACCTTTATAGTGTGCTTACCGCGAATGAGCGTAAGCACGTCGCCGACGTTGTAAACGCCCTCGCCCAGCACCGCATCAATGTTGCCGTTCCCGCCCGGGCCCGGTAATCCACGGCTGTACTCGCCTGCGCCTAATGCCATTGCCCCTGTCCCAGTTCCCGAATCGATCGTGACATGCGGAAATACATTGGCCGGTGCATTCGTGTCGTATTGTGGCTGAAGGCCGAGCGTGGCGGGATCGTTCTTGTTCAGTGATGGCGGTTTGTACTTGTCCAGTTCCCGGCTGCCACCAACTCGGAACTCGTTGATCATGGTCGAGCTAATCGTGAAAACGTGTGTCAGCTGACCGGTGAGGTTGTCGGTATGTCCCTGTTCGTAAGCGGTCGCGTCATTCGGGAAAAGGGGATCCGCGGGAACGTATGAGGGAACGGCTGAGTGATAGTTGAAAGTGAAAGAGAGCTTTTGCTTCGAAGAGGCGTCGAAGTCAGCTCGACCCGTGTACCATTTGTCGAGGTTCGGGCTGCTGCCGTTGAAAACAAAATTGTTCTCCGTCGGACATGTTTGAGCTACGCCCGGCCCCACATTCGCGGGTCCGGGACATCCGGCAACCCAACCCTTCGCGCTCGCACTTGGGAAGAAAGTCTGCATGTTCTGTGCCACAGGATCGTAGGTCCCCTGTAGGATCCCACTGGAGTTAAAAGCCGAGCCGCTTGCGCCCGCCATGCCGAAGAAATCGCCCGCCTGCATCGCCGCAGTCGGATAGCTGTACAGAGCGGCTGTTGGCGAAGAAGCTGGGTTGCGCTGGTAATTGAAAAAGAAGAAGAGTTTGTTCTTGATAGCAGGGCCGCCTATGCTGCCGCCATAATTGTTCCAATGTTCTACGGACTTTGTTCCAGTTTGATTGTAGAAGCCTCGCGCGTTGAAGGCTGTGTTCTGAATGTATTCATAGGCGCTTCCATGAAAGCTGTTTGTCCCACTCTTCATAATTACGTTCACTGAGGTGAGACCGTTTCCATACTCGGCCGAGGCATTGCTGGAATTAATGCTTACTTCACCGATCGAGTCGAGAGGCCCGTAATAGTTACTGCTGTTGTAATCTCTGGGAGCGGTCGCAGCGGATCCATCCATTAAGAAATTGATGTTGTAGCTCTGCGTGCCATTGACTCCAGCCGCCTGACCTCCGCCGGCTGTACCGGCTCCGCCGGTTCCGCCGCCTGTGTTCACGCCCGGAATCAACTGCATTAACTCGTTACGCCAATCCGGTCCGACAATGGGAGCATTCTGGACAGCTGCTGTATTCAGATCAAGATGCTGGTCTGAGGTTTCTGTTTCTAATAGCGGAGTTTCTGCATTCACAACAATCTCTTCCGTCGCTGCGCCCACCTGCAACGTTGCGTCTATCCCTATCGTTTGGAGTTGCAACGTTATGCCCTGTCTCACCAAATCCCTGAAGCCAGCTTTCGCGAACGTGATCTTGTACTCGCCTTGACGAACGGCCGGCGCGTCATAGATGCCAGCTCCGTTGGTGGTGACGACTATGTTTACGCCGGTTTGGACGTTCGCAATCGTCACCTTCACGCCGCCAATAGCAGCCCCCGACGAATCCGTCACCGTCCCCTTAATCTCTCCAGTGTTGGCGTTTTGCCCTAGCGCAACGCTGCCAAATAGCGTTATCAGCAGAAGCAAGCCGAAGCGGCCAAACCTGCACAGGCCATCTGTTCCTGATGTTGTTGTCATTGCCATGGCGCAGCCTCCTGAATTCAACCCACCCCAAAGTGGGGGTACGCTTTTCAAAAACTGAGAGTCAACACGAATCCCACACAAATGCAGCACTCGAACGTGGCGCTGATTTTATGCTGGAAGATCGTTTACGCGAATCCGACGAAAGTAGGAAGAAGCAAAATGATTACGCTTGACAAACTATGTCCAGTTATCGCGAGGCAAAAATAGGTGTTTGGAATTGACCTTCTGAGAAACCGGACGCCGTCACCTTCGGGTGAAGCGGTCGAAGACCGTCAGCACGGGCAGGGCATTGTGCTGATCGTCGAAGAATCCTCGAATTGTGAGCGGCCCCTGAACAGCTGGTTCCCACCAGAAGATGCCTTTGCCACGCCCATTGGGCGTTTCCATGACGACCCGATTTAGCTCGTCCAAAAATTGACGCTGGCCCTCGGGAGACTCGGGAAACGGAGCGATCTTGTTCACATAGTTCCCCGGTTTCCAGTTGTAGGCCGCTTCCACCACAATAATGTCTTTCTGATACTCGCGTGCCATGAATTCCAGGTTTTGCCGAAGCTGATTCAGGCTGCCATGCCACCACGGGTAGTAAGACTGCCCGATGATGTCGTAAGGAATATCGTAGGAATTCAGTTTGTCGAAGAACTCTTTTGTGTGCTTCTGATCAGCCCCGCGATCAATGTGGATCATGATTTTCGGACGCGAATTATTTCCACGCCCCGCATCAACCCCATTGATGCCCGCATATACGAGCTGCGCGAAATTGTTCCAGTTCTCGGGCAGCTTTCCATCCGGCCACAACATGCCGTTGATGATTTCGTTGCCGATCTGGACCATGTCGGGCAGAACATCTGCATCGCGGAAGGCTGCAATCGTGTCGCGGGTGTATTCGAACACCGCTTGCACCAGCTCTTGGTGCGATTTTCCCTGCCATGCTTTCGGGATCGGCTGTTTGCCCGGATCGGCCCAATCATCGGCGTAGTGGTAGTCCAGGAGAAATTTGAAGCCAAGTTTCTTCGCTTGCTTTGCCAGCGCAATCGTGTACTCCAGATTATTTGGGAGTTGAGTGGGGGTATGGAACAACCTCAAGCGCACCCAGTCGTAGCCGTGGTCTTTGAAAATCTGTAAGCCCGGGCGGGCAACGCCATTATCTTTGAAGATAACGCCCTCTTTCTCAGCTTGCCCGAGGAAGGAAACGTCAGCGCCGATGGCATAGTCCTGCGCAGACGCTGGAATGCCCATCGCCACTGCAATTGCCGCGAGAACGATGACGAAATGGGTGCGGCGCATCTCCACCGTCCGAATCCTATTGTGCAGCGGCTTGTCTGACCTGTCCTGCTGTGATGTCCGCCTCACCTTGGTTGAGTCCGTCACCCGACGCGACCACATGAATCTTGCCGTCCTGCTCAGGCTTGGAACGAACTATGAGCAAGGCCAATCCGTTGAAAGTGGTGCGATGGTCGGCATGAAATGGCTCAACCGTGGCGGCATTGCCGTTGTCCACCGCAGCAATGTCACCTGCTCCGCTCACGCTGAAGTGCACAAGGTTGTCCGCCATTGGGCACAGATTCCCGTCCTTGTCCTCGATCCGCACCGTCACGAATGACAAGTCGTCGCCGTCCGCCTGAATGACGTTACGGTCGGGCTGCAGAATAATTTTCACGGGAGCGCCCGCGGTGCGAACTTCGTCTGCGGCCACTTGCTTTCCGCCTGAATACGCAACTGCTTTCAACTCGCCAGCTTCGTAAGGCACCTGCCATTCGAGACGATACTTGCTGTAAAAATTGAGATCGCTGCTTACGTTTGGCCCCACTGGAATATCTACTGGCTCAGAAAAACGCTTCTTTTTGCCTAGCGACTTGCCATTCAGAAAGAGCTCGACCTCTTCTGCATTGGTGTACGCCATCACAGGAATGCTCTTCCCTTCGTGGCCCTTCCAATTCCAGTGCGGCAAAATGTGGACCATTGGTTTTCTCGTCCACTGACTCTGATAAAGATAAAAGCGGTCTTTGGGAAATCCCGCGAGGTCAACCATGCCGAAGTATGAGCTGCGCGCTGGCCAGTCACGGTCATCGTTTCCGTGATGGTCAAAGTACGGTGTGGGTTCCCCAATGTAGTCAAATCCAGTCCACACAAATTCGCCAAGCACATTCGGAAACTGGTCTTGATACTTGAATTCGACATCGGGACAGTACGCCCACGGCGGCGCGATAACGTCGTAGCTGGTGAGTTGCCGCGACGGGTCCTTCTCATATTTCTCGATGGGAAATTGGTAAACCCCGCGTGAGCTGACGCAAGATGCCGTCTCTGACCCATAGATGATCCAGTTCGGGTGCTCCTTCATGATCTGCTCATAGCGCATAGGCTTGTAGTTGAATCCAGGGATATCCACCTGCTCGGCCATATGGTTCTGAATAGCTTCTGGCCACTCATTGAATCCCGATGTAGTCGGCCGGGTTGGGTCCTCTTCGTGAAAGAAACCTACCAGCCGTTTGGCATCTTTCCAGCCCTCTGCCAACTTCTGTTCAGGGATTTCGTTGCCAATGCTCCACAAAATAACGCTGGGATGATTGCGGTCGCGCCGCACCATGTCGCGCACGTCCCGCTCAGACCATTCGTCAAAATATTTGCTGTAACCGTTCTCCACCTTCGGGATCCGCCACATATCGAAAGATTCATCCATCACGACGATCCCCAGGCGATCGCAGTACTCGAGCAGCTCCGGAGACGGCGGATTGTGACTGGTGCGAACTGCATTTACGCCGGCTTCCTTTAAAATTTCCAATTGCCTTTCCGTGGCGCGGCGGCTGACCGCGGCACCCAGTGCTCCGAGGTCGTGGTGCATGCACACTCCGTGCAGCTTCACTTGCTTTCCGTTCAGCACGAAGCCTTTTTCTTTGTCGAAGGCGATTGTTCGCACTCCAAATGGAGTCGAGGACTTATCAACGACTTGGCCTCCATCGAGAACCTCGCTCACCAGCGTGTACAAATAAGGATGGTCCAGGTCCCATCGCTGCGGCTGTGAAAGCGTCAATTCCGCAGCCACGGTCCGGCTATTTCCTGCGGAGATCGCCGTGACTTCTGTGCTGGTCTTGCCTACCGTTCTTCCGGCTTGATCGCGCACCGAAGTTCGAAGCACAATTTGAGCATCCTTATTTAGACGGTTGGATATTTCCGTCTTGACCGAAACGGTTGCTTTCTCGCCCGAAACCTCGGGCGTGGTGACATACGTCCCCCACTCTGCGACGTGGATCGGTCCAGTCACGTCAAGCCACACGTTCCTATAAATTCCAGCCCCTGGGTACCACCGTGAAGAGTGCTCCTCTGGAGCCAGACGTACAGCCAACACATTCGCCTCCCGACCGTAGTTCAGATACGCCGTCAGGTCGAACGCAAAACTGGCATAGCCGTAGGGCCGCTTGCCCAACTCGTGCCCATTCAGCCAGACGGTCGTGTTCGACATCGCTCCGTCAAAAACAATTGTGAAGTAGCGCTCTTTCGCATTTTCGGTAAGCAGAAAGGTCTTTCGATACCATCCCGTTCCTGAGATCGGCAAAGCGCCGGTGTGTGGATTCAGATTGGGATCGAACGGCCCCTCGATGGCCCAGTCGTGGGGCAGTCGCACTTCAGACCATTGGGCATCGTCTAAGCTGGGATTTTCAGCTCCTTTGACGTCACCCTTATAAAATCGCCAGTTCTCATTGAAACTGATTCGACGTTCCCCGGTAATCCGAATCGCGGTGGAGTGCTGGTTGGCCGCTGGAATGGCTGCAGAAAATACGAGTCCCAAAAGCGTAGCAAGTCCCAGACGCCGTACCATTGCTCGAATCATGATCTCTCCTGGTGGGGTTGCAGGTGCGTTGGTATCTTACGAATCGCGGCTGCAGATTACATCCTACTTAAGTCGAGTTCGCACATTACGCACAAACGATTTTCGACGGGCAAAATGTGATAAATTGCTTCCGGTTTCAAAGGACCCGGGCCGGGTCCCCCGACCAGCCATTATTTTGTGCCAAATCGCCGGGGGCTCAAAGAGTGAATCGCGCTGCCATTGCTGTGTTGCTGCTGGTTCCCGCATCCCTTCTTTTCGCGGCCTCAGGAGACCATACCCGGCCAGCCTACACCGAACGCACATGGGGAATGCAAGATGGGCTTCCCGAGCAGATTGTCCAAGCCTTCGCCCAAACTAATGATCGCTATCTCTGGATCGGTACCACCGGAGGCCTGCTGCGATTCGATGGCGCTCGCTTTACGCTTTTCAACCGCGATAACACCCCTGCTTTTACCGACAACAACATCTTCTGCCTGATGGTTGCTCGCGACAATGCTCTCTGGATTGGCTCGGAAGGCGGTGGACTCGTCCGATATCGAGATGGCAACTTTCGCGCATTTTCGAGTGCGGATGGATTGACCAACAGCTTCGTTCGTAGCATTTTCCAGGACCGCTCCGAACATATTTGGGTCGGCACTGATAACGGCTTATTCCAGCTTTCCGGCGAGCGAGTGGAACGGATGGATAACTCCGGCGCACTGCCGTTGCTCGCCGTGCACGCCATTTACGAAGACAGTCGCGGCGGACTTTGGGTAGGCGGATCCAAGCTGCTGCGCCTGGTGGGAAACGACGTGCAGGAGTTTCGCCTCAAAGGCGAGGCCAGTCAGAACCGGGTCAAGTCCTTATTTGAGACTGAGGACCACACCATCTGGGCTGGAACGGTTTCGGGCCTGCATCAACTCAAGCTTAGCGATTCTGAGAAGTCCCAATTTGAGCGCGTGCCCGAGGTGAACGCAACAGTGCGGTTCTTGCGTCAGACCTCAGATGGGACGCTGTGGATCGGCACCATCGGCCACGGGCTCATTGCCCGTCGCGACTCTCACTTCTCAGCAATGACTGCGCCCGAAAAGCTTCCCAGCAACACCGTGTTGAACGTTTTTGAGGATTACGAGAAAAATATCTGGGTCGGAACTCAGGCGGGAATGCTACGACTGAGCACCACTCCAGTCCGAACTGTTTTGCTGCCGGATGCCTCCGACTCTGACGCCGAAACCGTATATGAGGACGCCGAAGGAGTTTGGATTGCGGCCGCAAATTTCTTTCGATTCCAGAATGGCAAAGCCACTCCGTATCAATTTCCCGGCGTTACTGGGGTACGGATCCGCAACGTGTTCCGCGACCGTGACGGCGCACTCTGGATTGGCACGGAAGGCAGCGGAGTTTACCGCAAGGCAAATAATCAACTTTCCCATTACACAGCCGAGTCTGGGCTGGTCAATAATTTTGTTCGCGCGTTTCTGCAAAGCAAAGACGGCAGCGTCTGGATCGGCACCGATGAAGGCGTAAGCCGCTGGACACCACACGGCTTCAAGAATTATCAAATGCGCGACGGGCTGTGCTACTTCAGCACTCGATCGCTGCTCGAAGACCGCGAGGGCAATATCTGGATCGGCACCGATCACGGAGTCAGCCGTCTGCATGATGGCAAATTCGAAACTGACGGCGTGACTGAGGCGTTGAAGAGTGAAAAGGTGTGGGCGATCCACCAGGACTCGGATGGCGCACTGTGGTTTGGAACTCGGACTGGCGGACTATACCGATGGCGTTCTAACAACCTGAGCCAGTTCACCACCGCGAACGGCCTCGCCAGCAACAGTATTTATGAACTGGTGGAGGATCCCCGCGGTTCCCTGTGGATCAGCGGACCCAACGGCATTTCGGAAGTGGGCCGCCGAGACCTGGATGCGGCCGCCGATCATCCCGGCCGCCGCGTGACGCTCACCCTCTACGGCATTTCCGAAGGTCTGCAAGCGCTGCAGATGTGCGGCGGCGAAAAGCCCGCTGGACTTCTCACTTCCCATGGCGAAGTCTGGTTTCCCAGCAGTAAAGGACCCGTCCGTATCAACGTCGATCAACCCAGGCCTTCGGAGCGTGCACCCGTGCTCGTAGACCAGGTCATGGCCGACGGACTTCAGGTGCTACCCACTCCAAACATCTCTCTCGGCCCGGACACCGCAAAGCTGGAACTGCATTATGGCGTCGTGCTCCTGCGCTCTCAAGAGCGCGTCCGATTCCGCTACATGCTCCAAGGTTTTGATAAAGACTGGAACGAAGCCACCGATGATCGTGTGGCGCATTACACCAATCTTCCCGCCGGTCATTATAAGTTTCGAGTCGCCGCGTTTGAGATGAACAATCCTGACGAAATCGCCGAAACATCTTTGGATGTCGTGCAGCGGCCTCATTTTTACCGGACCCTGTGGTTCCTCACCCTCTGCATGATCTCGCTGGCAGCGGTCGTTTGGAGTATCCACAAGTTTCGATTGCGGCAGTTGAGCGCTCGCTTTCGTGCCGTGCTTTACGAGCGCAACCGCCTGGCTCGCGAGATGCATGACACGCTGATTCAAGGATGCGTGAGCGTTTCAGCATTGCTGGAAGCGCACCTAAGTCTTGGCCAAGCCGAGGCCGATGCCAAACACGACCTCTTGAACTGCGCTCGGACCCAGTTGCGCACCACTATAGATGAGGCCCGCGAAGCAGTCTGGAACCTGCGACAAACTCCGTCGAAGGGCGCCAGCTTGGGCCCCCTATTGCGAAAAATGACCGAGGACGTGAGCAAGGAATTTTGTCTGCCCGTCGAGTGCCGAATTTCCGGCAAACCTTTCGAGCTTCGCCAGGAAACAATTCACGAACTTTTGATGGTGGTGCGAGAAGCTATCTACAATGCAGTGCGGCATGGGCATCCGAATAAGGTCCAACTGGATATCAATTTCGAGATGAACGAATGCCGTCTGACGGTGCAAGATGATGGAACTGGATTCGATCCCGAGCAGGTTTCCTCCTTGTCAGTGGGACACTATGGACTTGTCGGAATGAGAGAGCGAGTGCAGCGCATGGGTGGAAAGCTGGTCCTGCACAGCCGGTCAGGCGCGGGAACAGAAATCAGCTTCCAAGTGCCGCGGAGCGCCGCGCCCCCTGTCGAAGAGGTCCAGGTCGGCTCATGAATAATCCAAAGATCAAAATAATGATTGTGGATGATCATCCTCTTATGAGAGTTGGAGTGGCCTCGATCATCAACGCTCGCTCCGATATGGCCGTGGTTGCGCAAACCGGCACCGGCGAGGAAGCGGTAACTCTATTCGCACATCACCAGCCTGACGTCACGCTGATGGATTTGCGCTTGCCGCAAATGAGCGGCGTGGATGCGATTCTCGCGATCCGTTCACGCTTTCCACAATCCAGGTTTGTGGTCCTCACCACCTACGAAGGTGACGAGGACATTCATCGCGCGCTCGAAGCCGGCGCCAAGGGATACATCATTAAAGGAATGCCCTACCAGACCCTGGTTGAAGCGCTCCTGCGTGTCCACGCAGGGGGAAGATTCTTGCCCCCTCCAGTGGCCCGAGCTCTGGCATCGCGACTGCCGGATTCTGAACTGAGTTCGCGAGAAAAGGAAGTTTTGCACCATCTGGTCTCCGGCATGAGTAATAAAGAGATCGCGAGCCTGCTCGGCATCACCGAAGCCACAGTGAAATGCCATGTGAGCACAATTCTGATGCGGCTCGACGTGAGCGACCGGACACAAGCAGTCGTCACTGCCCTTCAGCGTGGCCTCGTTCATTTGTAGCCTGCGCTTCCTCCCGAAGAGTACACGACGTCAGATCGGAAGCACTCGAACTTCGGTGATCGCTGCGTGTTACGGACCAGGAAGCACCAACATCATTCCTACAAAGGGGACCAGGCCTGAAACAACAATCGGATCAAACGTAGTTAGTGACCGTTTAAGGCAAACAGCCCCGCTTAGCGGCTAATGGTTATCGGGAGCTCGTCTGGACGCAGATTCTGCACATCAGCCATCAGCAGCGAAGCTGAATTTCTGTCCAGATAGACGGTCGCATTTGCATGGGTGCGCAAAATTGAAGCCGGCACGCGCGGGCTGATCCGACCCTCGAAGCAATCCTTCACCGCCTGCGCCTTGCGGAGATCGGGCACGACCGCGAGGATCTCCTCAGCTTTCAGAATCTGCCGCACCGACATCGAAAGCGCCTGCTGAGGCACCTGCGAAAGACTTCCGAACCATGCTTCGCCTACTTGCTGTTGTCGGCAGGCCTCGTCCAGATTCACCACGATGTACGGATCTTCAGTTTCGAAGTCGGCGGGTGGATCATTAAAAGCGATGTGGCCGTTTTCACCTATTCCGAGGAAAGCTATATCGATCGGCGCTGCCGCCAACTCTTTCCCAACTTGCTGCGCGAAGTCGGCTGGATCATTCGCATCGCCATTGAGCAGATGATAGTGAATGATTCCAGTTTTCTGAATCAATTGCTCCAGAAGCATCTTGCGAAAACTGCCGGGATGCGTCACGGGTAGGCCGATGTACTCGTCAAGGTGAAAAGCTTCTACTCTGGACCAGTCGACATTAGGCGCTCGCGTAAGTGCGTCAAGAAACTCGATCTGCGATGCTGCTGTGGCGGCAACGATGCGGGCCCGACCACGCTTCACCAATGCAAGCCGGATCGCGCTCGCTGCTTGTTCAGCAGCAGCCTTACATAGGGACACTTTATCGTCGAAAACCTTCAGCAGCATGCGGAGAGTACTCCAGTCCGATCAGAGCCTGCAATCATACGAAGCAAGGCGTGCGCGATACAAAGATACATCTGGATTTTAGCTTCGTAAAACGATTTAATACTCACATTCGAAATTGCAATTCATTTCATGTTCATTAACGAAAAAAGGATATCCATGTGCCAATGCGTTTAGACTCTTTACGTCGATTAACTTTTTCTGTTCTTTACGTCGCGGTCTGCACCCTCGCAGCCGCTCAAAATGTGCAGGTAGATGCAACACCTTCTCATGTAGTTAATTCCTTCAGTCCGCTATACGCACTCGGCTCCACCGTGGACCGCGTACCCAGCAATGCTACCGATGTCTTCTTCCGTCCCGATCAGATTGCACAAATTCAGAGGGCCGGTTGGGGAGTCATTAGCTACCGGCAGAACACTGATTTGTTCGTCCAGGCGTGGCACTGGAACCCGCAAGGTCACTGGAGTGATCCTGCCGGCCGGGGATATTTTGTGGGTGACGCGACGCCGACGCGCAAGATGATCCGTCATTCGTATGGCTACTCGCTTCCTCACCGCGGCTTCACTCGTAACAATGGCACGGAATTCGACGGATTTTCTCGTCTCGACGATGGTGATCCCAATACGTATTGGAAAAGCAATCCATATCTCGCTAAGCAATTTACCGGCGAGAACGACTCGCTTCATCCGCAGTGGGTCGTCATCAATCTTGAAAAGAAAGAAGACGTCAACGCGATCCGGATCGTATGGGCCGAACCGTACGCGACCGCCTATCGGGTGCAGTATTGGGTGGGCGATGGCGACGCCATGGACGAGCAGGATAAAGGCGCGTGGAAGGACTTCGCATCGGGAATTGTGAACGACGGAAAGGGCGGAACACCGACGATTCGCCTCAACAATACATTCGTGAACACGAAATACGTGCGCATCCTGATGGCTCAGTCCTCGAACACTTGCGATACCCATGGTTCCAGCGACCCTCGCAACTGTGTGGGCTATGCCATCCGAGAACTTCACCTGGGCACGCTCACAGAGGAGGGGAGTTTCAACGATCTACTCCACCACTCGCCTGATCAGAAACAGACACTGATATATTGCTCCTCAGTTGACCCGTGGCACGCGACTTCAGACCTCTATGTGGCGCCTGACCGCATGGAATCTGGAGACCAGCCCGGGTTCGATCTTTTTTTTACCAGCGGAATTACGCGCGGCTTGCCGGCGATCATCCCTGTAGCGATGCTCTACAGCACCCCGGAAGATGCGGCCGCGCAAATGACGTACATCAAGAAGCGCCGATATCCGGTGTCCTACATCGAGATGGGAGAAGAGCCCGACGGTCAATATATGCTGCCGGAGGATTACGCTACCCTGTACCTGCAGTTTGCAACCACTCTTCATCAGGTTGACCCGAATTTCAAGCTGGGCGGACCGGTGTTTGAAGGCGTCACCGAGGACATCAAAGTGTGGCCAGACAGGCAGGGCAGGACTTCCTGGCTCGGCCGCTTTCTTGACTACCTCAAGGCGCACGGCCGAATTCAAGACCTTTCATTCATGTCCTTTGAACATTACCCCTACGATGGATGCGAGACTCCTTGGAAGAATCTGTACCAGGAACCGGAGCTGATCACTCACATCATGAAGGTTTGGCGAGACGACGGCCTGCCGCCTGGAACTCCTCTTCTTGATACAGAAACCAATGATCATGGTGGCGAGGCTGCGGACGATATTTTCGGCGCGTTGTGGCTTGCGGACTCGTTCGGCGGCTTTCTCAGTGCCGGTGGCACCTCCACTCACTATTACCACGATTTTCCGTACTCCCCACCTCATCCCGCTTGCGCAAATAGTTGGGGAACGTACCACATGTTCATGACCGATGAGCATTACCAGATCAAGCAGCCAACATCACAGTTTTTTGCTGCGCAAATGATCACCCAGGAGTGGGCGCAGCCGAAGGACGCCCCCCATAAGCAATTTCTAGCTGCAAGCGATGTGAAAGACTTAGACGGAAATGTGTTGGTGACCGCCTATGCACTCGAGCGGCCAGACGGTCAGTGGTCGCTCATGTTGATCAACAAAGATCATGACAGTCCTCACGCGGTCCACATCTCGTTTCACGACTCGGAAGGAAGCCGGAAAATGTATCTCATGGGGCCAGTGACGACGATCACTTTCGGGAAGGCCCAGTATCAGTGGCATCCGAATCGCAAACAGGGACATGCGGATCCTGACGGGCCACCTCTGAGAGCGGCCATCACCGCTGATCAGAACACTCTTTACAATCTGCCAGCTGCATCTTTGACCGTCATTCGAGGAAAGCTGCGAACCAACTCAGTCTCCCAGCGGCCGTAAGAAGGACTGGCGCGTGGGACCGCTAAGTACTTGTAAGTTCGTGGATCTCAGGGTAACTGCGGACTCGTGAGAATACTGAGCGTAATCGGGAATTAATCGCCAATAACCGTCAACGGTGGTCGTGAGTCTTTCAGGCTTCCGTGCGGGAAAGTGGGGCAAGATTTCGATCCTCTTTTGACTCACCCTGCATCAGCTCAACGATCACCGCAAACAGACGATTGCGAGTCTCAACTCTTACTCCGGCACGAGTGATATAGCGAATCACGATGTCGACACCGGCTCCCGCCGGCCGAAGATTCACAGACGGCATGGCGCTGAATTGTGGCGAGCCTTCTTCGTGCGTCACCCTCTTCCATTCCGCTTCCGCCATTTTTGCGTCCGCTTCCGTTATCTTCACCGTCGCTTCGTAAATCGACTTGAGAAGCGGATAGATACTCGTACCCGGAGGAACGCTTACCTTAATCTCATCCCACATCCACTGTCCTACAGTTGAGAAGTTGAAATACTTGCCGCGTATGGCATAGCCGTTCAAGAACGAGACTCTTCTCCCCGTAGGATGGCCATGGGCAGTCCAGTTTCCCGTCTCCAGCAGCCA